>JGI12421J11937_10000578_pt1 | contig 14415 bp, 32 predicted proteins | sample LakErihyJuly2011_2_FD_11937 | JGI IMG/M metagenome (IMG submission 11937)
CAAGATCGGTGTCTTCGTAGGTGGGCGTGATGTCAACCTTTCGGTAGATGCCACGTTCAATACCCTCAACAACCTTGTGGATTGAGACATACTTCTCAATAGCCACACCCATACAGTCATCAATGCTTGTGCCATTAGGGTCAAACAGGAAGTTCTTTGGGTTGACAGGCATGATCTTGACCGCAATACGATCACGTTCAGTCACACCAATAGCGGCTTGCCCCATTTGTCCAGGGATTGCTTGAGTCGTGGGGATGTATTCCTTTTCAGTCTTGACGATGATCTCGCCAATGCCTGTTCCATAGATTTCAGCCATCAACTCGATCTGGTCGATAGATTTTCTGATCTTGTCTTTCTTGAAGTCTTCCATCAGTTGAGACTTGATGATCTCAACATCAATGGGATTGCCGTTTACATCTTGGATATTGTCTTCAATGTCAAAGAAGTCGCCTTGACCGAAGATGGCTTCCATGATCTCAGCATGGCGGGTTTCTACAGCTTGTTGGGTAGCGGGGGTAACGATGCGGCTACGCTCTGATTCACGAGTCTTGTCTTCAGAAGCCCATTGACCACGGAAGATGCGCTCATATTCCAACCAGTCGGGAAGGAAGTTAACGTCACGGTAATCACGCCAGCGTTGGCAGTGGTCAACAACAAACCCAGTTAGTTCTTTGTCAGCCTCTGTTGGCTGGTAGAACTCGTTTTGCTCTAATTTCACTTGTTTGTCTGTTGCCATTACGACCTCAATTATTTAATTTGTTAGAGTTTTTTCCACTCTGAAAATGAGAGTTGCAAAGCATTGGGGTCTCCAGCTTCACGCTCATGTTCATATTGTTCTCGACTATTTTCTGTCAACACTTTATTTGCTTCGCCTTGATTGAATTGCATATTTTTGCGATTCACTTCACGGCCTTCAGGAGTCGTTAAGTTTTCTTTGTAGTTTGCCTCTGCACGTCTGCGGTAACCTAATGCAGGGTCTTTCTCTGAAGCTAGAACAATACCTTTTTCTCCAGCAGCTTTTCTGTCTGCTAAATTTTGGGCTTGGATGCGAGTTAATTCACCATAACGCTTTGCGTTTGCCTCATCTGTTTCTGAGTATCCTGAACGACTGCGCTTATATGGACTTGGCATGATTTACTCCTTTGTTAAATACCCGAAATTACGTCTAGAGGCTCCCACTCATCTTCTTGGTCATCTTGGAAGTATGAGGTGACAGCCAGTTGGTCAATGTACGATAAGGCATCGGGTAGGTCATCATGCACACCTTGGGATGGGAACATCAAGAGTTGATCTTTAAATTCGTCCCAATCCTCCTCGGAGTTCAGCACAATCCGCCCATGCTCAAACCGTCCTTGAAGTGACCAAATGATACGGTCGGCTTTTTTGCGATTGCCGTGGGTCAAGTCAACTATGTGCGAATATACATTATTCTTCCGCATCAAGTCACTCAAATACGGCAAAACTGCGTTTTTCAGTGCACCACGCTCAATTCCTACAGAAAGTGGGCGGTATTCCCGCATCTTGAGCAAAATGGTGGCAGCAGTCTCCCTGATGTCCCATCGTCCAAAAACGATCTCTTTGACAAACCATTTGCCATCATCAGTGACCTTGACCACAGCAATAGCAGTCTGGTCTAGCCGCTTCTTGGAGTTAGCCGCTTGTTTGGCAACTTCCTCAAATCCCGCTAAGTCACAGGCAATGTAGTAGCTCCCATACTCAGGCTCAGTACCGTATTTAATCCATTCTTCCTTGAAAACGTCAGAGCCAGCATTGTCAAAACTGGCCATATATTCTTGTTTAAAAGCAAAGGAAGACAGGGTTTTCTTGGCAGATTCGATCTCAGTTGGGTCGATCAGGGGGTTGTCTTTGGTTGTGAAGTGCCAAGATTTCCAGTCTGGGTCGGTTTCTGAGTTTCCGAGTTTAAATACGTCATAGAAAAAGTTACGACCTTTGGGAGTTCCGATAAACATTGCCCGACCCTTTTTGTCTGACAACGAAGCACGAATAACCTGCTCCCATGCTTCTGGTTTGATGTCGGCAACCTCGTCAAGCACAGCATAGGTGAGTGACACTCCTCGCAGAGTATCTGGGCGATCTGCACCTCTAACATAGATTTTTGCTCCGTTTATCAGGGTGATGTCCATGTTATTGATGTGACTGGCTTGGATGACATCCCTACCCAACTCCATCAAAACGTCCCAAATAATCTGTCTTGCCTGACCATTGGTAGGTGCAACATAAAGCACTGCCGACCCTGCACTACATTGCAGTCCTTCGATCAGGAGGGTGATGGCTGATAGGCGAGACTTACCGCAACGGCGACCAGCGGCAATGACTTTAAAGCGGGTTTTGTCAGCAAAGACTTCTTGTTGCCAAGGGAGGAGACTGAAGTTAAGGTCAGACATCTTTGCTTTCTATGTCTTCAGCATCAACTGTATTGTCACCAATGGACACGCCACCAATACCTGAAATAGTGATGTTGACTGCTGATCTCTGTTTTCCTTCTTTCTCAAACAGGGAGACAGGGAGCATTCTGTCCATACAGAGTTTGATTGCAGCCATCTGAGCAGGGTGTTCGTCATTCATGGCAATCTCAACTGCCTTGTGGACAACATTAGAACCAGCACTGTTTATCAGGAGTTCTTTGAGTTCTTTGACTCGCTGAAGTTCAGTCTTGGGGAGTAGGGCAGGAGGACTATCGGCATAACGAGCCATAGTCATAGGTTTGGGAATAGCAACAGCTACAGGCTTTGGAGGGCGACCTCTAGGCTTTTTCAGTTTGTCAGGTAAAGCGTCTATTGCATTCATCTTTTGTCCACAGGAGGGAAGTTAGCGATTACTTTACATCAGAATAGGAATCTTGTATAGTGCAGACAACGGGGGCATCACCCACCCCTCTATGCGGTTGAGCCGACCAAGTAGGATAAACGTAGTGAACCATGTGGCTTTCAGTAGGGCTTGCTTAACGATGTGACATCGCTGGCAACCACTTGAACAGGGCAAGTAGCGTGGAGTGATAGGACTGACAACCATCACTAACTTAGATAAACGAGAGGCTCTCCCTATCTAGGGAATTACCCTTTTTTCTTCGGGTGACTTTCCTATTTGTCTTCCACCCTATTGAGCCAGCTTCATTCAGTCAAACAGTCTGATTTAGCTTTTTAAGTGGAGGAGAGGCTACATCAATATTCTCTCTACTCACCCACCCCCTCCCCCCCATAGTAAGCGCACACTAACCTAGCAAGTTGGTAAGCGCACACTAGCAGAGCATTTCATAATGTGGAATGTTAGTTACTGACCAGTCAGTCATTAACGTGTAGAGGTCATGCACCATTTCAGGGACACCATGAAAACACATTTCATATTGTGAAATCGACGATAGTGAAAACCTAATGACTAGGATTGATTGATAGATATAAATAGGGGAGATGTTAGGGTTTGTCCTAGTGACATAGTGTTTGACAGTACGTTATATTATAGGCACTGCAAACAAAAAAGCAGTGTTCATTCAACAAACTTAAAAGGCGTAAACAATGAAACAATTCCCTACTTATGAAGCTATTCCTAGCAGTGCTATTTACTTGGGCAGTGAAAGTGGTGACGGCTCAATGGGTGAAACCCTTGCAGATATGATTCTCGAAGCTATCAACCCTGCTACTTTTAAAGACAGTGACGGCATCCGCCACTACTTTGATTTAATCGAGCCTGTTTAAATTCTAGGGTTAAGGGTATTGGAAACAGTACCCTTGCACCTAGGGATTTTCCTAGGGCTTTTTAATAGGTGTTCAAATGGACAAACAAGTGCAACAAATGGAAAGCCTAAACAGGGCCAAAAATGGTGATTCTCTGGCAAACTTTCCCGCCATTATTTCAGGCTTTATGGACAAGGGTATCAATGCAAGTGACATCATTCCTAGGGTTAATGTGTTCACCTATAACGCATGGAAAGCCCTAGGCCGTCAAGTTAACAAGGGTGAACATGGTGTAAAAGTGGTGACATGGATTGATGCACACGATAAAACCACTGGTTTACCTACAAAGTTATGCCGTCATTCCACTGTATTCCACATTTCGCAAACTAACCCGATTCAGTAAACAGTAGGTTTATAACCCTTAGAATTTTAGGGGTTATATGCCTAGGGGTTTCCTAGGGTTTCAATCAATCATTTTTTAATAGGTGTTCACAATGACCAATCAACAAATTAAGGCCTTGCAAAGCATTGGAAAAGGCATCATAGAGTCATGCAATATTGACTCAATCGGCGCACCTAGTGGCGTAATTTATGCCGCATTAATGGGGCATGGTGCATCATTAAACCAGTTTCAATCAATCATGGATACCCTTGTTCGTAGTGGTTTTTTAACGCATGACGTAGAGAATCATACTTACCATGCCACTGATTCAGGCATTGCATGGTCAAACAAAGTAGGGGCATAAAATGGCATTCTCTACACTTGCACAATCCGCACGTCACGCCATGCAATTATCGGAAAAAAACGCTGAGGATTACTATGTAATTTTTGAGGATTCCGAATACCATGTTGCCAGTGACTATGACCTAGAAACCTATTTTTCTGGAAGTGTTCCTATAGGTTATGCGGGTTATGGTTTAGGCTTTGAACAACTCTAAAAATAATGCTACACCTAGGGTAATTCCCTATGGTGTAGTGTTTAACACTATCACACAATCAATCGTCAATTAACTTTATAGGTGTTCATATGAAATTTGCTTTCATCCCCAAAGGCCAGTACAAAATTGGTCAAATAATCACAGTACACAATCAACCTATGCGGGTTGAAAGTTACACACACACTGGCAAAAATGTCACTGTACACACACTAGAAAATGCACCTAAGTTTCAGAGAATCCTATGCGTTTGCACCGATGCACCCTCAATAGTAGGGGCATAAACATGGATAAATCAGAAATTATCTACGGCATTGTTTGCGTGATAGTGTTTGCCTGTATCGGCGTCATGCTTGCATGGCGGGGTTAAATTCTAGGGTTTATGGCATTGTTGACCAGTGCCATAGCACCTAGGGATTTTCCTAGGATTTCAATTCAAGAGGCTTTAATATGAAATTCACAATCAAACGCAAAGATATTCGGGGGATGTTGCATCTTGCCGCAAAGAAGGACATTCGCTACTATTTGCAAGGCATCAATGTCGTTCGTGACAATCGGGGTACTTATATCGAAGCCACAGATGGCCATATCCTAGGCCGTTTGTTTGTTGACGGCATCCGTTCAGATGTCCCTATGAATGTCGTTTTACCTACTGAGCACCTTATCAAGCTCAAAGGTACAAAAAAACAAGGTGATGATTTCCTACACTTTAGCGTTGAAGGCCACGCCGTAGAGTGCATCTCTGACAATCAAACAGTGCGCTTTCAAGCCCATGACGCACGTTTTCCAGATGCCGATAGAGTGATTCCTATGGTGTTTAAAGATGAAGACATCAAACCCGCTACTTTTAACCCTGATTTATTGGTGCGCTTTGTTGACTTTTCAGAGGAAATCTGGGGAAAACGTCAAATTCCAAGCCTTATTCAAAGGGGTGACCAATCCATTTTAGTCAGTTTTCCAATGATGGATGACCACTTTGTAGGCGTGATGATGCCTTGCAGGGATGGCGGCATGGCAAAAGTTCCCGCATGGTGCTATGGTGCTAAAACTAAGCCTGTAGAGGCTGAAATGCCTGTAGTAGTGACAGAGTAAGAGTTCAAACCATTGGGGATTTTGTCCCCTTTGGCCTGTGCTTTTGCAGGGTTTAATAGGTGTTTATCATGGATGCAAGCATACAAACAGACTTGGAAATTGTCGCTACCACTATCGGAACGATAGAAAATGGATGCGATGGCTCTCAACAATATATTTTGTTGAAATGCCTGAATGATGACCTAAGCGAAAATGACGCATGGGCGTATTTACATCCCCTTGTTTATCGTGACACCAATGACGCTGGGGCATATTTTTGCCATATTGTCGAAACAATCCAAAAATCTGACAATTCAGTAATTTGCATCGTTCATCACCAATTCAACAATTAAAAGAGTTCAAACCCTTGGGCATTGTTTGCCCTTGGGCTTGGGCTTTTCCAAGGTTTAAAAGGTGTTCATCATGAAACAAACAGTAGGCTTTTCTGAATTTCAAGATTCTTTTATGCGTTTGCGCCCACAAAATTTTTCTTTGCAGGGATTGGGTGCGCTTTGGGATTATTTAGAACAATATGAAAACGACTGCGGCGTAGAGGTTGAATTGGACGTTATCGGTTTATGTTGCGACTTTAGCGAAGATGGATGGGAAAATATCGCCCAATCCTATGATTTCGACTTATCAGCCTGTGAAACAGAGGAAGACAAGATAGAGGAAGTCAAAAAGTGCCTAGAGGAAAACGGCGTATTTGTCGGCGAAGTCGAAGGCGGCTTTGTTTATCGTGACTTTTAAGGGGTGACAGCATGACCTATGAAGTGCAAACCTATACGTTGTGTGGTGGTTGGCTGAACCTTTGGACGGATGACGGAAACACCTTAGTTACGTTTGAAACCCTTGAAGATGCACAAAAAGAGCTTGCAGGGTTTTTAGAAGACCAAGCCTATTTTGTGGAAATAGGGCATCTTGAGGAAGTTTGTCCGCAAGATTACAAAATTGTAGAGGTGACAGCATGATTGACACCCATTGGCTTGCAAACCCTTTAAGGCTTGAAGTTGACTATAACCACCTGACTTCGGCATTGTTTGAACTTCACGACATAAAAGCAGCACTGTCGCAAAAAGTTTTAAAGCAAACTTATAACGCTGATTTTGAAGACCAAACCATAGAATCAGGCTTGAATGCAGTTATTGAGTTTCTGCAAACACTTGAGGGGCAATTATGATTTATGCCACTGTAGCCCTGCTTTTGAGGATAATTTTTCGCAAACAAACGTAAAGAGGTGTTAAAAATGCAAACAGTTTCAATAGGTTATTTTCGTGATGATGGTGATTTTACTCTACTGGCAACACTAAACAATAATGATGGCGACATAAAACATTTTGAGTTTTTAGTTGCCGACATAAAAGGCATGATTTCCGATTGTTCGGGTATTGAGTGCATTGTTCTTGAAAGGGAAGATGCGCCAGATTATGTAACCATGAGCTAAGTTAGTAAACGCTCACTTACAACCACCTTCGGGTGGTTTTTTATTGCCTACTTTTAAGCCCTTCCAAGCCAAACAGTGTAGGGTGATGAGGGTCAACCAAAATCAAGCCCTGAAAAGTACTTTTAAAGCCGTTCTAGCCCTATTTTCAAGCCCTAAAGCTCATCAGCTATTTCATCGTCAACAAAAAGACAAATTCCAACATGGTTCAAGTCATGGTCAGGCCGCAAACCAACACGCCAAAAGTGTGCCGCCCATCGCACTGCAATTCGTGCGCCTTCTGCTACTGAGCCGCTGCCAATATGGGCAAGTGCCTCTTTTTCTTGGTCTGAATAGTAAACAACTTGGCCTTTTTTGCCTTGTGGGTTTCTAGGGTCAAATGTTTTTGGCTTGGATTCCATTGAGTTCATGCCTGAGATATTCTGCAATTAGTAGGGCTTCGGCTTTGTTTATGTCCTTTTTCAGCTTTAATTTGGCTTCAGGCCATAGATAACGTGCCATGTCCAACGATTCATTTTTATCTGCGGTCAGGTGAAAGTGCTTTTTCCACTTTTGAGGGGTGACTAAATGCACAGGGTATCTGGTCAACTCGCAAACCGCCGAAATGACACCTACAGCACGCCCAAACGAAAAAGTACTACTTACCCCTTGGTTTGGCATTGAATGCACCTGTTCCATGCAAATCTCTGCCCCTTCTTTGGGGTCTACTAGGCCAAGAATCCTGCTTTTGAAAACAAGAGCAAGAATGTGTTTGTCTTGGTGTTCAATGTTGAAGGCTTCCAAATAGTTCCCATGATGGTCAACTGCCCCAAGTGCGCCGTTGATGCTGCCTGGGTCCACGCCCAAGTAATAAGTCATTGATTTTCCTTCACTTTTTGCAAGAATTCCTCTTGGATGCCGTTGTAAAACCCATAAACATCATTCTCCAACTCTTTCACCCTGTGCCAAGCATGGTGCTTGAACCCTTGAGTTTTCGCCATCCTGACAAGATGCAATAAGGTCTGGTATCGGTGTTCCTCGAAGGTCGCCACATATCCACAAAGCTCTCGTGACTGCGAGATTGGAATAATTGTCGATTCCATTTTTGTGTTCATCCAATAGTTTGTTTGCTTCTAGTCTTGTCATTTTCTACCCCTTAAAACCGCTAATCTTGCTTTGGCTTCAGCAATTACTGAAGGGTCAACAGGTGCAGGGTTGTAAGTTATCTGCGGTTCATCTCTAGGAATTGCAGGGCCAGCATTGCAAAATTCTCGAAAAGTGATGGCACTAGGCGGGAATTCTCCCTTGAGTCTGTCAATGGCATAGTCCAAACTTGGCTTGTATGTCAGGAAACTACCCAACTGACGCATCCATTCTTGCCTGACAAGCCCAAGGTCAATGCCATCCCAATGACGCAAAAACGATGCGCCATAAATTGCACCCATTCTGGCAAAGATGTAGTCAAGGCCATCTTCAGCCTTCAATAAATTTGACATTGCTACCTCCTCCAATCAATCCACGAGTTAAACCAGACATCACGCTTTGGTTCATCTGACCAGTTTTGCTTAATGTATTCTGTTTGACAGNAACCCATTCAGCTTTGAATGTTTGCCANTTCCTGACAACAGTTTCTTTCATGGCTTCCTCAAGAGGCCATCCAGCCAACATTGCTTGCTTGGCAATCTCGTCAACGACTCGCTGAGTGACTTGGGCTTTCTTGGCTTTCCTGTGATTTTTAAAGTCCTGCCAAACAATTTCAGAAACGCCGATAGGCGTTGCAACGACAGTTGCTCTTTCTTTTATTGGTTTATGGTTATTGGTTATTGGTTCTTGGTTATTGGTTGCCATTGGGGTCGTATTAGGGGGGCTATTGGCCTCCCCATTAGTACCCTTATGCCACCTTACAGCAGCACCCTTTTTCCCATCTTCTGAAAATTTACGATATTTCGTAATTTCTTCGTCTGCTCTAGGATTTATGAAACCATTCTCAGTAGAAACAAAGAACTCGTTCAAAACCGCTAAAACTTCCTGTTCGTGGTCACGCATACCTATCTGACGAGCAATATCACGCTGTTTTATGGGTACTTCATGCAAGTAGTAGTGGTCAAGAAGCCGCCTAAAGGCAAGGTCTTCAATGAGTGAAAGGTGGTGCGTGTGTGACTTGTAGTCACCAATGTGGAATTGGTAATAGTGCATTTTCAGACCCAAACTAGACCCAGAAAGGAAACCTCGGCAGGAGGGGTCTGTTCTCTTTTCGACAAGGGGATCAATCCTCATCTAGCCGTGTTTCGCAACATTGTATCAGCAGGTTGGATTTGTGCTGAATTTGCTAGGATATTTCATGAAATCCAAAGCACCTTTTCGGGTAATCTTGTCCTTCCAGTCCCCTTCCACATACAGTTCATGTGTCGTGCCATTGGCGTGTTTGGGTGAATTCTCTTGTTTAGTCTCAATCAACTTCATCCGACCAGCGTTGGTCAAATGCCACATTTCTCCAATCTCCACCACAAAACCATTCATTTCAAGGTTTTTCAGGTGGGTAGGAGAGTGGTACGAGCCAGGCGAATAAGTCTCTGTCGTGGTGAACGAAATAGAGCTTCTAGGGCCGTTTGTCAGACGCTTGAGTGTTTGCATCTGTGGAATTGATAGTTTCATTGTTTTTCCGATTGTTGATTGACTGAGCCAGTAGTTTGCGTAACCAAACTGCTCCACCAAGGTTTTTGAACTCGTTTTTGAGGCTTGTAGTGACTCGTACAGCAATTTGAATGCTTGAGCCTGTGATTTCTGAGGGTGGTCTTGGCATAGTGCTAGGATTGTATAGCGTCATACAGTTTGACAATAAGGGAAAGTCCCTATACCATCACAATCATTCTGTCTGACAATACAGATTCCAACAACTTGAGAGGTGTCAACATGGAAATCATTGAAGACTATTACAGCGATACATTGGAGAAGGAAGTCACTGTTGTTCTGACTTGGTACGACTACGATGTGGCAACACTTTACCTAGACTTTGAATGGGAAGTCCAAGACGAGACTGGCAAGGACGTTCAAGACGATTTGTCTGGTGAAGAACAAGACGAGTGCGAACGCATTGCTCGTAGATACGCCAAGTCACTATGACCTATGCACAAGCCTTTATCAGGATAGTGCTAATGATGGGCTTGTCCATTAGCATCTATGCCCATACTGAGCCTCGTACAGAGCCTTTAAGCCCTCAAGAGATACGAGAGAAGGGTAAGGCTAGGTCGGCAGAGAAAGCCTGTTTAAAAATGAAGAAAGCCAAAAGGAAAAAGCATGAACGATTCTGCTCAAAGTTTGTGGCGTAAACGTCAGATTGAATCTAGGGTTGAAGTTGTTGAACAAGAGGTAGGCCAGTTGAAGCAGCGGGTGGAATCTCTGAACCCTTACCGAGACACAGTGCTGGATGAAGTGGCTGATGCCATCCTGAAGATGGAAGGGTTTGGCAAGGACACATTGCACAGCTTTGCGATTTACATCAGGGGATTGAAATGACACAAGAAGAATTGATAAAACAACTTGAGACAACCTGCTTTGGGCTTGACCATATTGACCCCTTGCGATTGCTTGTTGACGATGTAATTGCGGCATTGGCACAGCCACAGCGCACATGGGCAGGGCTGACAAATGAGGAGTTAACAGACCTTTTCTACAACACCAATTTAGGCCAACAAAGTGCAGTTTCTCAAGCTGTTGCGTTGCTCAAGGAGAGAAACAGTTGATTCAACAAATCCGCACTTTTTATGGTCGCACAAAAGGACTCCACGGCAACAGACAAACCACTGTTGACCAAGGAATTGCATGGCTGTGCTTGAAATGCGGGAAAGTGTTCACTAACAAACGACTGTCTGAAATACACAACTGCACTAGGGAAATCCCTATGGTCAATTACAATAATGTCTGACAGAATACACGCATTGATAGGTTTTTAACAGGAGTGAATGATGATTGATATTAAGCACGAGACATGGGCAGCACTGCAAGACTTCACATCAGATGATGTAGCAGATGCAATTTGCGATAGCAAAGCCATCCTTGAAGCCATCCTTTGTAACGCATGGGCAGATGTTGCAGACATGGTACGAGCCAGAGTCGAACTCAAAGCACAGCGTATGGCTGAAATCTCCCTAGAACTGCCAATAACACCTTGGGTTGATGACGAGGAAGAACTCAACTTGTGGCGCTTCTATCGCATGGAGAGACTGCAAGAGCAAATCAAACAAGAACAAGGTGCAATCCCTACAATCAATCCCTACCACAAGCGAGGCCAGTAATGAAAACCAAGCTCAACCTTGAAAGAATTATTGAGGAACACTCAAATGAAGAATACTGTGCTTATTGCATTGAGCCACGCATGGGAGTCGTGTCTTGTTGCGGTGAAAACCACTTTGTCTTATTTTCAGATTTGGACACCGATAGTCAACATGAAATCGCAGCGGAAATTGCGAGAAAAGAGGGCTAAAAAGATGGCATACGTTGGAAAATATCAAAGCGTTGCAGTGCCATCCAAACCGATCACCAACCCAGAATTTGGGTATGTGAATGCCGCACAAACCAATATTGCGGAAACGTGGAAGAAGTTTAAACAAACAGGAGTTAATGATGATCGACTATGCACCCCTGCTGATACGAATCGAGCAGACAACAAAGAAACTGTCGGACAAGTGCCTTCACAGAAAATACGAAGGATACAGTAGCGACATAGCCCAAATCCATGCTGACCTCACACTGTTGGCAATGTGGATGGTGGCTCAGGAAACAAAAGATATTTTAGATGGCGTATATAGGAGTGAATGATGAATCAAGAACAAGTGTTAATGTTGCTCAACAAGAACGTAAATGAACATACAGAAAAGAAAGCCAACCTTACCTACCTTTCGTGGGCATGGGCATGGGCTGAAGCACTAAAGGCAGACCCAGAAGCTGTTTACAAGGTCGAGATGTTTGGTGACAAGTGTTTCATGGACGTAAACGGCACTGCAATGGTGTTCGTCACAGTCACTATGTTTGGCAAACCAATGACTTGCCAACTTCCAGTGATGGACTTCCGAAACAAAGCAATCCTGAATCCAGACGCATTTGCAGTCAACACTGCCATCATGCGGTGCATGACTAAGGCTCTGTCTTTGCATGGCTTGGGCTTGTACATCTATGCTGGAGAAGACTTGCCAGAAGGTGAATCTGGCTCTGACATTGATGTAAACACAATGATTGACCACTTAGCGGCTATTGATGCGGCATCCAACATGGAAGAACTCAAGAATGTCTACACTGCTGCTTACTCTGCTTGCGGTTCTGATAAGGGCTGGCAAAAGAAAGTGATTGATGCCAAAGAAAAGCGTAAAGGAGCGTTGAAATGAGTGAAATTACCCAAGGCTCGGATGCTTGGTTTGCACAACGTTGTGGCAAGGCTACTGCTTCTCGTATCTCTGACATTGTTGCCAAGACAAAGACAGGTTACAGCACTAGTAGAGCTAACTACATGGCACAGTTGGTCGTAGAACGCATGACCAACCAAGTGGCAGAGTCTTACTCAAATGCTGCAATGGAATGGGGTGTTGAGAACGAAACCTTTGCCAGAGCCGCATACGAGGCTAAAACAGGCAATATGGTCGATCAGGTAGGTGCTATTGACCATCCTAGTATTCCTATGTCTGCCGCCTCTCCTGATGGCTTGGTGGGTGATGATGGGTGTCTAGAGATCAAGTGCCCAAACACTGCCACCCATATCGACACAATTCTTGGTGAAGAACCAGCCAAGAAATACTATGACCAGATGCAGTGGCAGATGCGATGTGCAGACAGAAGTTGGTGTGATTTTGTGAGTTTTGACCCACGAATGCCTAGCCATCTTCAGTTGTTCATCAAAAGAATCGAGCGCAATGACTTGTACATTGCAGAACTCGAAAAAGAGGTTATCCAGTTTCTTGCGGAAGTGGATGACAAAGTTAAAAAACTCAATGAAATTAAGGTGTAAATATGGAACAGCGTGACAACAGTGGAGTACTTTTTTCTAATGACAAGCGTGAAAAAGAGTCACATCCTCATTACAAAGGAAATGTGAGAGTGAATGGTCAGGAATACTGGCTGTCAGCATGGATTAAAGAAGGCAAGAACGGCAAGTTCATGGGTCTGGCTCTCAGCCCTAAAGAAGAACAAGGACAAGCACCAGTTAAGGCCAAGCCTAAAGCTGGCTTTGACGATCTGGACTCAGACTTGCCTTTTTGATGTGATTCAATGGGGAAAGCGTAAGTGAGTACCCGCTAACTTAACAGGAGTTAATGATGAGTAAATTAGACGATATACATTTTGGTGGTGAAGTGAAACGATTTTTTGACTTGCCTATCTTTGGTCGGGCAAGAGCTTCAGACCCAATTACCAGCTTTGAAGCAGCAGATTCAGCTAAAGACTTGGCGTCCAAGCACTTTGGCATCATTGTGGACTGTTTAAAGGCTCATGGTGCGCTTGGCAAGGATGGGATAGCCCAACATAGCGGCTTAGACTCAAATCAGGTTGCAAGGCGATTAAACGAGTTGTCCAATATGGACTTAATTGAGTTGACAGGACGCACAGTCAAGTCAAAATCAGGACGTAACGAACGTGAATGGAAGGTCAAGGGTGCTGAGTAACGTCATCAACATCTTGCTTGTACTTGCATTAGGAGGAGCAGTGACGCTACTAGTTGTAGTCGCCCTGCTCTTCTTCCTAGACGATTAGGCCACCAAACCATTCAAGTAGGTGGTCTTACCCGCCACCTTGGTGGCAGTCAATTCCTGTTTCTTCAGGTTATTTGGGTCGTAAGACACATGAACCCAACCACTGTCAGGAATGCCTGGGGTGTAGAACTCCAGAATCAACTGCGTGTACTCAAGGTTATCCATAATCCACTGAGCCAGATCAGCATTGGCAACACCAACAATCTCGATGTCTGCCGCCATACCCTTGCAGTGGTCAGAAGTCTTAGAGCCACCAACGGCGGCATTTGACTCAGGGCTACGGTAGGCAGAATTCACGCTAACAGACTTGTCAAAGTGTTCACGAACAGGTTGAAGCACCTTCTCGCAAAGGGTTTTCAAGTTCTCCAAAGCCTCGTCATCAGGAGTATTGTCCAACCCTAACCGAGTGGCAGTATCTGACTTTGTGAGTTCTTTGAGGGTGAAGTTAGCTGACAGGTTCATTTTTTCTCCTTTAAGGTTTCGTAGATGGATTCGTAGGCTTGTTGACAGGCGGTGAGTTGTCTGATTGCTTCATCTCCATCGTCTGTGATGGCGATAA
>JGI12421J11937_10000579_pt1 | contig 14404 bp, 15 predicted proteins | sample LakErihyJuly2011_2_FD_11937 | JGI IMG/M metagenome (IMG submission 11937)
TAGCAAAGATTCCAGGTGTAAATCCTGTAAAATTTAATAATTTAGAAGATTATGTTGAGTTTTTGAGTTGGCAAAGAAGTCAAGGCATAAGATGTCCGGTATTATATTTACAAAAAACATATGACGCACAAGGTAATGAGGTTTATAAAGTTAGACCAAGTGTTACTGAACCACAAGGCGGATTACCTCCGGTCATTTCTCCGAACGTTATTCCAAAAAATCCAAATCCAACTCTACTTGTCGACGCAACCCAAAGCGACCATCCATATAATAAGAACTCTTATCCAGCATTTGACGCATCCTCATATTATGTTGGAACCAGCACGCCTTTAGATACAATTCACCAACAAACCGAAAATATGCTTTATAGTCCAGACCCGATGGATGACAATTGGGGTGGTGCGGAGTATACTCAATCGTTAGTTGATCAGGGTGTTTATGCGGGTAACGAGGTGAAACTATATACACCTTAATTATTTTTGACTATCCACAAATTGCATAACTTGATTTAAAGCCTTTTTCGATTCGGATAAAGTATTTAAGGTTTTAAAACTTTCCAATACTTTTTCGATTTTACCATTACTATCAATATTTAAGGTTGTTTGTAACATTAGATTATTAATTAAATCGTCTAAATTTAATATGACTGTTTCATAACTTTTACGATATTTACTAATTAAAAAAGTATCTTGTTGTTTAATAGTATTTGATTTTATTGTGGATGCGTATGAATCCGCATTTCCAGCAACTCCGCCTTCTCCAGACGATATTGGTGTCAATGTTTCTAATCCTTCTACGGTTGTCGTAAATTTTAACAGAATATAAATTATAAATAGTATGAATAACATCCCTAAAAAAATTTGAAAATGTGTTCCTTTCATTTTATATTATATTGTATTAAAATATTATTCATTTTTTTAACAAAAACTTTACTATATTTTCGGTAGAAGTTTTATTTAATTTGCGTATTTGGTTTTTGGAATTGGTATAAGTCAAGTTTTGTAAACACGTCGAGTCTTCATTTAATTTATTTAATAAATTTTGTAGTGTCTCAAACTTATTCATAATAACTATAGCGATTGCTGAACTAACACCAGGAATTTGCGACAACATAATTTCATCAATATTATTGATTGTAATATTATCTTTTTTAGTTTTTTTTATAACATTAATATAATTTTTAGGGGAGGTCTCATCAACCTCTTTTATTTCAGAAACGTTGGAATAATAGGGTGTTTTAGTTCCCTTAATATCTTCTTTAGTCATTTTATGTGTGCTATTACAAATAAAAAGCGCGGTTTCTTCAATAGATAATGTTCTTAAAACTGAAAACCCCTTGTAATAATTTAAAGACAAAATTGCGGAATAAACCATTAACTTGTCGACATTATTATCTTGAAACTTATTGATTTTGTTTATATCTCCTTCTATTAAATATATGATGTTATGTTTATGATGCGTTAATCCATCTAATCTGTATGATTGTTCTTCGTATCTACCATCTTTTATACTACTGATTAAATCACTTATACTTTTTCTCTCGATGATTAATAAATCCTCCTCATTATTTGAAATAATAATATCACCTAAATCCAAATTTTCGGTTTTTACTTGAATTTCTTTAAAACTGGGATTTGAAGGAATTAATAAATTAATCTTTGTTAATAATTCGTGTTCTCTATAATCGACTTTAATAAACATTCCAGGTAATAATAATAATTTAATAAAATGTTATTAAATTATTTAATGATAATATATATTAACCCACCTGAGCGCGTCTCTAGAGTAGTCGATTAGTAATACGGGGGTAAATTGATAACAATATTGTTTACATTTATTATCTTGGTAATAAATAAGTATTTAAAGATATATGAAATACAAATATAATGTGCGATTATTTTATATTAACCAAAGAAATTACTTCAGATACCGGATGTGATAAAACAAATCAAGTTATTGCTTTAACCAATAAAAAAGTTTACATATTACCAAAAAATAACATAACTTATTATATAGACCACGGTCTATTTGAAAAAAACTTGATTGAATGGTGTAAGCAACTATGTGTAAAATATAAAAATTTCTTAGATATAGGAGCACATTCAGGAACATACTCTATTAGTTTATCAGACCATTGTAAAACAGTATACGCATTCGAACCACAAAAAATGTCATTCTATTCACTATGTGGAAGCGTTGCGTTATCTAACATTAAAAATATTGAATGTATTAATATCGGTTTAGGGTCTGAAAACCAAGTTGGAAAACAAATATTAAATATATGTAGTTTAGATGGCGGAGGGTCGTCAATTGTCAACACATCCAATATTTTACAAACAGAAGAAATAAATATTAGAACCCTAGATAGTTTTAACATTGATAATATCGGGTTTATTAAGATAGATATTGAGGACAACGAATTAAACGCATTATTATTTTCTCAAAATACCCTTAAAAAATCGAATTATCCAAAGATATTATTTGAAATGAATAATATAAATACTGACCTAACAGATTTTCTAAAGGGTTTGGGATATTCTGTTTTAAAAATTGGAGGGTTTAGTAATATGTTTTTGGCAGAACAACCATCATATTAAAATATTAATATCACCTAAATTAAATTTGTGTGATATTATTGCGTGATATTATTGCGTGATATGAATATTGGTTAATAATATTTAACCCATATTACCTCCATGAACAGCGCGATAACCATATTTTTGAGTTTGAATTGTCTTGCTAACATCACAAGTTTTAGGCAATGATTGAGGTGCTCCAATCAAATTTGGATTAGATTGCATAAAAAGACCGATTCTAGAAGCAATACCTGCTTTTTTGATTCCTCCACAAACGTTAGTTCTGTTACAAATTGATGCGGAATATCTCGCGTTTTTACTACCAGACATATAAACCATATTATATAATATTAAAATATTATATTTTTGAAAAATTAAAATATCATTCTAAATCTAATAACTTAAATAATATAAAGAGTAAAACTGTAAATACTTAATGATTAATTTAAATTATGAAGATGATATTATTAAATGTGACGATGGACTTATTTTTAACCCATATAACAATTTAAATGTCGAGATTACATTGAGCGAAGTTCAATCTATTCTTACTAAATACGGAGTTCCTCCAATTGTTAACAACCTCGCATTATATAAACGCGCGTTTATTCATAGGTCTTACACAAAGCGTTCAAGTTTTGAAAATATACAACAAAATATAACTATCGTTGAGAAACCACCGGATTGTATGAAATTAAGCACTAAATCTAATGAACGACTAGAATTTTTGGGAGACGGTGTTTTAGAACTAATTACCAAATATTACCTTTATAGAAGGTTTCCTAAAGAAAATGAAGGGTTTATGACAGAGAAGAAAATCGCAATTGTTAAAAACGAGGCTATCGGAAAAATCGCAATGGAAATGCATTTAAATAAATGGTTAGTTTTATCGAAACATGCTGAAGAAAAAAAAATCAGGACTAACTTAAAAAAATTAGGGTGTTTATTCGAATCCTTTTTAGGTGCTCTATTTTTGGATTTCAACAAAATAAATATTAAGGATGAAGATGCTTGGTTTACAAATGTATTCGTTACTGGTCCTGGGTTTCAAATTGCCCAAAAATTCGTAGAAAATATATTTGAAACACATATTGATTGGATAGCATTAATTCAAAATGATGATAATTATAAGAATATTTTACAAGTTAAAATTCAAAAAGAGTTTAAAGTTACACCCCATTATCTTGAAATAAACCACGACCCTGATGTTGGTTATAAAATGGGCGTTTATTTATGTTTGGGACAACCAGTTTATAATTTAAATTATATGGAAGCAATAAACATTAATCAAATCAAAACATTTAAACATATCCACGAGTATGTTAACACAAACGGAAAAATATTTTTATTTATGGGCGAAGGACAACACAAAATAAAAAGAAAAGCAGAGCAAATCGCGTGTAATGAAGCAATTACATTTATTACCGAAAATTTAGAAGATTATATTGAATAATATATTTAGGATTTTTAATGGATGTCAACACAATAGTATTATTAATTATCATTATTTATACATAATGATAATTAACCGAATTAAATGTTAAAAGGTGTTAAAAGTTTTATATATGTGTTTTATATAAGGTATGATTAATTATTTAGAGACATTAAAAATTAAACCAAATATTAAAAAACATACTTTGGTTGACATAATTATTCCTGAACCCCCTTCAATAATAAACCAACCCGGAACTATTCAACCGCCACAATCTATTGTAATGATTGATGACAGACAAAAAGGATTTAATATGGATTTATTTAAAAACAAATTAGCATCCAATAAATTATTAAAGGTTCGAGTAAATCCTAACATTACAGAAATTCAAAAACTTAATGAACCAATAAAACCCATTAAAATTGTTAAACCTATAAAACCGTCGAAAAAACTAATATTGGAAGATGATGAGGTTATTTTTGAAGATAAAACTGAAAAACAAGTTCGAATAACAGAACCAGTTAACAAGGGAGTTTCTATTATAGGTCCTGAAATAAACGTTGAGATTGATAATAGACCAATTACAAAGTTTTTACCCGAAAAACAACCAAATGTAATTGTAAAAGTTTCGAATTATTATATGAATAACCGAGAAAAATACATTAATAATATTAATTCTATTTTCCAACCTTATAAAAAGGAATTATCCGGAACAGAAAATATTACTTGTGCCAATATAGGAAAATCATCCGGAAATGTATCTCTATTAATACACCAAAAAATAACAAGAGATTATTTAAATTTATATACTCCTTATCGCGGTTTGTTATTATACCACGGTCTTGGTTCAGGTAAAACGTGTACGTCAATATCGATTGCGGAAGGTATGAAGGATAATAAAAAAATTATTATTATGACTCCGGCATCATTAAGAAAAAATTATATGGTTGAATTGAAAAAATGCGGAGATTTATTATTTCGTAGAAATCAATATTGGAAATGGGTAGATATAACTATCAATCCGGAGTTATTGCCTGTTTTATCAAATGTATTAAGTTTACCACTTGAATATATACGAAAAAAAAATGGTGCTTGGTTTGTTAATGTAAGAGAACCCTCCAATTACGCAAAGTTATCAGGAGAATCAAAACAATCATTAGATGAACAATTGGATAAAATGATTGAAAGTAAATATACGTTTATAAATTATAACGGGTTACGAAACTCAGCATTAAGCACATTAACGGATAATTATACAAAAAATTTATTTGATGGTGCCGTAGTCATTATTGATGAAGCCCACAATTTAATTAGTAGAATTGTCAACAAACTAGAAAAAGAAAAGGATATTCCAATTTCCAATAGAGGAGAGAAAGAACACCAACCCAAATTTTTATCAATTAAATTATATGAATATTTAATGAGTGCTGTAGACACACGTATCGTTTTACTTACAGGAACACCCGTTATAAATTATCCGAACGAATTCGGTATTTTGTTTAATATCTTACGAGGATATATAAAAACATGGGAGTTTCCATTACAGGTAAACACATCTAAAAAAGTAGATAAATTCTTTTTTGAAGATATATTTGTTAAAGAAAAAACATTAGATTATATTGATTACTCGTCATCCAGCAAAATATTAACAATAACCAGAAACCCATTCGGGTTTAATAACGTAATTAATAAAACGGGGTATCATGGTGTCACCGACGAAGTCGTAAACGAAGCAGGTGAATTAGTTTTAAATAAAGACTTTATAAGCAACTCAGAATTTGAAAGAAACATAATTACTATTTTGAAACAAAACAATATTGAAATACTTCCTCAAGGAGTTAAAATTCACAATTTTAAAGCACTACCTGATAAATTAGAGTTGTTTTCTGGAGAATATATCGATAACGTAACCAAAGAAATAAAAAACGTTGATGGACTTAAAAGACGAATTATTGGGTTATCTTCATATTTTCGTAGCGCACAAGAAGATTTATTACCAACATTTACAAAAACCCTATCATTGGATTATTTTGTGGTTAATATTAAAATGAGCGATTTCCAATTTAAAATTTATGAAAAGGCGCGTGTTGAAGAACGAAAAACCGAAAAACCGAAAAAGGGTAAAGGCGACATTTATGAAGAAGCTGCCTCAACATACCGTATTTTTTCACGGTTATACTGTAATTTCGTTATGCCTGATCGACCTCTTCCACGAACACACAAAGATGTAAAAGGCAATGAAGATGTTTCAAATATGGTTGACGTCTTAAAAGAAACTAAAAAAATAGAAAATAATATTGATGTTAACAATTTATATGAGGGAGAAGTTGAAGGCGATGAACTTATTAATAATTCATCTGATGTCACTTACCAAGATAGAATAGCACAAAAAATACAATATATTAAGGATAACGCGCCCACGTTTTTATCTCCTGAAGGACTTCAAACATATAGTCCGAAATTTTTACATGTATTGGAAAATATTAAGGACCCAAATTATATTGGATTACATTTAATATATAGTCAATTCAGAACTCTTGAAGGTGTCGGGTTATTTAGTTTAGTATTGGAAGCAAATGGGTTTGCCAGATTTAAAATAAAAAAAACCGGGGTAGATACATGGGATTTAGATTTTAACGCGGATGAATTAACTAAACCAAAATATGCGTTATATACTGGAACAGAAACACCTGAAGAAAAGGAAATTATCCGAAATATTTATAATAGTTCTTGGGATGATATTCCAACCAATATTTCAAACAAATTAAAAGAACTTTCTAAAAATAACAATTATGGTGAAATCATTAAGGTTTTAATGATAACGTCATCGGGTTCAGAAGGTATTAATTTAAGAAATACACGATACGTTCATATTATGGAACCATATTGGCATCCAGTAAGAACCGAACAAGTTATCGGTCGCGCGCGTCGTATATGTAGTCATACAGATTTACCAAAAGAATTACAAACCGTTGTTGTATTTATTTATTTAATGGTTTTTTCGGAAAAACAATTAAAAAGCGATGATGCGATTGAACTTAAACGAAAAGATTTAAGCAAAGGGTTACCGGCAGTTCCTGTAACAAGTGACCAATTATTATTTGAAACCTCCACAATAAAAGAGAAATTAAGTAATCAATTAACTAAAATAATTAAAGAAACCTCTTTTGATTGTTCTATTTATCCACACGGAAAAGAAAAGATTTCTTGTATGAATTTTGCCGACCCAGATAGTTCTAAATTTTCGTATGTTCCTGATTATTCGAAACAACAAAGTGATAATACATTAAGAACAAATAAAATAGACTTTGAGTGGGTTGGTAAATCCATAAAAATTAATGGTGTTGAGTATGTTTATCGTATAATAAATAAGTCTTTATGGTATATTTATGATTTATCTAGTTATAAAGAGGCGTTAGAAAATAAGGGATTAAACCCAATACAAATTGGAACCTATGAATTTAACGAAGATGGAACACAAGTATTTAAACAAATTGTGAATTAGGGACCGCATAATTTATCTGTAAGGAATTGAACCATATTTGTTAATATATATATTTTATTATTTAGGTGTTCAAGAGTTATACTTTCGGCATTATCAACCATTTCGGGTTCAGGTGTTTTTATCTGTTTCAGTTTTAATAAAATATTATTATTCTGGATTGGGGGAATATCCTCGAATTGTTCGTTATAATTGGTTACCGTTGTTGAACCCCAAGAAATGCGTTTATTAAAATCTGTATGTGTATGTTTTTTTAACGGAGGTAACTCAATCAAATTATTATTTATAATTGTATTTCCCAACTCCTTATTATCTATTTTAATATATTTCAATTCATTCGTTTTATTTAAGGTATCCTTTTCTTTTTTTATAGACGTTTCTGTCGACTTTAAAAAATCAGAATTTAAATTGGGAGAAATATCTTTATTAAATTGCTCAACGTCAAAATTACGTTTAGCAATCGTTTGTTTAATAATTAATTCCATATCTTCAAGCGGGTCGTCCAATTTATCGTTAAATTTTGGTGCTGGAGGAACTTTGATTGTGTTATGACTCTCAAAATCGTTTTTTTGTTTCATTAGTTCGGTATCAAACTTATTTATTCTTTCGTTTTTTATATCCTTACTTGTAACTATTTCCTTTTCTTTAAAAAATTCACCTTTTATTTTATTAATAATAACCGAAATAAACATCTTATTAAGTGTCATTAAATCTGCCGAATTATTTTTTTCTCTATCATAAAAAATAGGAAGAATTGAATTAAATGTCTCTTTGATTTTTTCAATATAATTAAAATTCATTTTTACAATATCTGTGTCAACAATTAATTCCCAAAGTAGTTCAATATTATCATTTAATATAAAATCAGATTTATTCATTTTATATTATTTATCACATACATTATTTTATATACTTTTTAACACATTACAAATTTTCGTTAAAATATAACTTTCGGAATTTCTCCATATACTCATCCTTTAAAATATGGTTTTTTAAATAATATGCCGAAACTTTATCTTCTAACATATGAACTATAAAATAAATAGAATAAATCCCACATTCTGTATTACCATATTGGTGCTCAACCGGATAATTTTGGTCAAATACCATCGATTTATTAAGTTGTCGTCCTTGTCGTATAATTTTGTCAACCAACTTTTTTATTTGTTTTGGGATTTTATTACCGGCGCTATCAAAGAAAAATATTGTTCCTTTTTTAATATTTACAAATAAAGAAATCCAATGCTGTCCGGATTTGTAATGTGGGTCTGTATTAAAAATAAACCCTAACTTTGTTTTACCTCTTTTTATTTGGTCTTCCACATTTATATTACAAATCTCATCCCAGACACATTTGGTTTTGGATGTTTTAGTATCAAAATCAATTGGAGATGGACCAAAAAATTCAAAGCATTTATACGCCTTCTCGTATTGTTTCATAACTCTTATAATGTCAACGCTAGATAACCATTCGTTAGGGTTTTTTTTCCATTCCGATGGAGATACAGGAGCAAAATCATCGATAAAATCATTAATCTTATTTGTTGCCACAAAGTTCTGTTTTAACCAACACGATTCTTTATTACACACGTTTTTCATATATTCACTTAATAATTCCCAAATTACTTTCGGTTCATTACTACTGATTAGTTTATCTGGGTGTCTTTTATTCCACAAATCTCTCAACTCAAATAAAGAAGTGTCTGTATAACAACTAAAATCATTTATCTTGTTGACATTTGGTTTTGGACTACATCTTAGTTTAACCATCTTTTTAAAAGTTCCACCTTTAGATTTAACTTGACGACGGTTGGATTGTCTCTTCTTTTTTCTCGTGTGGTTCATCATAATTATTATCTATATTTTTCTTTTTACGAATACCTTTAATTCTTAAAACGGGGTCCTTTAGATTTATTTCTTTTTGAACAGGTATAAACGGTTCATCTAGTTTTATAATAGTCCTTTTTATAAATTTGTCTAGCGTACACCTTTCATCCTTAGTTTTTTTCATGATTAATTTATTTATTTGTTTCGTCATATCATCCGGTGCGTCCTGTATATCTGGCATATCTTCCGCGACAATATTAATTTCAGTCTCTATATTTTTGTAATCTTCTTGTAATATGTCTGATTTATCTAAAGTTTTGAAATATTCTACACAATTTTTTACATAAATATCAAACGCATATTTTATATCCGGAAATAACTCTTGTAAATCTTCGTCTGGTGATAACAAATCCTTCGTTAATTGTATTACTCTTTTTCTATAAAAATGTATATCCTTTTTACTTGCTTTGGGTTTAGATTGTTGTTTAATTTTAAAATAATCAAGAGTCATTTGATTTATAGGTGTGTTGGACATAATATACAATTATATATTAAACCAATAACATATTCCGTATTGGATTATAACCGTAAATATATTCGGCACCTAAATGAGACAACCCGTGAACACCCACTGCTAAAGAAAGCAATAACGATAATACAACTGATTGATATGGTTCTATTTTTTTTATCTTTGAATAATTTATAAATAGTAAAAATAATGAAATCAGAATTAAAAATGCGTTCATCTGGTGTAAATAAAAGGACGGAAGACTAAATTCATTTTTCATACTATTATATTACATAACATTATAAGTCATCTTGAATCTGGTTTCTTGTTGCGGTATTAAACAAAGATATGTGGGTGTTTTCGGGGATAGGATTAAATTCATTATATCTTTCCTCCTTAAATAATAAACTGTGGGGATTATGTCTTGTTGACACAATCGATGGTTTAAAGGAATAATTGTATAAGTCACTTTTACTATTTGGTACATAAACAGATTGGTCGCATTTTTGAAGCGCGAAAATTTGACCTTTCAAATCGGATTCAACATTTACATTAGATGAATAACCAGACCAAGGAGAAGTGGTATTTCCTGGATTAAACACTTTTTCTAAATTATAAGTCGGCATTATTTCCATTTTGATGGAATGTTGTTTTCTAGGATCAACAATCGGTAAAATAGAATATTTTGTCATTACTGGTCGAACACTAATATAAGGTTGAATTAATTGGGATGGCAGGTTTCTATCATAAATTCGTGAATTTATTTCGTTATTTCGATGTGATGCTGAAGTCATATATATATAAAATATATTATATATATTGGGCCTCAACAATATTAAAATCAAACATATAGATTTAATAACTAATGTGCGGTATTTTTGCTCTTCTTAATTATAGTGAAGTAAATTATGATAAATTTATTAAGTGTCAGTTTATGAAAGGGAAAAACAGGGGACCCGAATTTTCAGATTTACAACATATTTCGATGAATGCTATTTTCGGATTTCATCGGTTAGCAATTAACGGACTTGATGACATTTCGAATCAACCAATTACGATTGATAACATTCATTTAATTTGTAATGGCGAAATATACAATTACAGGGAATTATATAAATTAATGGATGTTACTCCAAAAACAAATTCAGATTGTGAGGTTATTATTCATCTTTATAAAAGATATGGTATTAAACAAACCTTAAAAATGTTAGACGGTGTTTTTGCGTTTGCTCTTTGTGACAACAATCATACACATTTGGAATCTAATATATATATCGCACGAGACCCTTACGGAATCCGACCCCTATACTTTTTAAAGAACACTAAATATCCCGATCGAGTTCTAGGATTTGCGTCTGAATTAAAAATGTTATCTGATTTCTGTAACCAAAATCCAGATGAACTTACAATTTCACAATTTAAACCAGGCACATATAGTTCTTTTAATCTAAATAGTTCTGCGTTGGCATATTGGACGAATATAGATAATGAAAGTTACCACGAACCCGGATTTTCTTTAAATAGTATGGATATGAGTTGGATTAATCGCGGAATACAAACATACCTTATTCAATCTGTTGAAAAAAGATATTTAACAACTGAGAGACCGATTGCGTGTCTACTTTCGGGAGGATTAGATAGTAGTTTAATAACGGCATTAATTAATGAAATCCACAAAAAAAATACGAATGAACCCTTAGAAACATACAGTATTGGTTTATATGGTTCCGAAGATTTACGAAACGCCAGAATTGTCTCTAAATATATAGGAACCAAACATACTGAAATAATCGTTACCGAACAGGAAATGTTTGATATTATTCCAGAATTAATTTATACGATTGAAAGTTACGACACAACAACTGTGAGAGCAAGTATTGGAAATTACTTATTAGGGAAATATATTTCTAAAAACAGTAACGCAAAGGTAATATTTAATGGTGATGGTTCCGATGAATTGTGCGGCGGATATTTATATATGAATTATTGTGCCGATGTTATCGAATTTGATAAAGAAACACGCCGATTATTGGCAGATATTTATAATTTTGATGTTTTAAGGTCGGATAAATGTATTTCTTCAAACGGACTTGAACCTAGAACACCATTTTTAGATAGAAGTTTTGTAAATTTTTATTTATCGATACCTCCATCAATCAGATGTCACGCGAACAATTCACAAGTTGAAAAATTCTTATTAAGAAATGCGTTTTCAATCGATAATTTTAAAAATAGCGATGGAAAACAAATATTACCGGATGAAATCTTGTGGAGAAGAAAAGAAGCATTTAGCGATGGGGTAAGCAGTAATTCACGGTCTTTGTATCAAATATTACAGGATTTTATTGTTCCAAAATACGAACCAAATATTAAACCTATTGATGCCGAAAAACAATACTATAAATCTATATTTTCAGAACATTACCCGAACTCGTTAAATATAATACCTTATTATTGGATGCCGAAATATACAAATACAGATGACCCTAGCGCAAGAACGTTAACTACCTATAATAAATAATAAAATATATATATTATTATATATGAAATTTACGTTTACTTCGTTACAGGAATATTCATTTTTAATATTTATTTTTTTATCATATTTTTTAGTAAGTTTATCTATATTTAAATTGTCGACAGACGCAGAAAAATATTTATTTATTTTAGATTATTACGTCAAAAATATACATATGTTTATACTTAATAATTAGATTTAATCCGTTCGTAAAAACTGAATTTACAAATCATGACCGTAGAGTTGCGTTCAGTTCAGGGTTATTTTTATTATCTACCACCGCAATTTATAAATTATTAATCGATTTTTCAAAAATTAAATTATTTTTTTCCAAAAAAAGTTTGTAAATGATAAATAATTTGTTTAGATATTATTTTATCAATATCATAGTCGTTTTTATTCTTTAAATCGAGTTTGTATTTACCCATATTTGTAATTAATTTTTCGTTAATATCTTCGTTTATACTTAACCCCAGATAAAAATCACTATGATTAAACCGAGTTATTATATCGTCATTTTTTAAATTATAAATGTATGGTTTTATATTTAAATAATACACATTCTTATTTTTCATTTTTTTGTGATAAGTATCATCTATAAAAAAAATCGGAGTGTTGTCGTGAATATTACTACACGTTATAAAATCAGTTATCGTTTTTTCGTGAGTAGTTCTCCCACGTTCGATTTGTATACCATTGATTTTAAACGCATAAATTATCTTATCAAATAGTTTTACTTTTAATTTATATTCAAAATAAAACACTATATTGGTTACCCAATTCTCGGGTCTTTGATTATTCGTATAAATTATTACTTTATTACATATTTTCTTTTGTTTCTGATATTTTAAGTAATTCAAAATAGTAAGTATATTAGGTCTTATAAATTCTGGGAATAAGTCCAATAATACTACGAAATCATTTTGGTTTAATGAATAATTTTTATTCATTAATAAATAGTTATTCAGACAATCATAAAAAATACTAAATTGTAAAAAATACCCTAGAGTTTCGTCTAAGTCGAAAATTACAATCATCACTTAAATAAACCTATATTATAAAAAACAACAATAAAAAAATTTTAATCTGTATTTAAATTAATAATGTCTACAAAACTAACCAATAAGGATTATATTAAAATTTTAAATTATTATAATATTTCTATTCCAGCAAACAATAAATTGTTACGCAAAAAAGCAACAAAAATACTTGCCAATAAACTTTGTAAATGTATAAAAAGAGTTACCCCAAAAAATGAAGCAAGGTCTATCGGGATATGTACAAAAACAATAATTAATAATAAAGGGTTCACACGAGGAGTATTTAAATGTAAAGGAACACAAAACATAACACTGAAGCGTAAATTATCCAAAAGTTAAATATACACATTATTTTAATATGGACAAAATAGACCGAATTTATTATATCAATTTAGAAAGAAGAAAAGATAGGAATGAACATTTCATAAATCAATGTCTTAAACATAATTTACCGTTTGATAAAATCGAACGATTTATTGCGCTAGACGCATTAACATACCAGTTTTCAAATGTCGAAATTGAGATGTTCAGAGATGCCGATTTTAAAAATAGAAGTTTTGAAAAAAGTATTATGGGTAACCAACTTAGTCATTATTATATTTTGTGTGACATTATAAAAAACAATTATAAAAATGTAATCATATTTCAAGATGATGTTATTCTAAAAGACAATTTTTTACTATATTTTGACAGAATTATGGATAATATTCCAAAAGATGCGGAAATAGTTAATTTTGCTTTACACAAATATGCGGCCTATACTAAATTTGTCCCTTGGGATTTACAAAGTAATACATATTATTCTGACGAAGACATTACTTTTCAAAGTGTCAACAATTATATTTGTAAAATGAATACCAAATATAATCCTTGTTCTCTGGCTTACATTGTAACACTACAAGGAGCCATTAATTTTGTTAATTATTTTAATAATATTGGATTTCTAAGAGCAACTGATTATAACTACAACGTTTATTTACTAAGTAAAGATATTTATTACG
>JGI12421J11937_10000582_pt1 | contig 14361 bp, 9 predicted proteins | sample LakErihyJuly2011_2_FD_11937 | JGI IMG/M metagenome (IMG submission 11937)
TAGGCCTTAATGTAATCGGAGAACGAGGAGTACTGCTCAAACATCTCCCGGGCGATGGACTTCGGCCGGATGTTTTCCTGACCCACCCATGGGTGTTTTTCTGAGAAACTATTGAAGGTGGAATACACGAATTCCCGGCAAGGCTTGGGATACTCAAGCTTCTCCAACTCCTCCATGCGCTGGTCGTACTCCATGCCCTGGGCCTTGAGTTCGGCCACCTTCTCGCCCTTCAGGCGGTCCAGTTGCCGACGCAAGATTTGGTCCGGATTTTCGAGGATCGATTCAACCAACGTGAGGACATCCAGAGCGTAGTTGGGGGTTTCTGGGTCTATCAACCGCAGCGTGTCGAGCAAGTACAGCGACAGCGTCTGATTCAACGAGAAGTCTTCGGGCAACTCGCCATTCACCCGGACCCGTTTGCCCTCACCCTTGGGTGAGAAGCTCACAATGGAGCGATCGACCAAAGCCCGAAACAACTGCCAAGCCCTCTTGAAATGGGCCTTTTTCAGAGTGGGCCCGTCATGGCAGTCCCGGATTAGCAGGCGAAGGGCCTCGCAACCATCCTCCGACCGACTCAAAACATTCAGGATCATCCCATGCGAAATCTGAAAACGAGACACCAGTCTTTCGGGCGCTGCCTGAATCAAGCGCTGAAAGGTCTGACGATCCCAATGGGTGTAGTTCTTGTCCGGCGCCTGCCGCTTCACAAACTTCTTTCCGTCCCGCTTCGATTTCTCCTCGAGCTTAAGGTTCTCGACGACATGTTCCGGGGCCTGCGCGACCACCCATCCCACCGAGTCGAATCCCTTACGCCCGGCGCGCCCTGAAATCTGATGGAAGTCCCGGGCCCCCAGAATCGCCGTCTTTTCGCCGCCGTACTTGCACAGACGGGTGAAGAGAACCGTGCGGATTGGCACGTTGATGCCCACGCCCAAAGTATCTGTGCCGCAGATGACCTTCAGCAACCCGCGTTGAGCCAACTGCTCGACCAAGATGCGGTAACGCGGCAGCAAGCCTGCGTGATGCAACCCGATGCCCGCCCGCAACCACCGCTTAATATCCGGCCCATACGGACTGGAAAACTTCACCCCCTCCAGCGCGGTGGCGATGGTGGCTTTTTCCTCACGCGTCGCCGTGGCAAGGCTGGTGAAATCCTGGGCGCTCTCGGCGGCATCCGCCTGGGTGAAGTGCACCACATAAACCGGTCCTTTGCCCTCGCTGATAAGTGATTCAACGGTCTGAGCCAGCGGAGTCTCCGCATAGCTGAACTCCAGCGGTACCGGCCGAATCACCGACTTGACGGTGACGCTGGGAAATCCGTTGAGGCGAGTCATCTCGGTCTCAAAGAACTCGGTCTCGCCAAGGGTCGCCGACATGAGCAGGAAACGACTCTTAGAAAGCGTCAACAGCGGTACCTGCCAAGCCACACCTCGATCGCGGTCGGAGTAATAGTGAAATTCATCCACCACGACCTCGCGGACGCTGGCATTGGGTCCGTCCCGCAGGGCGATGTTGGCCAAGATCTCTGCCGTGCAGCATAGAATTGGCGCATCGTGATTGATCGTGGCGTCCCCAGTGCTTAGGCCGACATTGTCTGGGCCGAATTCCCGGCAGAGAGAAAGCCACTTCTCGTTGACCAGGGCCTTAATGGGGCAGGTGTAAACCGATTTGTGGCCTTGTGCCAACGCCTTGAAATGCAACGCCGAGGCCACCAGCGATTTGCCGGATCCCGTCGGTGTGTTGAGAATAACATTCTTGCCCGAGTAAAGTTCGAGAATGGCCTCCTCCTGCGCCGGATAGAGCTCGATGCCGCGCGTGCGGGCAAAGTCGAGGAACCGATCCAGCAGGTGATCGGCTGTTGGCGCCTCCAGGCGGGGCAGAAAATCGTAAAGGGTGGCGCTCACAGGGAGCCGCGAGCCTAGTCTGCCTAGGGCCCCGCAAGCAACCGCCGGTAAAGGGCATGGTATCGAGCCCAGGCCACCGAGGCGGAGTAGTGGCGGGCACTGTCCCGAATTTGTTCGGGCGTGGCCGTGGTTCCCTCGCCAGAAATCATGCCCGCGATTTGACGGGCCAGATCCTCCGGATCATCCGGACGGAAGAGCCGACCGTTGTACCCGTTCTTCAGGAGATCGACCGAGCCCCCACTGGCCGAGGCAATGGAGGGTTTTCCCAAGGCCAAGGCTTCGGTCAATGCCACCGAGCACGGCTCATCGGTCGAAGGAATGATAAACACGTCGGCCCCCTCGACCGCCTCGCGGACCCGGGTCGTCGGCCCCGCCAACCTGACATATGGAGCCAACCCAAAAGCCCCGACCTGACTCTTCAACTCACGGGCGAAGGCTTGGGAATCGGCATCAGCCGGGGTGGGTCCCCAGAGCGTGAAATGGACCCGTTGACGCAACGGCACCGGCAATCGAGCGAGGGCATCCAAGACCAGGTTCCACTTCTTCCAGCGGACCAGATTACCCACACCAACCAGAGCCAAACGCGACCGCGGACCCGGCGAACGCACCAACGGCCCTTCAAAGAATGCGTCCGAACAACAATCAGGAATGATCTCCACGCGTCCCGACTCCGGCGTGAGCCCGTAATGGGCCGCCATCGCCGGATTCAGAACAACCGTCACCAAGCCTCTCCGGCCGGCCGCCCAGCGGTACAGACCGGTCCGGCGAGCGAACGCATGGTTGGTGAAGACGATTGGGGTTTTTCTGGGCATCAGCGCCAACAACACGGCGGCCGCAAACCCACCCCGGCTATGAGCGTGAATGAGGCCCCACTGTTCGGCACGGCAGCGGCGACGGGTTTCCATCGCCACACCCAAGGCCCGAGCGAAGAGCGAGAGGTGCTTGGGGGATTCAGCCAGGAGCCAGCGACTTTCACGCAGGTCCAGCGGTGGCTGTCGTTTCAATTCAAAACCCCGGTGGACCACAACTGCATGGCGGAAAACCCCATCCGGATCGCGGGCGTGGCGAAGCACCGTGAGAATACCCCCGTCATCCTGTGTGGAACCCACCAGGTGCAGCACTGAAACACCCCGCCCGCCGGATGGATGCTCGGAGGCTGCACCGTGCGCTTCCGACCGAAACGAGGCGATCATGGGGCCAGAAGATCGGGTGATCAGGCCACCGGTTGCCCGGAAATCTCCGGTGAGATCGGAGCACGGAACCGGTCCACAAGATTGAAGGAGGTCTTTGCTGTGGGCTCGTTCGTCGCGAGCATCCGGTTGCGGTGCCAATGGGTAATAATGACCATCCCGGACAGGAGGCCGAAGGTCTGCATGAAAAACCCGGCTTCTCCTGTGGTGATCATGAAAGTGACCAACTGCACGAGCCACAGCGAACTCACATGGCACGTCAGACGGTCAAAGGTCGATTGGCAGCCCATTCGAAAAATGGACCGCAGGTTTCGAAGAGCCACGAGGGACACAGCCCCCAAGAAGAGAAACACACCCGCCAACCCAGGCAGTCCGAGGTTCACCAACAGGCTAGGGATGCCGGCATAAAAGATGCCCTGATCGAGGCTCTGCTCGAGCATGCCGTACTGGTCGATTTCGTTGTGGGTGTAGAGGTGATTAATGTCCGGCACGAAGCCTAAGCCGCGCCCGACCCAGAGAAAATTTGGGGCAATGTCAAAGGCGATGCGACGCATGGAGGCACGGCCTGAGGTCGAGTTTTCGGCATCCACACTGGCCAACGGATCAATCTCAATTCCTGGAAGCACCGACAACATACGTTGTGCCGAGTGAGGCATGTGACGCGCCATCTGGTAGGTCATCAATAAAGCCACTCCCAGCAGGAGCGTGGAAACGACCACTTTGGCCATTGAAAGGGTTCGCTGGGCTAGGCTCGAAAGCAGGATGACCGACGGAATGATGATCATCGACATACGATGACCGCCCAGGGCGCTTCCCCCGAGGAGCCCCAAGATGACCAGCACCCGGGTCACCGAGGACAATGACAAGGCTCGGGTGGCGGGGCTAATTACCAGCATCAGATAAATCAAATCGCGCGATACGAAGGCCACCGATTGAAAGCGTCGAACGCCGCCCTCCAAGGATTGGACTTCGAACGCGAGGCTGTCGGTGGAAAGACCGAAGAACGACAACAGCACCCAGAGGGGCCCGGTGCCGCCGGCTGCCAGGGTAAAGTCTGACACGAGAAACGACATGCTCATGAGACAGTGCGCCGCATAGACACGGATGAGCATCTGGGGCGTTGTCGGCACCGCCAGGTACAGAATAGGGAAGAGCAATCCGAGGAATTGGGTGACGTAAGCGCGGCCACCCACCTGCCCTTGACCCAGCACATTCAGTCCGAATCCGCGAAACTTGATCAAGGAGACCAACACCAAAAAGAAGACGCCCAAGCCAATGAACACCCAACGGTACTCCCGGAGACGATCCCCGAACTCCGGGGCACTGCGCCGCATGGCGAACATCAAGGGCAACCCACTAATCGAAAGCATCAGGCTCGCCTCCCAGAAGAAGGGGCGGCCGGAGACAAAGGGCACCAACAGCGACGAGTTAATCATCACCGACCCCAGAACCAGCGCCATGGTTCCGTGCTTGGGCAGCGTCAGCGCCCAGATCACCGCGACGAACCCCATGAGCGCCAGATCTGTACGGACCCCAGCAAAACCGCAAAGAGCAGCAATGCAGCGATGAGGAAGACCCCAAAGAGGGCCTTCTGGACTTGTTCCTGAGCGGCGACCATGTGGGAGCAATAGAACTCCCTTCCCGAGCCGACCTTCAATGTCTTTTCAAGACACCCCTGCGAGCAACCCGCCAGGCGGGACGTCTCTACTGCCGGTACTCACGCCGAGCCCACTCGGGGTCCAGTGTCGGTTCTGCCGCATTCCAACGGATCCACGGAGGGCTGCCCTGGCCCAGCGGCGGTTGGGTAACTAGAAAGGCGAAGCAGTTGGTCTGCGACGGAACCAGTCTGCCCAACCCCGTCGCCAGTGGAATGGCCAGCCGAAGCCCCAGGCGAATCCAGGGATTGCGGCGACTGGCCGCCCCGGAAGGCGGACGAGTTGCATAGAAGTAGCGAAATCCGCACAGCATCCACGGCGTCGCGCTGCGGATAACTTTTTCAATCTCGCGTTCCGTCCAACGGTACACGTAGTTGGGGACCGGACCGTTGCGCCATCCGCCACTAACCCGGTCATAGCTCAGAGCCACGGCAGCGGTCTCATAATCCTGACCCAATCCGAAGCGGACCCCCCAACGAGAAAGCAACGAATCCCGGGGTTCGAAGACCAAAACACCCTTTCGAGCCACTCGGTGCATCTCCAAAAGACCACGGTGCGGTGAGGCGCAGTGGTGCAAACCATTGTGGGCGATGACGAAATCGAAGGACTTGTCGGGAAAGGTCAAATTTTCTACGTCACCGTAGGCGACTTGATGAGTCCCCGGATTCGGCAACTCCCAGCGGGTTTCCAAGTTGGTCAGCGTCACATTAGGGAACCCCGCCTCCTTCAGGGTTCGATGATCGCGTTCCCCGGCGCATACACAGAGCAGGCTCGACGCAGGATCCATGACCCCTTCGCGGACCAATTGCCGCAGGGTGTTCAGATAAAAGGGGTCGAGGTCAAACGCCATGAATGCCCAAGGAAGCCCGAGCGGCCGAATCCTTTCAAGAACTCGACGACACCGACCCTCTATCTCTCTCCCATCGGGGCCGGGTGCCGGCTTGTTCCTAGAATCGCCGAAGATATGCTCCCAAGCCTGTGACCTCCGCATCGGAACAACGCAATCGACTGGCCGCTGAGAAATCCCCCTACCTGCTGCAGCACGCCGGCAATCCGGTAGACTGGTTCCCCTGGGGAGACGAGGCCTTCGCCCGAGCGAGCGCCGAGGACAAACCAGTTTTCCTGAGCATCGGCTACTCCACCTGCCATTGGTGCCACGTGATGGAGCGAGAAACCTTCGAGAACGAGGCCTTGGGCAACTACCTGAAGGAACACTTCATCAGCATCAAGGTGGACCGCGAGGAACGCCCGGACGTGGACAAGATCCACATGAGCTTCGTGCAAATGACCACCGGCAGCGGCGGATGGCCCCTCAATGTCTTCCTCACGCCAACCCTGCAGCCCTTCTACGGCGGCACTTATTTTTCACCGGAGGCCAAGCACGGGCAGCCCAGTTTCCTGACCCTCTTGGAGCGCATCGTCGAACTATGGAAGACCCGTCGCGACGACTTGATCGCCTCGGCCAGCGAGCTCACCGCCCGACTGCGCGAGATGGTTGTCCAGGATCCGGACAACGCCTTCCCCACTGGCCCCCGAGAATTGCATGGCGGTGGCCAGACACTGCTGGGCGAGTTCGACCCCGTGAATGGCGGCTTCGGAGGCGCTCCTAAGTTTCCTCGCCCCAGCCAACCGCTCTACCTGCTACGCTACGCCCGGCGCTTTGGCGACGCCGAGGCCGTGCAAGCCGTCCTCCAGACGTGTGATCGCATGGCGGCCGGCGGCATACGGGATCATCTGGGTGGCGGGTTCGCCCGCTACAGCGTCGACGAACGGTGGCTCGTGCCACACTTCGAGAAGATGCTCTGCGACAACGCCCAACTGACCGTCCTCTACCTGGAGGCTTTCTTGGTTTCCGGCGACGCCCGGTATGCAGACGTCGCCCGAGACATCCTGCGGTATGTGGCCAACGACATGTCCCACCCGGACGGCGGATTCTATTCGGCCGAGGATGCTGACAGCGAAGGCAAGGAGGGGAAGTTCTACTGCTGGACCCATACCGAGCTCTCCGGATTACTGAGCACCGAGGCGTTCAACGTGGTCGCCGCTCGGTTCGGCATCACCGCGGCGGGCAATTTTATCGACCACAGCGATCCGGAACCGCTGAAAGGCCTCAATGTGTTGTCTCTCGTTCAGGCCGAAGTACCGGAAGCCGATCGCCCCATTCTGGAAGCGGCCTTGGCCCAACTGCGCGAGGTCCGCGCCACCCGCGTGCGCCCCCATCAGGACGACAAAGTCTTGGCCTCCTGGAACGGCATGATGCTCGGAGCCTGCGCCCGAGCCTTCGCGATCTTGGGCGACGACGAGTTCCTCACGATGGCCGAGCGCAACCTAGCCTTTTTGCAAGAACACCTCTGGGTGCCACCCACCCCGGAGACTCGAGGCACTCTCTATCATCGCTGGCGCGACGGGGAACACGATCGAGTCCAATTGCTCGACGCCTACGCCCACCTGCTGGCCGGTACCGTTGATCTCTACGAAGCCACGCTCGACCCGAACCATCTCACCTTCGCCGTCCAACTGGCCGAGGCCTTGATAGAACGCTTCTACGACGCGGCCGGCGGCGGTTTCTGGCAGAGCGGGGCCGACACTCCCCACCTGCTAATGCGAGTGAAGGAAGACTACGATGGAGCAGAACCCTCCGGGAATGCCGTGGCCAGCTTGGCCCTGCTTCGCTTGTCCACCCTCTGTGCGCGTCCTGACTGGCGGGAGGCGGCCGAGAAGACTTTACGCCTCTTCGCCCAAAAACTGCACCAGACGCCGCAGGTCGTGCCCTTCCTCCTGTGCGCTCTGGATTTTGCGCTCCAAGAACCCAAGCGGGTCGTCGTCGTGGGCGACTGGCTCTGCGGTTCGACCCGAGCCCTGCTGAGCCACGCCCATGCAGTCTTCGAACCGCACCGCGTCATCCTCGGCAACCACGNCCCCGTGGATCCGTTCGCCCGCACGCTGCCCGGCGACGAGGAACGCTCGTTGGCCTATCTTTGCACCGGCAACGCTTGCCAACCACCGACCCGCGAAGGTTCTGTGGTCCGGGAGTTCCTGCGGCAGGCTCCTCCCCCAGAGTCCCCATATTAATCGAGCCGATTGGGGAACAGGGTCGAGAACTGAATTTAGACCCTGCGTGCAGGGATCGGTAATAATCCAGCTCCGAAGACGTCTCCGAAGACTGAGAAAATTTGAAGAAGAAGAGGAAGGTGGTGGCTGGGGGCGGGATCGAACCGCCGACACTGCGATTTTCAGTCGCATGCTCTACCAACTGAGCTACCCAGCCGCACCGAAGAGCGCGAATCAAACTCGGGGAGGCCTGCCTTTGGCAAGATGGTTTTCCAAGATTCTTCGAGCGGATCGTGCCCGCGTTACTTAGGATCCTGGTTCGCCCGCAATTCTTCCGGGGTCACCGTAGAGACAACACCCTCCTTGGGAACCTCTACCTTGGCGATCCACAGCAGCGCATTGAGGAACACCTTGCGGAAGTTCTCATCACCCCAGTTCTTGTGGTAATGCCCACCGGTGAAACCAAAGCCGCGGCCGCCATTGGGCCGATCGTAAGTCCACATCAACGGCTGAGGTTCTCCCTTGGCCACAGAGGCCCGGACGAAGGGGTTGCCATTGTGCGGGCCGTTGCCGCGGTCGAGGGTGCTCAACGGGGGCACCACGCTGAGGATCGGCGTAACTCCTTTGCGATCCGGCGCAAAGCGCATGTGGTAGTACCACTCATCGTGGATCGTGAAGGGCTTCACGCCTCGGGTCACCGGATGCACCGGCAGCGATTCAAACTTCGCCGTCCATGTCGGGTTCACGCTCCAGAACATCTCAAAATAACCCCCGGTCCAATCGAGCATGGCAAAGCCAGGGTCCCCGGCCGGGACCTCGACCCCGTAGTGGGCGGCACCGATTCCCACGCCCTTGGCTGACAGTTCATTCATCAGCTTCAGTCGGTCTGGCTTGATCGTGGGATGGGCCGTGCCGCCATTGGAGAAGACCACCACGGCATCGGCCGACTTGAGGATGTCCGTATCGGCCGGCCAGCCATTGCTGACCACGGTCGCATGAATGCCTGGAATGCGGTTCAAGCAACCGGCCAGCAAAATGCTTCCGGCCCGAAATTCATGATCGCCCCGGGCATGACTGGGCGTGCCCGCGATCAAGACGATGGCTTTGTCGGCTGCTGCCAAAGACAGCGAAGCCACGGCGGCGAAGAGGCTAAGAATGATACGGTTCATTGGATGCTGCCGATCTTGCGGAAACCCCCGTTTTCCGGCCAGACATTCTTGGATTCGGTCCACTCAACCCAACTGGGCGCGACAGCTTCGATAACTGAGACTCTTCGGTGATGTGGACGCTTCGAGCCCTGCCTCCCGAACCTATGAACTATCCTTTTTCGTGGTGAACGTTGACCACGGTTCGTCTGCCTGTTTTTGACCAGTTAACGCGGTTTTAACCAGGTTTTCGGCGGCGAACCCCGATAATCCCTTTTGGCAAGCGGGCTGCTATCTCGGCATTGCCCAAACAACCGGCCGTGCAGTTTGGAAACAAGCCGTGCGGCGATGACGGAAACGATCATCAACCACGGTCGCCCCAGCAATGGGGCGGCCGTGAATCAGTTTCACCGAAAGCACTCCGGCCCGATCAGGGCTCACGATTCGGCCAGACCCTCTCCACAAGTTGGCACTGAGGCTCCAACACCCGACCCCATTATTACTGCAACTCCCCGACCTCCTGTCGGCTAAAGCCACGCCGGAAACCCTGCGCATTGGCCTCGAGCAAGGATCCTGAATCCTACTTGGGTACGCATTCCGGTGGATCCCCTTCTTTTTCTGGATCAACCTTGCGGATCGCATGATCCGTTTTCTGGGAATCCTTAGTTTGCTTTCGTTGGCCCTTGGTGCAGAGCCAGCCCGGTTTATCCAGGACCGGTTCGCCATCGGCTTCTGGGTGCCGCCACGCACCACCAACAACTTGCCGGAACGATACCGCGAGATCCGCGAGGCACATTTCAACCTAGTCATCGGAACCTCCGGCTTCAGCGCCGAGGAGCAAGTCCGGGTCTGTGAATCGCTGGGGCTGAAAGTTCTGGTGGATGCAGATAATCCAGCCACCCCCCTGCCCGACGGCACCGCCTGCTGGGGCTACAGCCTCAGTGACGAACCCGGAACCGCAGCCTTCCCTGCCCTCGCCGCGCGCGTCGCCGCACTGCGGGAACAAAAACCTGGCCGCCTGGGCTACATCAATTTATTTCCCAACTACGCGGCCACTGGCCAGATGGGGGCCAACTCCTACGACGAGTACCTTCGAAATTTTGTGGAGACAGTGAAACCGGACGTGCTGTCGATGGACCACTATCCGCTCATGCGGCCCGGTGATGATTCCCGCAGCGAATACCTCAAGAACCTCGAATCGATGCGCAAGCACTCGATCGCAGCGGGCATCCCGTTCTGGAATTTCTTCCATTCCATGCCCTTCGGGGACCGCATGGACCCCACCGAGGCCCAGATCCGCTGGATGATCCACGCGTCCATCGCCCATGGATCCAAGGGGGTTCTGTATTTCTGCTACTGGACCCCAGGCAAGGGCAACGGCGGCACCGGCGAGTTCCCCAAGGGCGGAGCACTGCTCACAGCCGAAGGCTTCAAGACGCGTCACTATGATGAAGCACGACGGATCAACGCCGGGCTCGAGCGTTGGGGGCCCGTCCTGATGCGCCTGACCGGCCAGGGCGTCGTCCGATACACCACCGGCAATCCGGCGACCCCGCTGGCGCGCACCGGGGTCCGATCGCTGAACCGGGTGGGTTCCGATCCCGAGGGCACCTTCCTGATTGGCTCCCTGAAACACACCGACGGTCGGCGTGCCGTCTTGCTGGTCAACCACAACACGGCTTACACGGGTTGGCCCACGGTGGTGTTCGATTGCGAAGGCGAAGTCGTTGAACTAAGCCGCGAGGACGGGCGTGAACACCCCCTGATGGACGACAGCCCAGAATTGCCCGGGATTCAACTCTCCCTCGGAGCCGGAGACGCCCGGTTGTTTCTCCTGCCGCCGCAGCCAGAACGGAAGTAACCTAAAGGACTCCGGTCAACGGCCGGGCCGCTCGCGGTTCTCTAACGGAGCCAGCAAGGCTCGTTCATTGGAGTGGGTGAGCAAATCAACAGCTTCTTCAGCGCTGACCCATCGCAGGTCGGCGACTTCTTGCGTATCCTGCACGGGCCCCTGTTCCTGAAGCTCCATGTGCCAGTACAAGACCACCTTAGGCATTCCGTTGACCGCATAGACGCTGCCACCAGCGAAGCAATCCACCGTGGCACGGCACCCGGTCTCTTCCTCAACCTCCCGCACCGCGGCCTGAAGCCATCCTTCGCCGGGGTCGAGCTTGCCTTTCGGAAGAGCCCATTCCGGACCATAACGGGTCCGATGGATTAGAATTAGTTCGCGACCCCGAGGGGATGTTCGCCACACCAGACCACCGGCCGCCTGGATCACTTCGGTTGGAATCACGTTGCTCAAAGCTGACCGATGGAAACCGACCGCGCCCCGGAGGGCAATCCACACCTGCCAGAAATGTGCTCAGTGGAAGGGCCTGAAAACGGAGATTGCCGCATCAAATCCACCCGCGCCACCAGTACCACACGCCACCCAATTCTTCATGGAGCCAGCGTTCAAAGCGGATCAACCCCTCGCTTCGGGGCACCACCCACCAGTGCTCGGGTCGATCCAACGCATCCAAAGCCTGAAAGTCACACCCGACGGGCAGAACATCTACGCCTTCCTTGCGGCAGGCGGCAGCTCCCCGGGCCAGATGCGACGCTGAACTCACCAAAATTACCCGCTTCCAGCCCCGTTTTCGAACCATGTCGCCAATCGCGACGGCTTCTTCATGCGTGTCTTTACACGCGGGCAACCGCTGGAGATCTCCCGCCGGCAATCGCCAAGAGCGTATCCAGGCGGTGAGCAAATCGCTCTCTGAACGAGCACTCCCGAGCCAATTAAAAGGAGCACCGCTGACAACCAAGGTGCGGGCCTTCCCTTGACGCATCACCTCTAGGCCCGTCAGGGAACGTTCAAAGGACGAACCGGTCCCGAACCACAGCAATTCGCGTGAGGAGAACTCGATATCTCCCGCCAAGACCACCACGGCATCGGCCACCGGCAAGGTCACCGGATGAATCCGATCATAGGGCCTCTCCAAACGCGCCAAGAGCAATGCCGAGAAGGGGGTTCCACCCACCAGCCAGAGTCCGCCGGCGAGGCAAAGCGAAGTGACGCCGGCCAGCCAAGCCCTGCGCCGAAACGCCAGACCGCTGACCAGCAACGCTCCCGCCCACGCCGCTCCCAGCGGCTGAACCAGTGCCTCAACAGGTCCCATACGGCGAGAGGTTAGCCGGCTTCCTCGTCCCAAGGCGAGCCCCGCCCTCAATCCGGAACGAGGCACTGGGACAGAAAGTCATGGGGAGGGTTCTGGCGTTCTGCGTTCGCCCCTTCGCCCGTTCGCCCCTTCGCCTTCAAAGCAGGAGATCAGCGTTTGTCGCCCTCGTTGGCAGCCTTGTCGCGGGCCTCGGCCTTCGCCCGGATCTCGGCCGAGGCGTGCTTCAATCGCTGCGGCCAGGAGAACTTCGGCGCCTTCACCGGATCNTAGTTCTCCAGGTGGCCGGTGAGACGCGTGGCGGGCTTGCTGTATCTCAATTCGGTGTCGCCGAAGACTTCGCGACACAGTGCAGCCAGCCCCGGGTCGTAATCGATCAACTGGGAACGCAAATGGACATGGTTGTGGTCGTGATCATTGACGCGGTTGTTGTCGAACCACGATTGCACTCCCTCTGCAAAATACTCGTGAGGGTTGACGCTGGCGTACTTGCCTTTCCACAAGCCGGCCTTCATCGCGGCGGCATAGGTGGCCTTCAGTCGCGAGTCGAAGGTCGGATCCACATTTAGCAGGCCGCGCAAATGGATGTTGTGCGCGAACTCATGGATGAGAATGCACTCCTTCTCATACGGGTCGCCGGGAAATCCGAGCACGTTCTCCTCGGCCACCGTGCACAAGGGATCGGTTTCGCTGCCGCCGAGTCCGCGGGCGCGCGCATCCCAGAAATCTTTTGCCGGCAAACTCGGGAAATCACGAAGCCTCCCTTCGGCCATGCGGACGAATTCCGGCAGGTCGGTGGTGAATTCATTGTGGGCCATGATGCACATACGCGCGCCACTTTGGATCATCGCAGCGCGCACGTCCGGTCGCTTCGCCAGCATCATGTCCACGAGAAATGCGGCCTCTTGGAGCGCGTGAGGGTCTACTTTAGAGGAGGCGACGATGGGAAACCCCTTCGCACTAACGCGTTGGGTGTAAAAGGCTGGAATGCCGTCTCGGCCATTAGGATCAAAACGGAATCCCTGGACCGGCACCTGGCTCGTGACCGTGGCGGTAGCCTTATCGGCACGGCTGACGATTTCAAAGCGATGCCCGATGGATGTGTCGATGACCGTGTCGTTTCCCGGTTCAACGGATCCGCTGGGCACGCGTTCAGAATTATTCTTTAGCCAGAAGAGGTCGATGGTTCCGCTGCTGCCATTGATGATTTGCAGCTTCGGGCGAGGAGGCTGAGCCACCCCGGCCGATGCGTTGACGGCCGGTATCGACGCGACCGTCAGGGCCAACCACGTGGTGAGTAAAATATTCCAGAATCTCATGGATGCGGATGCGCTTTTAATGCCCGACCTTGGATTGAGTAAACACGCGGTGAGGAGAGCTATTTTCTTCATTTTACTCTTGGTTGGCGGTTCTAACTCACCCTAGCAGAAGAAAGTCCGCCTGTTGGGCCCAGTTCCAAGCCTCTTCGCCGCTGCGGGACTGCTTTTTTGGGCGAACAACAGCCCAATCGCCGACGTGGGTCGTTCCGGAATGGAATTGCTAAGTTAAATTCCAAATAACCAAACACTTATTGCTGCCCCTTCGCTCCGTGTGCAGCCTCTGATTGCTTCAAATCGCTCTATTTTAATTATCTTCCCCAAGGATATCTATGTTTGAACTCATCAAATTCATCGCTGAAAACCTCGGCTATTTCCTGTGGGGCGCTCCCCTGCTGGTTATCCTTTATAACTCCTTCACCATCGCTGGCGGTAACAAGATCATCACTTTGGAGCGGCGCTGGTTCGGTCGGCAAATGCCCGACGGTCGCACGGTGGCTCTGAGCCACGAAGTCGGTGTTCAGGCCCGCGTCCTCGGCCCCGGCTTTCATTTTCTGATCCCGTTTATTTTCCGCACCACCAAGCACCACTTTCTGGTGATCCCTTCCAATCAGGTTGGCGTGGTTCGCGCCATCACCGGCGCGCCGATTCCCTCCGGAAATTACATGGCCAAGAGCATCGACTGTGACCTGTTCCAGGACGGCGAGGCCTTCCTGCGCAACGGCGGTGAAAAAGGTCCTCAACTGGCCATTCTTCCCGAGGGTGAATATAAAATTAACCCCGCGCTCTTCGAGGTGACGATTGTCGACGCCATCATGATCGACGACAACGAGGTCGGCTACGTCGAGGCCATCGCCGGCAACGCCGTCACCCGCCCCGGCGGCAATTTCGGCTCGCCGGTCGCCTGCGACAGCTTTCAGGACGCCCAGGCCTTCATCG
>JGI12421J11937_10000586_pt1 | contig 14325 bp, 9 predicted proteins | sample LakErihyJuly2011_2_FD_11937 | JGI IMG/M metagenome (IMG submission 11937)
ATGACATCTAGCGGCATTGAGACTTCCGTTTTTCAAAATCAAATAAATTGGAGAGCATTGAAATTAGACAGTGGTTTGATTTCAGGGCTAAGTGATTTGCATCGCGAAATGATACATCTAGCATTCATGGTGCAAAAAAGCGAACCCAGCACATCAGAATACGAATCACTACTAAAGGCATACATTGCAAAAAACAAAAGCGACAAAAATCTTCAGCTCGCCTACAAATATCAGATTAACCAATCGAAAGGTTCGGCCAAAGCCGTTGGTGCGAAATCATCCCTCAGTTTTTTGGCCCAAACTTATATTGGCTTAGCAACAAATCCTTGGACCAGCTATTTCCTTCAATCGGATCCCGAAATAGAATTCACTGAACTAAAAAATTGTGATATTCTGATGATTCAAGGATCAAAAGATCAGCAAATCGATGCCATTGGCACTGCAAAATTGGTAGAGAAAATGAACCAAACTGGCGTAGGTATTACTTACCGAGAATTCCCTGGCTTAAATCATTTGCTGCAACATTGTAACACTTGCGATGTCTCAGAATATTTCAATTTAGACGAAACCATTGCCATGGAGGTTATGTCGTTTGTTGGCAACTGGCTTACGCAACGAAATCAACTTCGATAGTACAGCAACAACGTTCTGGTTTCAGCAAAATACTCTATCGCTTCCAGGTCCTTCATAAAACCCCACCGGAATTAACTCCCCGGAGTAATTCGAAGTAGTCGTTAATTTAAAAATCAATCCGGAATCGTTCCCGGCGCATGTCAGCGTAGTCCAATGGATTGGCAAAATCCTCAGCAAACTGATTCCTATTTCTCACCAGGTGAATTGCATCGTAAACCGCAGCTCTGAAGCTTGAAGTATCTGCAACGCCAGTTCCAGCGATGTCATAGGCTGTTCCATGGTCTGGGCTAGTACGAACGATAGGCAACCCCGCCGTTACGTTAACGCCATCCATAAATGCCAATGTCTTGAAAGGAATTAATCCTTGATCATGATACATCGCAATCACTGCATCGAAGTTTTTGTAGTTCCCACCGCCAAAAAAGCTATCCGCAGAATAAGGACCATAAACGAGTTTTCCGCGTTTGAAATGCGTTTGAATCGCAGGCACAATCAACGTCGACTCCTCTTTGCCCAACAAGCCATTGTCGCCCGCGTGAGGATTCAACCCCAAAACAGCAATGCGCGGCTTAAGGACATTGAAATCGTTTCTTAGAGATTCGTATACAACTTCAATTTTCTGTTCGATTTTATCCTGGGTTAGATGTTTACCCACTTCGGTAATTGCAATATGTTCGGTTACCAAAGCAACGCGTAGATCCTCGCTAGCCAAAATCATGGCATAATTGGTTTTTCCGAAGGCCTCCGCCAAATAGCCGGTATGGCCTGTAAAATCTGCCGAATGGGGCGCAACAGTAGATTTATCTATAGGTGCGGTAACCAAAGCCTGTAGATGATTGACATCCGAAATGGCTTTATCTAGGGATTTCAAGGCTTCCAAACCGGAAGCATCAGACGATTTCCCTATGGTTAATTCAAAAACAGCATCGCTACTAACAACCAAATTCAATTTCCCTGGTTTTGCCTCTGCCGCCGTTGAAATCAACGTATACATGGGCTCTTGCAATTCCATATGCTTTTTCCAAGCCACAAAGGTTTTGGGGTTTGCATATAAAACAGGGGTGCAATACTTGAAAATATTTTCATCAGAAAAAACCTTGATGATGAGTTCCATCCCAACACCTGAGGGATCTCCTTGGGTTATTCCAATAACGGGTTTAAAATTATCCATTGATCTGCTGTCTAAGAAACTCCAAAGTTAAGCGAACGCCAACACCTGTGCCACCTTTTGGGATATAATGACTTGGAGAAGTTAAAAATGCCGTTCCCGCGATATCGATGTGAACCCATGGATACTGCGTAAAATGCCTTAAGAACATCGCCGCACTTTGAGCGCCACCCTCGCCTTTTCCTAAATTTTTGATATCGGCAATACCCCCTTTTATCTCTTCATAATACTCTTCCCACAATGGCATTTCCGCCACTCTCTCAAACACTGCATCGCCAGCTTTTTTCAACGACTTAACCACTGAATCTGGAGCCTGCGACATCAATGCCGAACCATAAGAGCCGAAAGCACGCGCTGCAGCACCAGTTAGTGTTGCATAATCGATAACCAACTGAGGGTCAAATTTCTTTGCGAACGACAATGCATCGCCCAGAATCAAACGACCTTCTGCATCTGTATTGAGCACCTCAACCGTTGTCCCGTCGAACATGGTTATCACATCACCCGGACATGTCGCATTTTCACCCGGACGATTGTCGGTAGAAGGCACCAATCCGATAATCCATAACGGCCATTTCAATTTCGCCACCGCCTCAAATACGCCGGCAACAACCGCCGCACCACCCATATCGCACTTCATCATATCCATTGAATTGGGCGTTGGCTTTAAACTCAACCCACCCGTATCAAACACAACACCTTTGCCCACCAGAACGATAGGCTGATTATTCACTGCTTTTTTAGGCTTATACTCTAGAACAGAAAATGTTGGTGGCTCCTGACTTCCCTTATTTACCGCGAGCAATCCACCCATTTTAAGACTCTCTATTTGGGCTTCCCCAAAAACTTCCACTTTAAAGCCTGCCGCATCACCCATTTTCACAAAGGCATCAGCCAAACCTTGGGCATTGAGCGCATTCACCGGTTCGTTTACCAAGTCACGGGCCGAATTTACCGCAGCAACAATAACTTTCACCTCATCCTGCCTATCCTCGCCCTTACCCTTTAATGAATATTCAATTGAAGTGTCACGAGATTTTTTCTTTAAATATTTATCAAACTGATAATCAGACAACAACAAACCTTCAAAGAATGCCACCCCTTTTGCAGCATCGCAATTGACATTTTTCACTACTACCTTTTCGATATCTTTCGACAACAACAAAAAACTCTTATTGGCAGCCTTTCTTAGAACCTCCCATTCCGAAGCATTGCTCTTGCCTTTGCTCACAACCCCAATAAAACAGCCCTCGGGACCGTAATAGTGAAAGTGATTATCAGTGGGTTTTTGTTTCCAAAATTCGGCGATATTGGCTGGTAATTTCGTACTTGCAAATGCCGAAACGTCATTGGCTAAAAAGATTTCTGCCTTCATGCTGCAAAATAACGAAATCAAAGCGGTAAACCCCACTTTATTTGCAATAATGCCCAAAGAGAAAAACACATTTGTGTTTTGTGCAGAACTGAAGTTAACTGATGAGCAACTCACATTAAATTTGTAGGAATTAGCGTATGCAGAAAATCAAGGTCGGTATCTTTTTTGGCGGACAATCGCGAGAGCGAGAAGTTTCTTTTGCAGGTGGTAGAACCGTCTACGACAACCTTAACAAAGAACTCTTTGAATCCATTCCTATTTTTGTTGACTCGTTCGGAAACTTTTGTCTTCTGAACTGGGAACACGTTTACAAGGGCAGTATCCGCGATTTTTATCCGCCTACATTTTTACACTTAGAAACGCAACGAATTAATTGCCTACCCGAATTACCGCATGGCTTCCAGGTGTATGCCGAGAGCTTGGAAAATTTGGAGAATAACAGAATCGAGCAACTCAAGCTCTTAAAAGAAATTGGGAATCCGATCGAAGCGCATGAATTTCTGTCCTATTTTGATTTCGCTTTCCTTGCACTGCATGGCACACATGGTGAAGATGGAAGCATCCAAGGGCTATTGGAATGGTATGGAATCCCCTACTCTGGCTCTGGTATTTTACCCTCAGCACTTGGAATAAACAAAGCAGTTCAAAAAGACTTCCAAACTACCGCAGGCCTTTATGTCAACGAATTCAATACGTTAGAAAAGAAATCATGGTTCCGCGCATCAGAAAACGAAAGAAAATCGTTGTTTGTGCAATTCAANATCGAATTTGGAGAGAAGTTCGTCATTAAGCCCGCACACCAAGGCTCCTCTTTGGGTGTCAGCCTATTAAAACATGCCAATTTCGATGCTTTTTGCGATGCCATTAACCTAGCTTTTTTCCACCTGTCGTTGCATCAAAAGGAATGGCACAATATGGATTCCGATGCCAAAATCATTTACATCAAACAACTCACCGACCTGCGCAGTGGATTGGGATTGCCGCTTATCGCCGATGGCCAAACTTTCCATTTGCCAGACGCTTTGATGGAGTACATCGAAAATCAGCTTCAAACAAANGAGAGCATCGAATTACAATCGATAGATAGTGAATCAATTGTNCTNATTGAATCATTGATTGAAGGCAAAGAATTTAGTTGTATCGTAGTGGCNGANGAGGCAGGCATTCCCTTTGCTTTACCGCCAACGGAAATTAGAAAAAATAGCGACCTATTTGATTATCGCAGTAAATATTTNCCNGGCTTNAGCAANAAGGTGACCCCGATTGAAGTATCGGCCGAGCTCATTGAGGACATCCGGCTCTCTTGCTGTCAGCTTTATGACCATTTAGGGTTTGAAGTGTATGCGAGAATTGATGGTTTCATCGATGATAGTGGGGAAATTTTCTTAAATGATCCCAATACTACCAGTGGAATGATGCCGTCATCGTTCTTTTTTCACCAAGCAGCAGAAATCGGATTGAGTCCAAGTGCTTTTTTGACCTTGATCTATTTCAACTCCTTAAGGGCCAGAATTCAAAGTCACCCCAAAGGACAGAAATTCGAAAGTCTATTGCAGCGGAGTCAGGAATTGTTAGATAACAGCCATGGATCTGCTACTATCAAAAAGAAAATTGCCGTGGTGATGGGTGGATATAGTTTTGAACGACATATATCGATGGAGAGTGGGCGGAACATTTACGAAAAATTGAGCAGCAGCGAGGAATTTGAACCCATTCCATTGTTTTTAACTGGTGATTGTCATTCTTACCGGTTGTTTCATTTGCCCATCAATATGATGTTGAAGGACAATGCCGATGACATTCGCGATAAGATTTTACATTATTCATCGAACCCCGTATTAATGGAAATTCAAGAGGCAAGTCGTGCATTGACCAAATCATTATTGAGAACCTCCCCTACTTTTATCCCTAAGGAAGTCGTTGTTTCGGAATTGCCAAATTTGTGCGAGGGAGTATTTATTGCATTGCACGGAAGACCGGGGGAAGACGGAACGATTCAGGCGGACTTAACGCGCTTGGGCCTTTATTTCAATGGCAGCGAGAGTGAGGCATCATCGGTTACCATAAACAAATACGAAACCAACAAGAAACTGAGGGATTTGGGATTTTTGGTGGCCGAACATCAATTGGTAAATAAGTCAGAGTGGCAATTGAGAGGTTTGGATTTATGCAACGAGATTTCATCGAAATATGGCCTTCCGTTGATTGCAAAACCCGCGGACGACGGTTGCAGTGCTGCCGTGAGAAAGATCAAATCTGCCGAGGAATTACATTTGTTCATGGAGGCTATTTTTAGGGAGGATGTGGCGTTAAGTGCCGCGCTTTGCGCGGCACTTAACGTGAAACTCAACGACGAGATGCCGCAGAAATCAGATCTACTGATCGAACAATTTATTGATAGAGCTGGCGCATCCAAATTCCTTGAAGTCACAGGAGGCATGCTAACATCGTATGATAAAAACGGACAGATATCATACGAAATATTCGAACCCTCAGAATCTCTAGCGGAAAGTGAAATACTTAGCCTGGAAGAGAAATTTCTCGCTGGCCAAGGTCAAAACTTAACCCCATCAAGATTCTCAAACACCCCTCAAGAACAAATTAGAATTAGCGGCGAGGTGAGAAAAACACTACAGCAAGTTGCCGCTGCACTTAACGTTACAGGCTACTGCCGAATCGATGCGTTTGTGCGAATATTCGAAAATGGCAACGTTGAAACCATTATCATTGAAGTCAACTCTCTCCCAGGAATGACCCCCGCAACATGTATTTATCACCAAGCGGCAATCAACGGCTACAAACCTTTTGAATTCATCAGAGAAATATTGAAATTTGGAGAAAATAGAACGGCGTGAAAAACTGGATGTACAATATCGGACTGGGTGGCCTTTTCATTGCCATAATTCTTACGTTAAGTTACTTTGGACTTGATGCTTATACACGGCACGGCGACAAAATAATTGTGCCTGATGTTCTTGGCTCAAAACCCTTCGAAGCAGAAGCAAAACTGAGTGAATTGGAACTGCGGATGAAAATCATCGACACCGTTTACTTAGACAAAATGAAGCCTGGTGTCATTGTAGAGCAATTGCCATTGGCAAATGAAGACGTAAAATCTGGAAGGATGGTTTACGTTACCGTAAACGCTATGAGCAGACCTAGGATTTCGATGCCCAAGCTTACCGATTGTAGTTTCAATCTAGCCAAAGCACTATTAAAAAATGCGGGCTTAATCCTAGGAAAAGTAACGTATGAATATGCCGAATATGGCAACAATTTAGTTGTCGGTCAGCAAGTTGGCGGACGAGCAATTGAAGCTGGTCAGAAAGTACTAAAAGGCACCACCGTAGACCTAATTGTTGTCGACACCGAACTAACGCCCACAAGTGACTCAACTTCAACGACTACGGAGATCCCAAATCCCGAGAAAGAGTAGGCGATTTAATGCAATAAAGTGACTTTTTTTTACAATAAATCAATACAAATTTCGTTAATTTAGCACAATAATTAATTTAGTTCGATCTATTAAGGACAGAACGAAGTTTAACAAAATTTAAAATGCGGGTAAGAAAAGTAATATTATCGTTGTGTATGCTTGCGATTTCCGAGCTTACGGCACAATCATACCTGCGCTTTTTACCCATTGGTAATCGACCCGTCGCTTCCACTCAAAATAATACAGCCGACCAAATTAGTTCAATAATTACCGACACTCTTTCCCTGCCCTTTTTTGAGGATTTTGTACAACCTGCCGGTTACCCTTCATTAAAGACTTGGACAGACAATCTTGTATGGGTAAACAACTCTTTCCCTGTTAAAGCCCCAAATTATGGTGTTGCCACATTTGACCACCTAAATGCAAAAGGAAAACCCTACCATACTTTGGATAAAAGAATGATGGTATTTGCGGACAGTCTTACATCACAACCCATAAACCTACAGTTTCGNAGAGTTGGAGCAACAACNNTTAACTACAAACCCGAAGATTCCATTTATATCAGCTTTTTTGTGCAACGTCAAGGACTTGGCGACGCCCCTGAAATTGATGATACGTTGATGCTTTATTTTAAAGACATCAATAACAATTGGATCAAGCAATGGGCGATTTGTGGTGGATTCGTCGGTGGATTTCAAGAATTTTTCATTCCAATTGCTCAATACCAATACCTCTCACTCGATTTCCAGTTCCGATTTGTGAATTACACCAAAGCCACTGGAAACCTGAATCATTGGCACATCGACTATATACGCATCGAGAAAAATCGAAAGTCCGGAGAAAAGTCAATTCAAGACGTAGGAATCGCATCGGTATCAGATGGGCTATTTAAAGATTACAACAATATTCCATATTCACATTACAAGTCAAATATCCAAGATGGCAGAGGAAAAGGCCCAAGCATGCTTGTAAGAAACCTCAATGCCAATGCCGTTCAAACTAGATTTCAATTGAGTATTTACAACCAGTACCAAACCAAAATTTATTACAAACCATTCATCGCGAGTAGCAGAAATTTGGCCGGCGGTAGAGACACCACTGAAAACTACGAGTCATTGGCTTACGATACATTCGCAAGTACCCAACCTAGATTGAATTACACCTTTAGCATCGACCCCCAAAGCAATGATGGCACGCCTGCGGCATACAACAGCATAACCAACAACAATATGATTCAGACGTCGCGCACCGTAATGCCATGGTACGCCTACGATGATGGAAGTGCTGAAGGTGGATTTGGCCTTGATTACGCCTATTTGGGTAACTTAAAAGGTCAGTTCGCAATGGAGTTTAACACACTTAAANCTGATTCACTNAGAGGATTGGCAATTTATTTTAACCAAAGTCTCACCGATGTTTCAGCAAGAAGTTTCAAATTGCGCATTTGGCAATCTTTGAGTCCCGTTGGAAGACCCGACAACCAGGACAAAATGATCTACGAATTCGCCATAAATCGTCCAATTTACAAGGATAGCATCAACGGTTTCGCCTATATCTTTTTTGATTCTGTATTGATGTTACCCGCCGGAAAGTATTACGTGGGCTGGATTCAGCAAATGCCTTATGTGTTAAATATTGGATACGACAATAACTACAGATATTTAGGAAAAGACCAGACAAACCCGCACCTATATAGCAATTTACTTGGTAGCTGGGAATACGCTGGAACCGAGGCCAAAGGAACACCAATGATTCGCATGCTGTATGGAAATCGGGCCGAATACGCCTTTTCAACCAAAACTATCTCGCCAACTCAAGTTCGTATTTACCCTAACCCTTGCAGCGACTACATTTTTATCAATGGAACATTGCCAGAAAGCACCGAATGTGAAATTTGGGATGTCACTGGAAAACTCCAAATAAAATCTCAATTCAACAATCGCATTTTCGTGGGAGACCTCAAACCAGGTCATTATATCTTGCGATGCATCGCACCAAACAATCAAATCTCTTTCGCACACTTCGTTAAATCATGAGCACCGATATTTCAGTCATTGAATTAAAAAAACGTTTAGACAATCAAGAATCTATAAACCTCATTGACGTTCGTGAGCAATACGAATTTGACGAGTTCAACCTAAATGGCACACTCATTCCATTGGGCGATTTGCCAGGAAGATTAGACGAAATCGAAGATTTGAAAGACCAAGAAATCATTGTGCACTGTAGGTCTGGCGCGAGAAGTAATACCGCAAAAATGTTCCTTACCTCACAAGGGTACTCCCATGTTCGCAACCTAATTGGCGGTGTCATGGACTGGAAATCGCAATTTGGCGAATAATCAACAACTGCATCTTGAAGCCAAAATACTTAATTGGCAGCATTTTATTTTGCCTTTTAACGTGGGCTTTATCAGGTATTTGGGGCTGTAATGGCGTTCTAAATTCCTCAGATACTAAACCTTCACAACCCTTCAGAAACTTAGGAGATTCAGCACATTATGTGGGAATAACCGCATGTAAAGGCTGCCACTCGGATAAACACGCCACCTTCATCGAAACTGGGATGGGTCAGAGTTTCCACCTGGCTGAAAGAAAATACTCAAAAGCGGATTTTAATAATGTAAAACCCGTTTACGATAAAAAAAACGACCTCTACTACTACCCTTTTTGGAAAAACGAACGACTCTATATTCAGGAATTCAAATTGCGCGGACGTGATACCATTCATAATCGCATCGAACAAATTTCACATATTATTGGAAGCGGCCAACACACCAACAGTCACTTTTGGATGGACGGTCAACATCTATTTCAAGCACCACTTACATTTTATACCCAAAAAGGAATTTGGGATCTGCCGCCGGGTTATGAGGATTTCAATACGCATTTTAATCGAAAAATCGATATCGAATGCATGAGTTGTCATACCGGCATGCCACAAACAAAAGAGGGATCCGTCAATATTTTCAACAAACTCCCACTCGGCATCGACTGCGAACGATGTCATGGTCCTGGGTCTTTACATGTAAAGGAAAAATCGAATGGCATCATTTATAACACCAATAAGCAAGCTGATTATTCCATCGTCAACCCCAAACGATTGCCTTGGAAACTGCAGGTCGATATCTGTCAGCGATGCCACCTACAAGGAAACAACGTGTTGAAACCCGGTAAAAAGTTCACTGATTTTAGACCAGGAATGCATCTCGACTCCATTTTTAGCGTTTACATGCCAAGTCAAAAAGGAGACAAAGCCTTTGTAATGGCTGGTCATGCCGAAAGATTTCAAATGAGTGCCTGCTTTAAAGGGAGTAACAAAGGCGATCTCACCAAATACAATGCGAATATCAATTTTACATGTATCAATTGCCATAATCCTCATGTAAGCGTCAAAAAAACCAACCAAGAGTTATTCAACAATACTTGTAAAAGCTGCCATCAACCCAAAACGAAGAAGAGTAAACATGAGGGATGCAGCCTGAGTGCATCGATGCGAGGAACCCAAACCTGCGTTGGCTGTCACATGCCCAGTAGCGATACAAGAGATATTCCCCATGTGAGTATTCACGACCACTTCATTTCAAGGACAAACACAAAATACAACCTTCAAATCAACGGAAAATCAAAGAGCAATACCGCGGGAGAAATCATAGGTCTACATTCAGTGAATAGTAACAATCCAAGCCATCGTGAATTATTCAATGCCTACGTGTCCTATTTTGAAAAGTTCGATTCAAAAATGCTGTATTTGGAGAAGGCGAAAGCGTTTTACAACGACCCCAGTGTAGAATTGGCAACCAAGATACAGTATCATTATAACTTAAGAGAGCAAGCATCCATCATTGAACTGTGGGAAAGCGGTATAACAGAAGAACAGAGAGGCGAACTGCTAAACGATGCTTGGACTCAATACCGAATTGCGAAGGCGTACGACCTTAACATACCCAGCCAAGTTCAGAAAGCGCTGACCCATTACGAAAAAAGTTGCGATGCGATGCCTTGGAACACCGACTTTACCGCGGAATATACAAATGCGTTGGTGAGAGCGGGACGGATTGGTCAAGCCAAAGAAATGATCTTGGCGGCAATCAAGCATCAGCCTAAAAGCGAACTACTACATTTCAATTTGGGCAACTGCTATTACCGCGAAAATAACCTCAGCGCTGCCATGAAAGAATATGAAACGGCTAGATCCCTCAACCCGAATTCTCAGGCCGTATTGGTGTTGATTGAATTATACATCTCGGTAGGACAAAAAGACAGAGCCAAGGCAATGTACGATAGGGCCAAGGAGTGGGCCGATCCCGCAATACTGCGTGGATGGTCGTTCTAAAACCCGTGAATTTCAAACCAACTCCATAAGAAAATTTGTATTTTTGTAAACCATGCTAGACAAATTCGGAATCGCAAAGAGAATCGCAAAAGAATTGCGCGATGGATATTATGTCAATCTGGGAATTGGTATCCCCACATTGGTAGCCAATTATATCCCCGAAGGCATGGAAGTCGTTTTNCAGTCAGAAAATGGCCTGCTCGGTATGGGCGCTTTTCCATTTGAAGGGGAGGAAGATGCCGACCTAATCAATGCAGGAAAGCAAACAGTAACGATGGTAAAAGGGGCTAGTATTTTTGATAGTGCAACGAGCTTCGGAATGATTAGAGCGGGGAAAGTCGACTTAACCGTTTTGGGCGCCATGGAAGTGAGCGACAACGGAGATATCGCCAATTGGAAAATCCCAGGCAAAATGGTAAAAGGCATGGGCGGTGCAATGGATCTAGTGGCGTCGGCAAAGAATATTATCGTGGCGATGCAACACACNAACAAAGCCGGCGAAAGTAAGTTGTTATCTCAATGCTCATTGCCAATCACAGGTTTGGGCTGCGTAAAGAAAGTAGTGACCGAATTGGGCGTGTTCGATATCACCGAAAGAGGCTTCGAACTAAAGGAATTGGCTCCTGATGTAACAATTGAAGAGGTAAAAGCAAAAACCCTAGGCAGACTAGTGGTTGAGGGGGATATCAAAACAGTAAACGTGTAAACCACGATTCCGCTTAACTTCCTGTATTGTACTTTTTGTTTTCGCTTTGAGCGAACAATTGATTTTTCTTGTAGCGCTTCAAAACNAAATAGGATGCTAAGAAAATGATGGCAGTAATAATATACTCCCACATCAACACTTGTTGTTTAAATGTTTCTACCGAAATCGCCTTGGCATTGGCCGCAAGAGTGTCCATAATTTGAGAATACAAAGGTAGTGAAATCAAAGACCCATATAAATGAAAATTTTCATCAAACCCATGTGGTAGGTGCGGAAAATGCAATGTAAATTGCGGGTATGTCAGTCAATCAGTATATTCAAGAAAACCAAGACCGCTTCCTCAATGAATTGTTTGATCTTTTGCGCATTCCAAGCATCAGTGCCGACCCAGCTTATGCCGGCGATGTAAGAAAATGTGCAGAAACCGTTGCCGACCACTTGAAAAAAGTAGGGGCCGACAATGTTGTCCTTGAAGAAACTGCGGGTTACCCCATTGTTTACGGTGAAAAAATCATCGACGCTTCATTGCCAACTGTTTTGGTTTACGGACATTACGACGTGCAACCGAGTGTTCCCGATGAGTTATGGGATACGCCTCCTTTTGAGCCTACGGTTAGAGATGGTAAGATTTATGCGCGTGGTGCTTGCGACGATAAAGGACAGGTTTTCATGCATGTAAAGGCATTTGAAACCATGATGCAGACCAATTCTTTGGCTTGTAATATCAAATTCATGATCGAAGGCGAAGAAGAAGTAGGATCAAATAACTTGGGAACCTATTGCAAAACGCACAGAGACAAATTGAAAGCCGATGTCATTTTGATTTCCGATACTGCTTTGATTGCTACCGACATTCCAAGCATCGACGTGGGATTGCGTGGTTTGAGTTATGTTGAAGTAGAAGTAACTGGCCCAAGAATCGATTTACACTCTGGTGTTTACGGGGGTGCAGTGGCAAACCCAATCAATGCTTTGTGCACTATGATTGCTAGCATGCACGATGAAAATCGTCATATCACCATCCCCGGTTTCTACGATAAAGTATTAGAAGTTTCGGCCTCAGACCGCGAGGCTATGTCGAAGATTCCTTTCGATATTGAAGAATATAAAAAACACCTAGCCGTGAACGATGTGATGGGCGAAAAAGGATTTTCAACCATCGAACGCACAGGCATCCGCCCTACCCTTGATGTCAATGGAATTTGGGGTGGATATATCGGCGAAGGCGCAAAAACCGTATTGCCGAGCAAAGCATTTGCAAAGATTTCGATGCGTTTGGTTCCCAATCAAATCAGCGATGAAATCACACAGATGTTCCAGAAACACTTTGAGAGCATTGCACCCGCCGGAGTAAAAGTAAAAGTGACACCTCACCACGGTGGAGAGCCTGTTGTTACACCAACGGATTCTATACCCTACAAAGCGGCTGCACTTGCAATGAAAGAAACCTTTGGCATCGACCCAATACCTACAAGAGGTGGTGGAAGTATTCCAATTGTGGCTTTGTTTGAAAAAGAATTGCAAACCAAAACTGTTTTGATGGGATTTGGATTGGATTCTGATGCAATACATTCACCCAATGAGCATTACGGAATCTTCAACTATTTCAAAGGAATAGAAACTATTCCTCAATTCTTTAAGCACTTCGCAGCCCTCAATCAATAATGGCATTGCTCCAAGGCCCGGTTTATGAAGCCTACCGCTCGGATTTACTAAAGCGGTACAAACATTTATTGCGAAGCCTTGGTAAAAATCTCGATCCGGAAAAAACCCGGATGGTTAGAGATGCGTTCGACATGGCCGCCAGAGCCCATGAAGGTACTGTGCGTAAAAGTGGCGAGCCCTATATTTTCCATCCACTTGAAGTTGCTGAGATTGCCGTTTCCGAACTAGGTTTGGGCGCAACTTCGGTTGTGTGTGCCTTATTACACGACGTGGTTGAGGACACCGACACCACCTTAGAAGACATCGAACATCGTTTTGGAAAAGACGTTGCCAATATCATCGATGGGCTTACCAAAATTTCTACAGTTTTTGAAACGGTAGACAAGGATCAGAGCATACAAGCCGAGAATTTCAAGAAAATGTTGCTTACCCTGGGCGATGACCTAAAAGTGATACTCATCAAACTCTGCGATCGTTTGCATAATATGAGAACCTTGGGGTCGGTATCGGAAAATACCAAGTTAAAAATCGCTTCTGAAACCCTGTTTATTTACGCGCCTCTCGCCCACCGTTTGGGGTTGAATGCCGTGAAAACTGAGATGGAAGACTTGGCTCTGAAATTCACAGATCCTTCAATCTACAAAGATATTTCGTCGAAACTTGCTGAAACAAAAAATACCAGACAGAGGTATATCAAAGAATTTATCGAGCCAATTAAAGAGGAACTCAATAAATCTGGGCTTAACATCCTAGAAATCAAAGGTAGACCGAAGAGCATTTTTAGCATTTCTCAAAAAATGGGCAAGCAGCACATTCCGTTTGAAGAAGTCTTTGATGCCTTTGCGATTCGCGTGATTGTTGACTCCCCTATCAACCTAGAAAAGGCTGATTGTTGGAAGATTTATAGCATCATTACCGATAAATATCGTTCTCATACAAACCGACTTCGCGATTGGCTGAGTCATCCCAAAAGCAATGGTTATAGTGCGCTTCACACAACTGTATTG
>JGI12421J11937_10000591_pt1 | contig 14250 bp, 14 predicted proteins | sample LakErihyJuly2011_2_FD_11937 | JGI IMG/M metagenome (IMG submission 11937)
TTCTTCTTGTTCTTCTTCTTCCGCTTTTGTTTCGCTTACGCTTAATTCCTCTTCTTCCGCTTTTGTTTCGCTTACGCTTAATTCCTCTTCTTCCGCTTTTGTTTCGCTTACGCTTAATTCCTCTTTTGCTTTGCTTAATTCCTCTTGTTCTTGATCTTGTTCTTGATCTTGATCTTGTTCATGTTCTTCGTCTTCTTCTTCTTCCTCTTCCTCTTGTTCTTCCTCTTCCTCTTCCTCTTCCTCTTCCTCTTCCTCTTGTTCTTGTTCTTGTTCTTCATATACTTTTTTTATTGGTTTACTGGCTGACACTTTCTTAATAATATTATTAGAAATATTATGTAAGTCTACAATTTTTACTTCTTGTGTGGTATTTTTGCTAGATTTGACTTCATTTACACTAATAGTAATATTGTCCTTGCTTTCTTTTAACAAATCATATTTTTTTACTAATTCTTCATAGTCGCCCACAAGTTTAATATATTTATTGTTTAATTCGACATATTCAGGTAATTTAAATAGAAACAACTTCAAATTTTGTAACAATTCATTATTTGTTTTATTTTTTTCTACAAAAACAGTCAAATTGACTTTTAACGAATTTGTAAGATCTGACGATAATTTATTGATTAATTCTACTAAGTCACTATCCATATTATAAAATGTAATGATTTATATTTTAAATAAGTTTAAAATATAATTTAAATCAATTTTATAAATATTTTATGTTAATATAATTATTTTATGTTAATATAATTATTTTATGTTAATATAATTATTTTATGTTAATATAATTATTTTATGTTAATATAAATATTTTACATTTATTTTACATTTATTTTATATAATTTATTATTAACAGCAGATTTGTTATTTACAGATTTATTATTCAATATATAGTCTTCGTTTTCGTCATATAATTCGGGTAGTAATTTAGATAATGGTTTCTCAACTATTAACAATAATCTTTCATGTTTTAATAGTTTCCTGTATTCTTGAATATTTAAATTCCCGTAAAATTTATCTAAAGTATAAAACGGTGAAGGTGCCAATTTTATATTTTTCTCATAATTATAAATTTTACTATATATAGTATTTAATAGGTAATATCTCTCAAATTTTTGCGATGACTCTATATTTTCGCTCATTAAATATGAACAAGCACATTCTGGACTACAAAAATTACCATAACAATAATATATATTTTTCATTTCATATTTAGGAATCATTATTGAATCATTATCAAAACAATATGTACACCAGAAGCATGCTCCTTTCTTATTAACGTTGTTTGTTTTTAATTGTTTTGAAAGATCTTCAAGTTTTTTTGATATAATTTTATTATATAAAAGTTTTTCGCTAGTATTAATTTTTCTATCAAAACTATTATCTTCATAATTCATAGTGTCTTCGTTATTTAAACATTGCTCGTTATTTAAACATTGTTCATTATTTATATTTTGTTCATTATTTATACTTTGTTGATTGTTTATACTTTGTTCATTATTTATACTTTGCTCGGTATTTTCTATATAATCATAATTATTGATTATGTTATCAAAGTCTTTTATATTATAGACTATTGGTGAGTAATTTAGTTCTCCTATAATTATATCTCGTAATTTACAATTTAAGTGTAGAATTATGTTAGGTTTTTGATTTAGTTCAACTATTATTTTTTTTTGTTCTATAATTTTTCCGCCTTTAGGTTTTCTACCTCTTTTTTTATGAATAATATTTTTACATATATCTGTATTTATTTCATCTGTATTCGCATTAGCATTAGCATTAGCATTAGCATTAGTATTAGTATTAGTATTAGTATTAGTATTAGTATTAGTATTAGTATTAGCATTATAGGTTGAAATGTCTAAAAAATTGTTCGATAATTCCAAGAGTTTCAAATTCTCGTAGTAAGACTTCGGTTTTCTTCCTTTTTTTTTAGGAACCATATTATTTTAAATAAATTACTTATAATTTATATTGTTTTAATTTATTATTTAAACAATATAAATTATTAATACTTAATATTAGAATTTTAATACTTAATTATGAATAGCAGTATTAATTGGAATGAAAAATATCGTCCAAATAATTTAGAAAAAATTATACTTAGTAATTACAATAAATTGTTGATAAATAATATTATTGACAAAAATTACTTTCCAAATTTACTTTTATATGGTCCTCCGGGAACTGGTAAAACTACAACAGTTATAAATTTAATAAATAGTTATTTGAGTAAATATTATAGCGATAATAAAAAACAAATAGTCCATTTAAATGCTTCGCACGAACGAGGGATAGAAATAATTAGAAACAACTTATATACATTTGTTGTGAGCGATAATCTATTTTTTGAAGGTCCTAAATTCATTATTTTAGACGAGGTTGATTATATGACAAAATCTGCACAACTTGCGTTAAAATATTTAATAGAATATTATAGTAATTATAATGTAAGATATTGCCTAATTTGTAATTATATTACAAAAATAGATAACAATCTACAAAGTTATTTTTGTAAATTAAAATTTAATAATATACCATTTGAAGAAATACATACTTTTTTATCTAATATTTGTATTAATGAAAAATTAACACTATCGACAGATTATTTATATCATATTATATATTTATTTAAAAATGATATAAGAGCAATGATCAATTTTTTACAATTGAATAATAATAATATAATATATTTCATAGATACTCATGTATATGAAAAGTTATATTCTATAAATTTACAAGGAGACTATGAGATTTTTAAAAAGAATTTTATAGCAATGGAGAAAAAATATAAATTTAATTACATTGAGTTTATAAAAATATATATTTTTAATATATTAAAAAATAATATACATAATATTAGTGATACTAAAATAAATTGTATAGAGTTTTTTGTCTACAATTATTATAAATTGAGTGATAAAAATATTATAATGTATAATTTATATAATTTAATCAAAGATTAAATTAACATTAAAAAAATAATTTAAATAAATAATTTAAATAAATAATTTAAATAAATAATTTAAATAAATAATTTAAATAAATAATTTAAATAATAATTGAAATAATAATTGAAATAATTAATAATTATTTTAAACTATAAAAAACATGAATGTTGCCACAGAAAATGAATGGCTTTATTTTCTAGAAAATAATAACAATAATAACAATAATAACAATAATAATAATTTTGCGAATTCAAGTAATAATTTAAATTCCGATTATCTTAATATAGATACTAATATACCTAATTGTGATATACAAAAAGTTATACCTGAAAAGAATTTTCAGAAAAATTGCTCAAATATATATATATCGACAAAAACAAAAATTTTATTTCTAAATAAAAGTATTGATATTTTTGAAACTTTTTGGGTTTTACCAATAACAGATTACGATAAGCAAGAAATAGGTATTGTTAAAAAACAAATTAAAATATCTTTTGATGTTAAAGAAGATTTTACTAAGATGTTGCTAAAATTAGATAATATTACTAATGTTCATAACAAAATTATTACTCATATTGATGCTAATAATCGTTTTAAGCATGTACGTAAAATCAGCGTTGGATTATGTAAAAAGGATTTACTATATGCACGCAATAAAGAAAAAAGTGCGTTTTACAATTGTTTTGTATTATCATTAAGAATAAATATTGAAGGTTCTTTTAAAGAGATGCATGTTAAAATATTTAACACTGGAAAAATTGAAATTCCGGGTATTCAAAATGATGAACAATTAAATATTATTATTAATAATCTTTTATTAATATTAAATACATATGTTGATCCTAATATTGTGTGTAATTACAAAAATACAGAGGACGTTTTAATAAACTCAAATTTTAATTGTGGATTTTATATTAATAGAGAGATTTTATACACCATATTAAGAAATAAGTATAATATTAATGCCATTTACGATCCTTGTTCTTACCCTGGAATCAGGTGTATTTATTATTGTGATAATAATACTACAAAAATCTCATATATGATATTTAGAACAGGAAGTATTTTGATTGTGGGAAAATGTAATGAAGAGACACTAAATGTTGTTTATGAATATATAAAAAATATATTATCATGTGAATATGAAATTATATTTAATGAAGGATCAAAAGTTAAAGAATTACATAGCAAAAAAATGAAGAAAAAATTCGTATATATTGAGTAGATGCTAATTGAATGAATATAATTCGTCAAAATTGCTAGTTGTTGTAAATGAATTGCTCAGCATATAGTGTATATTATTTGCCATATTATTTGCCATATTATTTGCCATATTATTTGCCATATTATTTTCTATTTTATCTCTCAATTGTAATACATTGTTGTTGATTTCTGATATATTATTATATATTACATAGCTTCGCAGTTTTTTTTCTAACTCTTCAACATTATTTAATTTTTTTATTACAAATGAATTAATATAATTAGTGTCGTTAATTATTTGTGATTGATCATTTTCAATAAAATTTCTATTATATGTTAAATAAAAAAAATTACATAAAATATTGAAATAAGTATCTAATTCTTTATTTTGATTTTGATTTTGATTTTGATTTATATTATGCGTGCTTTGTTTCTTATAACTTAATACTGTTCTTTTATAAGTAAATAACACGGCGTCTCTAAAATTTAATTCCATATTCATCGAATTTGAATTTATTTGAATCAAAAATTCGATATAATATATATATGCTTTTTCAACTATTAATGTTAGCTCATTAATATTTTCGCAATAAAAAAATAGTAGCATGTAAATATTTTTTAATAAAAATAACCCTTTTACATATAACATCTCTAAATAATTAGGATTATTTCGATATCTTATTAGCAAATTTTTATAGAACACATTTGTGTAATTTTTTAATAACTTAAAAAACTCGTCGTACTTCTCATGGGTCTCCATTTTATAATATTCAAAAATATAATAATCGATTAAATCAATTAATATAATATATAATATTCGATTAAATCAATTAATATAATATTCGATTAAATCAATTAATATAATATTCAAAAATATAATAATCGATTAAATCAATTAATATAATATATAATATTCGATTAAATCAATTAATATAATATATAATACCAAAAAAACAATTTAAAGTTTTTAACAAATACATTTATATAAAATGAGTAGCGATAATGATAAATTAGTAATGCCTCCTTCTAGTATATGGAATCAAATAGCTAAAATATCAATCACAGAAGACAAACCTATTATGCTAGATTATTGGACGGATTCTCTTGAAAAAAAAGTTCTAATAGGTGTTAAAGAAAATAAAGAAAAATTATTAGTTAAAAATGAAGAAGAATATACAAGTCCAATTGTTAAAATATATAAAATGGATGAAGTATATATAATATGTACTGAAAATTCCATTTATTTAACTTCTACGCGAATTGAAACACGAAGGATCAGTTCATAAATCAATATTTTCTTTAATATTTTTTATATAATATACTATATAGTATGAATTATTATTGTAAATAATCTTTTTATAATATATTATTTTTAGTAATTTACAAATATGTCGCAAAATACTTATAAAAGTATTGTAATTTCTTGTGCGTTCAGTAAAATATTTCTTAGAAGTTTTATAAAATTGCTTCATATAATTTATGAATTCTTCTATTTTATTATTAATTTCATATTTTTTATATATTTCTTTATTTATATATAAATAATCACCCTCTTTTATACAGTATAATTCTAAATAATTATAAACATATTCTTTTATAGAATTTGAACTTATATCATTTATAAATGTATTACTCATTATATATATATTCTATATATAATGTATATATAATGTATATATAATGTATATATAACTTAAAGAAAAAAAGACATATTAACTCTCTATACTGTGTTAATTATATTATACAAGTGATTTACGAAAAATATGATCTCAATGTTATCTTCTTCGATGGTAAAATGATTATTTATATAATTTATTATATATTTAATTATCAAATATTTCTTCTCTTCTATTATATTTATAGTGTTATTTTTTATATAATATAAAAAATTTTCTAAAATATCAATAATTGAATGACCTTTATGAATTAAATTTAGTACAAAATTAACTGCTTCTTTTTTATCTTTATTTATACAATGATTTATTAATTCATCATAATAATTTATAATTATGTTTGATTCAATATCTAATTCTTTAACATCATTTAGTGATTCAAAATTATTATATAATAATTTTATTTTTTCGATATTATTTATTAAATTATTTATTGAGTTATTTGATAAATTGATTATGTATGTTTTTATATTATTATCAATATTGATATTTTCTTCACGAATTATTGTATTTAATATATTCGATAAATAATCGTAGTTTAATGGTTCAAATTTTATTATATCTAATAAGTAAGAAAAGTTGCTATTTATTTTTAGTATATTTGAAGTAGATAATATAAAATATATAGTATTTTTATAATTTTTTACTAATTCATAAAAATATTGCTGAATTACATCTGAAAACATTTCGACGTCTTCAATTACAATTATTTTTTTATAACTATTATTTATACAATTGTTTATAAATATTTTGACTTCATTTTTATAAAAATGAATACCTTGATCTCTCAATAAACTAATATAACATACATAACTATTTATTAAATTATTATTATTGTAATAATGTTTTATTATTATGTTAATTAAACTTGATTTTCCACACCCCGACTCGCCTTCTAAAATTAAATTAAAATAACTGTTTTCCAAATATTTATTTAATAAATTTTTATTATTATTGCTCAATAATAACTCATCTATAGTTGTTGGTTTATATTTATGTATTAATAAATTATTCATAATTTAAATTATTATAGTATAATAGTTATAATAATTTAAGTTATAATACTTTAATATTATATGAGTTATAATATAATAATTTAAGTAATAATATATTATAATTTAATATAATTTAATATAATATGAGTTATGATAACTATTATAATATACTGAATTTATCAAAAAACGCAACTATAAATGATATAAAAAAAGCATATAGACAATTATCAATACGATTTCATCCGGATAAAAATAAAAATTGTGATCCTGAGCAATTTAATAAAATTAATGAAGCATATAGTAAGTTGCTTGATAAATATAATAGCAATTCTATATATAATGTTGCCGAAATACATAATGAAATTGAGAAATATCATAAAAATGAATCAAATAATGATATGTTAAATTATTGTAATTCAAATTTTAATTCAAATATTAATTCTAATATTAATTCTAATCTTAAATCAAATATTAATTCTAATCATAATCATAGTCTTAATCATAATTCTAATCTTAATTCTAATATTAATTCTAATAATGCCGAAGATATTACTACAAATTTAACTATAAGTTTTAATGAAGCATATAATGGATGTAATAAACCTATTGTAGTAAATAGAAAAATAACGGTAAATAATGTTATAGGCAACGAGTTAGAAACACTTTATATACCTATACCAAAAGGAATTGATAACAACGAAATTATCACCTTGCCAAATAAGGGAAATGTATATATTGCTAATGGAATAATTAGTTATAGTAATATTAAAGTTATAATTAGTTTGTTAAAACATGAAGTGTTTGAGAGAAACGGACTAGATATTATATTTGTTAAAACCATAACACTTAAAGAAGCATTGTTAGGATTTACTTTTAATTTAAATCATATTAACAATAAAAATTTTAAAATTACATGTTTTGAAATAATAAATTTTAACTATGAAAAAGTGATTCCTAATATGGGGTTTGTTAGAGATACTTTTGTTGGAAACCTTATTATAAAATTCAATATAACATTTCCACTAACAATCTCTCAAGAATCAAAACAACTTTTGGAAAAAGTATTATAGCTCTAATGTTTTATTATTAATTTGTTAATAATAAATATTTGGATAAGTTCGTGTTGGCTTCCAAAACCTCTTTTGAATTCAACTTACAAAACCAATTATAGTTATTTCTTTTTAATAATTCATCGGACGGCACGTATAAACCATAACATTTAGCATTTAGTTCTAAGAAAGTTGAACCCATAATATCTTCTAAATTGATTAATTTGTTATTTATATTTTTAGTGCCTATATATTGCCCATTTATTAAATCGATTTCGTCATTTTGACTCTTCAATAATAACCATTTATTTACTAAATCTTGAATATTTATACTATTTGAATAATCAGAACTATATAAAATTTCTAAATGATTGATAAATTCTTTCATTTTTTTACATTCTTTTATACATCCAATAAATTTAGTAGATGGCATAAAATGCATAATATGCGAATTGGAAGATGTATTTTTGAATTCTGCCGTTACCATTTTATTATTTGTTAAAATATTTTCATAGATTTTATCTAATGATTTAAATAATATAAATGAATTTTCTATATATAATCCCCCATAACTATATAATAATTTCATTATATTTAATGTTCTTAAATTGGATTTAATAGGGTCCGAAACTTTGTTTAAGTCCATAGTATTATTTTCTAATAATTTATGAAACGAATTATCATCAATTATAATAATATGGAAATAATCAGAACATTTATTTATAATTGATCTTATTGTTAAATATAAATAATCTTGGTTTAATTCATTGTTATTTCTAGAACCAAAAGACTCCCATTGCCTACTATTTTTAACATAATCAATATGAAGCCATATTATAGGTTTTTTAATAGCACTTAATTTGTCGATTGTATTATCTATATCATCATTTAACAAATATTTCTTTATTACATTTAACTCCTCTACTTGGGTATTAGAATCTACATTTAATTTAAATTTTTTATATATATATCCTATAACCATTAAAAGTATAATACTAAGAAATAGATTGAAAAAATTTATTTTTTTAATATTCATATTATATATACTTTTATATATTAAAATTTTATTATATATGTAATAAAATTTTATAGTTTTATTACATAATTTAATTTATGCTAGTATATTTATTTAAATTTGGAATCTATTTAAATTTGGAATCTATTTAAATTTGGAATATTGAAATCTGAACCTGACGGTAGAACATTACTTAAATATTGTATATTAATTGTGTCATTTTTTACATCTCTATATACATGTTGTAAAAATGTTTCTTCTGTTTTACCAAAATTATGTAAAAATAATTTATCTAAATCAGGAACATTTATATATGTTCCATTGCTATACACTTGAGCATTTGACGGAACTCGTTGAAAATCGTAATAAAAGTCCACTAATATATATTTCCACGAAGTTAATTTTGCCATATATGTGGCTGTTAAATACGACCATACCATGTTTTCTGATCCCGGTAAATATCCATAAGGGGAGACATACATCATACGATCCGAAAACTCACTCGCAGTTAACGAGTTGCTAGTTTTTATTTTATTAATCGCCTCATTTATTTTGCTTTGCATATCAAATCCGATAAAATTAAACCCCATAAAATATGGTAATATTGTAGCAAAACACTCACCCCACCACCTTGAAATTGCGTTTGGACCTCTTTCACCAATATCTACCTCTTCCCCAAACCATCTCCCCGGTAATAGTGGTTCTATTAAATGATTTTGATATACATGAGTATATTCATGACTTATGGATGCATATATTTCATTTCTTAACCATTGTCTTTTATTATCGCTAGACTGACTATTAAACCATGAACCAGTTAATATAGGACCGTGTCCCATGCCTAAATCGAAAGCCATATATAGACGTTGTCTGTTCGTTTTTGTCATATATTTTACACATACCCCACCACATTCTTCAACTCTTAAACTTAGATTTGGAGTAGTAGTACCAATACAACAACCTATTTTCCAATCATTGGCTATAATTGCTAATGCTTCATTATTTACCCTATCTGTTCCAGGAGAAGAAGGTCTATATTGTTTGTCACCCACATTTATATAGTGTTGTGTTATTAAATTGGTAGTTATATTAAAACTATCCCATTCACTTTGAGTAAAAATTATATTAACAGCGGAAAAATTATTATTACTAATCTTGTTTGATATGGCATTCATTAAATTATTATTTGTTATTCTATAATAATTATCATTGCTTGGTCTAAGTTTTCTAATCCATATTAATTGATTTATAACAGGTGTTGCTGCTATAAAATGAGTTTCAAATTTTCCTAGTGTATTTCCTAAATAATCAATTACTCTATTAATGTTTTCAAGTTCTGTAGTCCAATTCCACCAATCTCCATAATTAGGTAATTCATCGACTCTTGGAATATGTGCTAACTTCCATTGTTGATTATTATTTACATAGTTATTATTCATTTGATTATAATAACTAGCAATTGGATTATCATACAAATAACTACTTTTATTATTAGAATACCATCCTCTTATTGAACCGTATCCGTGTGGTTTTATTATTGGATAAGTAACACTTATAGTTGTTTCGGGAGTTGTTGCCGGAGGAGTTGTTGCCGGAGGAGTTGTTGCCGGAGGAGTTGTTGCCGGAGGAGTTGTTGCTGGAGGAGTTGTTGTCGGAGGAGTTGTTGTCGGAGGAGTTGTTGCCGGAGGAGTTGTTGCCGGCGAAATAGGTGGAATTAGTAATAACTCACTCGCACAATATTTATTATACTCATCCGGGGCTTCATATTTATATGATTGATCTTTTAAGGAATTACAAAAATCATTATACGCAAGAGGTGTTAAGTTATTATCACTAGTTTTTGAGCAACATTTCGCATTATTTGTATTAATATAAGTATCAGGATTCAATTTACTAGTGTTATTAATATTAGTATTATTACTATATTTTTCAATGTTATTGTTATTTAAAAATATACTTATTAAAACAATAACTAATAATATAACTAATATCAAAATAATATAACTATTATTTAATACAAACATATATATATATATTCTTTTTTTATAACTAAATTTTCTTTAAAAAATTTGTAATGATTTTATTATAACAATTGCTTTAAATTGCTCCAAAATTTATCATTATTTTTCTTATTAATTTCATCTTGTTTATATAAATTATATGCTCTCATACATGATATGTCATTTTCATCTTCTTTAGATTTATTCAAATATTTATTTGCCTCGTCATTTTTCATTGGAACAATAGATTGTTGCGTTCTTTTGAATTTTATATCATCAAGTGAAGTGTAATTGCTTATATTATCTTCGTTTGTTACTGGTATTATACTTTCTTCATGTGCTTTCTTCAAATCTTCATATTGGAATTTACTAAATAATCCCGAACTGTAATCGTCTGGTTTTGAATTTGTTAAATCACAATAGTTAGTATTGTTAAACTCACATATGTCTTTCTTTTTTATTAAATTATGGCTTCTTAGAACCTTCTTTTTTTCTTCCATTATTTTATGTATTGAATTTATATCCGTACATTTTACTGTTTCTTCAGTATTGTTGGTATTAAGCCAATCACCGTACCCATTTTCTTCATAGTCATTAGCAATTTTCATAGTAGTGAATTGCTCGTTAAACCATTTATTGAATTCTTGTGTTGATTTTGTGGTCATTATTTTATGTATTAACTCTTCATTTACTTCATCTTTTTCTACAATATAATTTTCATTATAATTATTTAAATTTTTTAAGGAACTATGTTTCTCTCTAAAATTATAAATGTTAAACAAAATTTTATAGGCACTTGAGAAAAATAGGAAATAACTTTTATCTAGTCCTGATTTATCAGGATGACTTGCTAAAACGCGTTTTTTCGCACTCTTTAAGTCTTCTTCGTTAAATTGTTTGCCTATAGCAAATAGTTTTAATATGTCATCATAATCATAATTAGTAATGTCTAAATCCATTTTATTTTAGTAATATTATAAATATACTATTTATAATGTTTATAATATTAATTCATTACAAATATTAAATATTACTATAATATATAAATGAGTTCGCGACAATTAAAAGATTTAACACCACAAGAGTTGCTTCACTACGCGCAAGCGGATGCTGAAGAAGCAGAGGAAAGAGCAAGGGCGACAACAAGGAGGGCGACAAAGGCAGAGACAGCGAGATCAAGAACAAAGGCTACTTGTTTGAGGTGCGCGGTGGAGGCGGTGGAGGCGGCAGCGGAGAATGAGGCGGTGGAGGCAGCACTGGATGCGGCGACAGAAGCAGCACTGGCAAGGGCGGCGGAGGCATCGACGAGACTCCCTGCGGCGGAAAGGGCGGCGGTGATGGAGGCAGTAGTAGAGGCTGCGGATATGGGACCGGAGATGAGGGCGGCGGCGACGTCGGCGGGACGTCGGCGGGAAGGGCAGTTGCGGAGAGGGCGGCAGCATTAGCAAATTTTGATATATCACATAAAGAACGAATACTGGGACAATGGCCAGTCCAGATACAGAAAGACGCGGTGTGGATAGCAATGAACAAAGCATTAGATCTTTTTGATCAACAAAAAGAAGAACAACACAAAAAAGACGACGTTAAAAAACATATGGGTTCTATGTTAGGAGACTGGGACAAAGCAGGTAAACTATCTAAACGACGCATAAAAAAAAATATTAGGAAAACAAAAAGAAGACGGCAAAAAATTACAAAAAGAAGAAGAAAATAATATAATATTTATAATATTTATAATATTTATACTATTTATACTATTTATAATGTTTATAATGTTTATAATATTAATTTATTACAAATATTAAATATTATTATAATATATAAATGCGGAAATTTAAGAACAAATATTCAAAAAATACGAATACAAAAAAAATGAGATCGCGAAAAAGAGTTGGTGGTTTGGACCCTCCAAACGAGACTTATGAACCTATTAATGAAATAAATACGGATCCCGTGGATACTGCGAATAGTGTAGATACTGTAGATACTGTGGATACTCTGGATACTCTGGATACTGTGGATACTGTAGATAATTCGAATATGGATAATGCTATTATGAAAGCAGAAGCAGAAGAAGTGATAGATGATGGTGAGCGAGATATTCAATCGCAAGCAAATGTAGAATCTATTGAAAATCAAGCAAATAAATTATTTGTATCAGAAATTGTAGCAGGCACGCCACAAATATGGAATGAGGAACAAATAACTGAAAAAATACGGGGCGAATATCGTAAAATTAGAATCCTAACTCACCTAAAAGGACAAAGTTCGCGCGACTCAAAGAATATACTTAGGGCTTTACATTTATATGAGAAAAAAGAGTCGAAAATGTTAGGAGAAAATAAAAAAAATTATTTAGAAGCAATAACAAAATATAAAAACAAGAGAACAGCCATATTAACAGCATTAAAAAAACAACCAAATCGTTTGATGTCTTTTATGATGTCTACAAAAAGATTAGAAAATATTATAGAAAAAGCACTTCAAAATTCTGAAGAAGCAATACCAAATTTACGGAATATGGTTAATGAATTAGTGAGAACGAAGTTTGAAATGAAAAAGGCAAAGAATAATTTAGACAGGTCTAAATATATTGTAGGTGTTGTTGAAAAAGCATTCGCTAATCAAACAAAAATATATTCTGATCATCTACAAGATGAAGCAGAACGAATAGATAATGCAAGAAATTCGAATAGGTACAAGGACAATGATTCCTCTTCATATGAAATAGACCACAATAATAGTCCACAAGCTGGTTCTGACGTACAAGATCCAAGCGAACCACATGATAATTCTAGGACGGGTGGAGGTGGATCCAAAAAAAGAACAACATCAAAGAGACACATCAAGAGACAAACTAAAAGACACAAGCAAAACAATAAGAGAAGATATACAAAAAAAAGAAGATAATCTAGCAAAAGTTTTCAAAAAAACGAAATAAACACAATAAAATATTTTTATAGTTTTAATGTTATAAAAAATTAAATATCTAACATTTAATAAATAATTCATAGGTTGAATTATTTATCAAATATTAATTAATCCTCTTCTTTAATATAACTGCTCGTACAAAGCTTCCTTATTATTTTTTCCTCATTTTGCTCTTTGTTGTTTGCTATTGCCACTAATGTATGTGTATAATAATTTTGTTTTGTTTCATTATTTTGAAAATCAGGGTTTTCTTTTGTCCATTTACTTAAAGCACAAAATTGTTTTGTTGATACATCCTTTATTGCTTTCTTAATTTTTTCTTTATTTACATCTTTTTCCCAATTGTCATCATCTTTTATATATAATGACTCGCGCTTTATATCTGTACAGTGAATAGGGCGTTGATACAATCCTAGTTTATTCA
>JGI12421J11937_10000592_pt1 | contig 14243 bp, 11 predicted proteins | sample LakErihyJuly2011_2_FD_11937 | JGI IMG/M metagenome (IMG submission 11937)
CTGGGATTACTTCGTTTTCTTCCATTTTAAATCTGTTGATTTTTTAGCAAATTTAATAAATCTGCCGGACTTATTTTTACTTGTTTGATTTTTAGTCGTTTGCCTGTTAGTATTCCCAAAGGAAATTGATTGAGGAATATTGACTCATTGATTTTTTGAGTCGATTGACCAACAAACCAATTGATTAAATTCCTTTGATTAAATGATTTTAACTCCGCTGGTTTTTCTCCATAGTTGAGGGTAATTAACTGTATGCGGTCTGCAAAATCGCGTGCAATAATTCTTAAAGCTGCGGTATCTTCTTTAAAGCCAACTTGGTCGAAACGCCATACATAAATGTACAATGGTTTTTTCTTGTACTTCTTTATGGATATTTTTTTAGGGGTTTTATCGGTGCTTAAAAATTTAAACTTTTTAAGTTTTGAGCCAAGCACCAATGAACTGTTTGTTTTGGCATCCTTGTCTTCTTGTATACTCATGTATGCGCCCAAAGGTTCAATAAAATTAACATAAAACCGCTTGCCATTTCTTTCAAACCAAGTTTTGTTTGATTGCAAATTGACATTGATTGGGTTGTCTGGCAATACATAGGTTTGGTAATCACCAACTATAATTTGATCTATCCCTTCGTCGTTGTATAAACCATTGCAGTTTACATCTTTCAAACCAATTCTAAAACTGTCATTCTCGAATTTCAAATCACCAGCAATGGTGTTCAATCTCATTTCTTTGAAACTGTATAAGGCGCCTACAAACTTTTTCTTGCCACTGTTCTCTTTGTAGAAATCATCAAGCATTCCAAGGTATTTGCTGTTGTATGAAAAAGAAAATCGGCTCAAATTTACAGTGTACTTTGCGTTTTTGTTGTTTGGATTGATTAGAGTAATGTCTTTTTCATTTGCATTGGAAGCAAACGTATCGGGCGCTCCATCATCACTTAAATCTAAGTTGTGGTTTTTGTCAATCCAAAGCAAAGCAGGTCTATTATACTGCCTTTGGTTGTTGCCTATCACCATTAAGGTATAGCCTTTAAGGTCTTGACGGCCTTGTAAAGCACCAAAAAATACATAAGCGTATGAGGTATCAATTATACCTTGCATATTGGGAAGTTTAGGGGTAAACCTAGCGGCTTCTTTTTTTGTTTCTACGCCAATACCACTTGGGTCTTCAAATACAGGACCTGTGTATTTATAAACCGCTACAATTGCTTGCATTTTTTTGCCTTTCTCATCTTGAACAATCGTGTTTAAAAAAACTTTATGTACAGGTGTTTGGGCACTCATTTTAGAGGCCAATAACAGAAGAAAAATAAGACGAAAACGCAAACTCATTTTAGTCTCTTCTGTTCAAGAACATCATGATAAAGAACATCAAATTGGCAAGTGCTCCAGCTGCAGCAACAACATAAGTCATAGCCGCCCATTTAAGAGAATCTTGAGCACCATCGTATTCGCGGGTAGTAACTACACCATTGCTTTTCATCCAAACCAAAGCACGCTTGCTGGCATCGAATTCAACAGGTAGGGTTACCATGGCAAATAAAGTTAAGAATAAATTGGCTGCAATCAGCACCAATAAAACAGTGGTCCCAACTGGGTTTTTAGAATAGAACAAATATCCGCCTGCAAACAACATAATCATGTTGGCGAAGTTCATTATGCTGGCACTTATATTCACAAGAGGAACAAGTTTGCTTCTTAACCCCAGCATAGCATAGGCCTCTGCGTGTTGAACGGCGTGACCACATTCGTGCGCTGCAACAGCCGCCGCGGCCGCATTGCGCTGGTGGTATACCGATTCGCTCAAGTTAACGGTTTTGTTCAAAGGGTTGTAATGGTCGGTTAATGCCCCGGCTACATGCGTTATTTTAACGTCTTGTATGCCATGGTCAGCCAACATTTTTGCCGCAATTTCGGCACCCGACATGTTGTTTTGTAAATTTACTTGTGAGTAAAATTCAAACTTCTTTTTCAATTTGCTGCTCACCCACATACTTATGAGCATAACAACAATTCCGATAATCAAATAGATTCCCATATTGTATAAATTATTTATTTAAATATTTTAAAAATGACAACAATGAGGCCGACAATAAACATTAAGATAGAAATTCGATTAATGCCGTGCATCATTCGAAGATATGATTTGTTTTCTTGCCCAAATTCAGGTTGTTTTTTGAAGCTTATGTATGACCAGATTTTTTTTAGCATGTGTAATTAAAATAAAGGTTGGTAAGGAATTTTAGCGTTTACGACAATGGCAGTTTGAAAGCGACCCTTGATGCCGTCGTAAAGTTTCATGCATTCGAATTTTGAGACGAACAAACCGACATACACTTTGAAGTTTGGTTCATCCCAAACAACTTCACTGAAGTAGCGGTACTCTGCATCAAATTTTACTTTTACGCCTTCTGCGCGCGAACGGCTGTCGCCATTGAAGATTAAGATATGATATCCTTTGGTTGTGGCATCTGGGTTTTTGCGTTGCGCCACACGAGAGGCCAATAAGCCATCCAAACCATCAGGTTTGCTTACCACAACTTGTGCTTGTGTTTGACTAAAATACAATAGACTTAAAAAGCCTAAAAACATTTTGATTTTCATATTAGCGTTTCTTTTGTGAATCCCTCTCAATTTTACGTCTTTCAGCTCTGCTCATTCCACCTCTGTCCTCTGCATCTGTATTGCCCATCATGCCTTCTAATGGATTCGGCATGCTGTTGTCTGAACTGCTTAGCTTCATTTTGCTCAAATCAGTCTTGGCAGGTTCTTTAGCTTTTTGAACACCTTTGTTGTCTTCTGCAGCAATTTGTGCTTTAAACAACATCGATAATATTTTATCATTCATGCGACCAATCATGCTTTGGAACAATTTTACCGATTCGATTTTGTAAATCAACAGCGGATCTTTTTGCTCAAATGTTGCATTGTTAGCCGATTGTTTTAAATCATCCAATTCTCTTAAATGGTCTTTCCACTCATCATCCAAAGTTTCCAAACAAACATTCTTTTCGTATTCAACAGTTAAAGCTTCGCCTTCAGTCTGTATGCATTTCTTTAAGTTAATTGGAATACCAAAGTTCTTAATTCCATCAGAAAATGGAATCATCACAAATTCTACTTTGTCGCCTTCAGTGGTTTGAATTTTTTTCAAAACGGGCAAGGCTATTTCTCTTACTTGTTTTTGTCTGTTTTGGTAAGACTCAATTAAGTAGTGGTATAAATTATCGCCTAATTCTTCTGTTTTGCCAGACTTGAATTCATTTTCGTCAAACGGCAATTCAAGTGCAAATGACAAGGCCATTTCTAATGACAAGGCTTCATAATCGTCGGCTTGTTTTGCCACATGGATTTTGTCATCACACCAGTCGGATAGCATGTTTTGAATGTCTAGTGCCAAGCGGTCTCCCAACAATGCGTTTTTACGACGTTTGTAAACAACGGTTCTTTGTTTGTTCATCACGTCGTCATATTCAAGCAAACGCTTGCGCATTCCGAAGTTGTTTTGCTCCACTTTCTTCTGACTGCGTTCAATGGTTTTACTCATCATAGAATGTTGAATAACTTCACCTTCTTTGTACCCAAATTTATCCATTAACTTAGAAGCTCTATCGCTACCAAATTTACGCATCAAATCGTCTTCCAATGACACAAAGAACAATGACGATCCTGGATCACCTTGTCTACCAGCTCGACCTCTTAACTGTCTGTCAACACGTCGAGAATCGTGGCGTTCGGTACCAATAATAGCCAAGCCACCCGCTTTTTTAACGTCTTCACCAATCTTGATGTCGGTTCCTCTACCGGCCATATTCGTAGCTATGGTTACAGCAGCTGGATTACCTGCTTCCGCAACAATTTCTGCTTCACGTTGGTTTTGTTTTGCGTTCAACACATTGTGTTTGATGTTGCGNAATTTTAACATCCTAGATAACAATTCCGAAATTTCAACCGAATGTNGTACCTACCAGAACTGGACGGCCTTCAGAAGTCATNTTAACCACTTCATCAATTACCGCATTGTATTTTTCGCGTTTGGTTTTGTAAATTTGNTCGTCGGTATCAATACGGGCAATTGCTTTGTTGGTTGGGATAACCACCACATCNAATTTATAAATTTCCCAGAATTCACCGGCCTCAGTTTCCGCAGTACCAGTCATACCGGCTAANTTGTGGTACATTCTGAAATAGTTTTGAAGTGTAACCGTTGCAAANGTTTGCGTTGCGGCTTCAACTTTTACATTTTCTTTTGCTTCTATCGCTTGGTGTAGGCCATCACTGTAACGGCGTCCTTCAAGCACACGACCAGTTTGCTCGTCTACAATTTTAACTTTTGCATCGGCAATAATGTATTCAATGTCTTTTTCAAATAAAGTATACGCCTTTAACAATTGGTTGATGGAGTGAATACGCTCTGATTTAACAGAGAAGTTGCGCATCAATTCACTTTTTTGTTTTGATTTNTCATCAGCAGAAATCTCTAATTTATCAATATCAGAAATCTCAGTTCCTACATCAGGAATAATAAAAAAGTCTTTTTCTTCGCCCGATTGGGTAATGGCCTCAATACCTTTCTCTGTTAATTCTACCTGATTGGTTTTCTCGTCAATCACAAAATACAAACCTGCATCTGCTTTATGCATTTCCTTTTGTTGGTCTTGCATGTAGTAGTTTTCAATTTTGGTTAACAAGGCTTTCATACCCGGTTCGCCTAAAAGTTTAATGATGGACTTGTTTTTGGGTAAACCTCTATAGGCGCGCATCAATGCCAAGCCGCCTTGACCTTCTTTTTCTCCTGTATCGCCTGCTTCTATTAGTTTTTTTGCTTCATTAAGGAAGCCGTTAACTGCTTTCTTTTGGGCATCAACCAGTTTTTCAATTCTTGGTTTTAAGCTTGTGTATTCTTGAATATCGCCTCTTGGTACAGGACCTGAAATAATTAATGGCGTTCTTGCATCGTCAATCAAAACTGAATCGACCTCATCGACCATTGCATAGTGGTGTTTGCGCTGCACCAATTCTTCAGGACTGTGGGTCATATTGTCTCTCAAGTAATCGAAACCAAATTCGTTGTTGGTACCGTAAGTGATATCCGCCAAATAAGCTTTGCGTCTTTCGTCGCTGTTCGGTCGGTGGTAATCGATACAATCGACACTTAACCCGTGGAATTCGAAAACCGGGCCGTTCCATTCGCAGTCGCGACGTGCCAAATAATCATTTACCGTAACAATGTGCACCCCTCTGCCTGCAAGCGCATTTAAGTAGGCTGGTAGGGTAGATACCAAAGTTTTACCTTCACCTGTACCCATTTCCGAAATTTTGCCTTGGTGCAAAACCATACCGCCAATTAACTGCACGTTGTAGTGCACCATATTCCACTTAACCAAACCACCTGCTGCAGTCCATTCGTTGGCATAGTATGCTTTGTCGCCAGTAATACGCACATTCGATTTTGATTTAGACAATTCAACATCAAAAGGCGTAGCTAAAACTTCAATTGATTCATTTTCACTGAATCTTTTCGCCGTTTGCTTAACCACAGCAAAGGATTCAGGCAGAATTTCTAATAATATTTTTTCTAATTGAACATCCCTGTCTTTTTCAAGTTTTTCAATGTTTGAATAATGGTCGTCTTTTTCTATGACATCATCTGCTGTCAGTTTTTCAATTTCTGACTTAATGGCATCGATTTGTGCATCTATGTCGGCAAGGCCATCAACAATGCGTTGCTTGAGTTCAATGGTCTTGGCCCTAAGCTGATCGTGGGTTAGAGAATTGTATTCCTCGAACCATTCGTTCACCTTGTCAACAACGGGCAATAGCTGTTGCACATCTCTTTCGCTTTTGTTGCCACCAAATACCTTGGCTATACTTTTAATGAGGGAATTGAGCATAAAACTGCAAATATATTATAAATTAGGGACTAAATTCACCAGATTAGACCAAAGATTAGTCCAATTTATTGAGACTGACGAAATGGCGTTCCCTGTCGTGCGTCCCGAAAGCTTTCGGGATATTCGCTTCTTTGAAGCTCTGCAATGAATCTACTGCAGGGATCCCTAAGCTCGATATCCCGACTTTGATCGGGATCTAATACTAGAAGCCCTTAAACTAGGCGTTTAGACATCTATTTTTGAATGTTGTCAATAAATACTTGGCTCATGTAGCAAATTTATGTGGCTAATGTTTAATTGTCAAATGCTTTCTTAGAAATTACTTGGCAAGCCGCAAGTTTTGTCTTCACAACGGTAAACAAATTTTTTCCCTTGGTATTCTTTTCCTTTAAAAAGTGGAATCTCCGTTCCCGCTCCAACATAGCCAAACAGAGTATTTGGATTTGTTTTTATCTCATTGTAATTTGGGCCTTTAAGCGCAGAATTTTCGCATGAAAGGATGTGTTGTATACAAGGGTTTTCGGCGCGCAAACTCAGAGCAGCCCAATGGCTATACCAAGGCCCCGATTTCTGCAAGAGTTCTGATACACCGCGCAACATGTCTAGAGAAATTAAGCGCCAATCTTCGCGGTCGAAATACCAAGAAAGTGTAAATAAATTATGCGCCATGATGCTATTTCCACTGCTGATAACATCGTCGTTGATGTCAAATTTTTCAGCAATCAAACTATCGGTTTGTGTGAATGCAAAATAGCGTTTTTCTTCTCGGTAAAATAAATGAATACATTGTTCGGCAAGAGCCTTCGCTTTTAACAAATATTTTTCATCTAAACTTGCTTGATAAAGTGAAAGTAAGCCTTCAATGTTTGTGGCGTAATCTTCTAAGAACCCATCAATTTTTGCCGCGCCGTTTTTTGAAATTCTTTTTAGTTTGCCATCTATGTAAAATGCTTTATTTATACTTGATTCCAATTCAATGGCTTCTTCGAGTAGTTCGGAGCTGTTGAAGTATAAGGCAGCATCGGCAATGGCTTTGAGTTGTAAATTGTTCCAAGCACTGATGCATTTGTCGTCGAGTCCAGGCGCAATGCGTGCACTGCGGTAGTCGTACAATTGGGCCAAATTGTTTTCAATTGTTTCTTTAAAAACGCTTTTCTCAATGTCAAAATCTACGGCAGCTTCTTCCAAACTTTTTATGGGATACAGTATGTTTCTTCCATGTTCCCAATTGCCGGTTTCACTGCACTGAAAATACGTGCAAAACACTGTGTGATTATCGCCTAAAATTTCTTTTAATTCTTCAAAAATATAGGTGTAATACAAGCCTTCAACGCCCTCTGAATCGGCATCCAAAGCCGATTGGTAAATACCCTCTTGGGTTTTCCATTCTTTTTTGCAAAAGTGCAAACAATCTAAAGCGATTTTTTTATAAAACGGATTTTCACTTAAGGCAAATGCGTAGGCAAATACAGAAATTAATTGGGCATTGTCGTACAGCATTTTTTCAAAGTGGGGCGCAAACCATTTTTGGTCTACCGAATACCTCGAAAATCCTCCAGCCACCGCATCGTATATGCCGCCTAAGGCCATTTGTTTTAAAGTAAATAAAGCCATTTCTTTGGCTTCGTTTTCATTGTAAACTTTTCCGTATTTTAGTAAGAATTGCCAGTTGGACGGCAATGGAAATTTGGGTGCCCGTTTGCTGCCACCATAGACGCCATCAAACTGGGCTTTAAAACTTTCGAAAACCAATGGGCTTAATTTTTTGCTTTCATTTCTTGCCGATTTTATAACGGGCGGCAGAGATAGGTTTTTAATGCCATGGCTTAATTTTTCGGCATACTCATAAGCAGCACTTTCTTTGTTCAACCATAAATTGTAAATGCTGTTTAGTATCTCTTGCCATTGTGCTTTTGGTGAATAGGTCATGGCGTGAATGGGTCTTTTGTCTGGCAGCGTAAAGGCATTCAATGGCCAGCCGCCACTGCCGTTTATCAATTGACAAGCATCCATATAAATTTGGTCTACATCTGGCAATTCTTCGCGGTCTATTTTAATACAAACAAAATATTTGTTCATTAAGTCTGCGGTTTCTTGGTCCTCAAAACTTTCGTGCGCCATCACATGACACCAATGGCAAGCGCTGTAGCCAATGCTGATGAGCATGGGTTTGTTTTCGCGCTCGGCCAGAGCAAATGCTTCTTCTCCCCATTCGTGCCAATCGACCGGATTGTAGGCGTGTTGCAAGAGGTATGGACTCATTGAATGTATGAGTCTGTTTGCTGTTTTATTTTCCAAAATAAAGTTGTAGTTTCGAAGTTCTTTCCATGCAAAAGTACCTGATTTTATTTTTTGTCTCAATCTTTTTTATAAACCTACAAGCCCAAGAGGAATTGGATTCCAATGGTCAAAGAGAAGATGCACGTTTAAAAGATTTAATTTGGATTAAAGACACCGCCTTTGGTGTTTTTAAAACCAGACGCTTTACCAATTTTAAAGTGATGTTTCCATCTTATAAAACCTATAGACGTTTTATTGATACCTCCAAAGCTGGTGCCCAAAGTGATGTAACGCAATATGCCATGTACAATAATTTTTGGAACAGCTTGCGCATACAATATGTGAAGTTTGGGAAGAAGACAGACAAGGCGGGAATAGAATGGGCCAAAACCAAGCTCGACTCATTTTGGATTGATACAGGCGGAATTGGTTACAACGAATATGCCTATCTGCATTGGATTGTTAAGTTCGATGGAAAACGGAAATACCATTTATCAGCCTTGTATTTAAAAATGAAAAACAAATGGTATTTAATGGATGAACTGACCTTTGTGGGTTTGGTGGTTCAGAAAAAAAGAAAAAAACTTAAGCGAAAAGACGATTAGACATGTTGGATAAAGTACAGTACATCAAGACAGAGACGGGTCTTACAGAAAGAGCCATTCAGGCAGTGATGAAATTGCATTCAGAGGGAGCGAGTGTGGCTTTTATGGCGCGGTATAGAAAAGACCAAACGGGCAATTTGGATGAGGTGCACATTATGGACATTATCCGTTTGGATGAGGCATTTGAAGAATTAACGAAACGCAAAGAATTTGTTTTAGAGTCTATAAAATCGCAAGGCAAATTGACTCCAGAATTGCATCAAAAAATCAATGCATGTATGGACAAAGATGTCTTGGAAGATTTGTATTTGCCTTACAAACAAAGAAAGAAAACCAGGGCAGATGTGGCCAAAGAAAAAGGCCTAGAGCCCTTGGCGAAAATTATATTGGCGCAGCGCGAAAGAGATGTCGATTCCATCGCGGTTCGTTATTTGAATGATGCGGTTAAAAACACAGATGAAGCCATAGATGGTGCGACAGACATTGTTGCTCAATGGATTGCCGACGATGCAGAAACAAGAACCATATTAAGGCAAGTGTTCGAACAACAATCTATTATTGAATGTAAAGTTGCAAAAGGCAAGGAAGCCGCTGGGGAGAAGTACCGTGATTATTTTGCCTATACCGAGAAAGCAAGCAACGCCGCCTCTCACAGACTTATGGCCATTATGCGTGCTGAAGATGAAGGCATATTAAAATTGAGNGTTGAACCTGATGGGCAAAGGACTTTAGAGACGGTAGACCGCAAATGGATACGCCGCGATACTGCTTGTGAAGACATNATGTTGGATGCCACCAAGGATGCCTACAAGCGTTTGCTTTTGCCTTCTTTGGAAAATGAATTAAAACAAAAATTGTTTGAAAAAGCTGAAGAGGAAGCCATTCGTGTTTTCACTGGTAATTTGCAACAACTCTTATTGTCGTCGCCACTTGGAAGCAAGCGTGTATTGGCTATAGATCCGGGTATTCGCACGGGTTGTAAAACGGTATGTCTAAGCGAGAATGGAAATCTCTTGCACCAAACTGTTTTGTATTTTAATTCAAGTTCTGATAAAGACCGCTCCGTTCAAGTCTTGCACCAATTGATGTCCGAATTTTTATGCGAGGCGGTGGCTGTTGGAAATGGAACGGCTGGAAGAGAAACGGCCGATTTTGTGCGCAGCCATTTAAAATCAGTGCCCGTTTTTTTGGTCAATGAAGACGGGGCTTCGGTGTATTCTGTTTCTGAAATAGCGCGCAAAGAATTTCCCGACCAAGATGTTACCGTTAAAGGTGCCGTGAGTATTGGCAGGCGTTTGATGGACCCATTGGCGGAATTGGTAAAGATAGATGCAAAGAGCATTGGCGTTGGACAATACCAACATGATGTCAATCAAAATAAATTAAAAAAATCGCTGGAAGAAACGGTGGTTAGTTGTGTAAACAAAGTGGGGGTTAACCTCAATACTGCGGGTGAAGAATTGTTGAAATACGTGTCTGGTTTGGGTCCTGTATTGGCAAAAAACATTGTTCAATTTAGAAATGAGAATGGCGAGTTCAGTTCTCGAGCCGACTTGAAAAAAGTACCGCGTTTGGGTGACAAAGCTTTTGAACAATGCGCAGGATTTTTAAGGGTCCCTAATTCAAAACAAAAATTAGACAATTCAGCAGTGCATCCCGAGCAATATCCTGCGGTGAAGCAAATGGCAAAATTGGCGGGCATGGAGGTCGACGACTTGTTAGGCAATCCACAAGCGATAATGAAATTGCAAAGCATGCAGAATATCAAAGAGCAGGTGGGTGAATTTACCTTCAACGATATGCTTAAAGAGTTGGAGAAGCCTGGACTCGATCCGCGTGAATCATTGGAAAATGAAACCTTCGATGATAAGATTCGCAAAATGGAAGATTTGGAAATTGGCATGATCATAAAAGGGGTTATTAGCAACATCACCAACTTTGGAGCTTTTGTAGATATTGGCATAAAAGAAAATGGATTGTTGCATATTTCTGAAATGTCAAAAACCTTTATTAAAAGTCCAAACGAAGTGGTGAAGCTTAACCAACACATGAGTTTTAAAGTGAAAGAAATTGATATGCCAAGAAAACGTATTTCTTTGACGCTGAAGTTTTAAACAAATTCAATTGTAAAAGAAGATTCTTTACTTGAATTTTCAATTTCAAACAGACCCATTTTTTTGAAACATTTTAGGTCCTTTATTGTTTAAAAGGATAAGATGGCTACAAAAAATCCTAAGACCGCTAAAAATACTGCAGACAAAATTGTTGATGCATATATTGATTATGTATTAACAGAGCAGAAAGAACCTGCATCTATCTATGCATTTGCAAAGCATTTGGGCATAGAAGAATCTGAATTTTATCAGTACTACAATCACTTTTCAGACATCGAGTCTGGTGTTTGGAAGGATGCAGTGAACTCTACCATTAAAAGTTTAAAAGAATCTGCGGAGTTTTCAACCTATACCGCCCGCGAAAAAGTATTGGGCTTCTTTTATACCTTTATTGAGGTATTAAACAAACGCCGCAGTTTTTATGTCTACAGTTTGGGTAACAACAAAATGCATTTTAAAACCCCTGAAGGCATTAAAATGCCAATTATGGATTTTGCCAAAGAGGTGATACAAGAAGGCTTGGCAGGCAAAGAATTGGAAGAACGCAAATTCTTAAGTGACCGTTACCATGAGGCCGTTTGGTTGAACACTTTGTTCATTTTAAAATTCTGGATAGAAGACAAAAGCCAAGGTTTTGAAAAGACGGATGCAGCCATTGAAAAATCGGTCAATTTGATGATAGAATTAATGGGCAAAAGTGCTTTAGACAGCATGTTGGATTTGGGTAAATTTTTATTTCAAAACGGCATGAAATCGCCTTTTAAAATGTAAGTTTTTACTTACATCAAAACTATGAAAGAACAAATTAAAATTCCTACCTCTAAAATACAACGCGCCGCAAGTTTTGCCGGCGCTGGCGCTAAAATAGGAGGCAACTACTTAAAATATTACATCAAAAAGGCAGTTAATTCAGACACCCAGCGCGACGAATTAAACGAAGACAATGCAGAAGATATTTACGACACATTAAGTAAGCTAAAAGGCTCTGCCTTAAAGGTTGCACAGATGCTGAGCATGGATAAAAACTTGATGCCAAAGGCGTATCAAGACAAGTTTCAATTGGCTCAATTTTCCGCTCCCCCATTGAGTTACCCTCTGGTGCTAAAAACCTTCCAACAAGAGTTGGGTAAAACACCTCTTGATGTGTTTCAAACCTTTGGAAAGAATGCCTTGCATGCAGCGAGTATCGGACAGGTGCACAAAGCCACTATTGACGACAAAGTGTATGCGGTAAAGGTTCAATATCCTGGCATAGCGGATAGTGTGAGCAGCGATTTGAAATTGGTGAAACCCTTGGCCACAAGAATATTGAATTTGAAGGGCAAGGACATTGATAAATATTTTAAGGAAGTTGAAATTAAATTGTTGGAGGAAACCGACTATAAATTGGAATTGCGCCGTTCGAACGAGATTTCAAAAGCCTGTGCCCATATTCCAGGTGTGATTTTCCCAACTTATCACAGCCAATACAGCAGTGCCCGTATTTTGTGCATGGATTGGATAAATGGCGTTGCTTTGTCGGAGTTTGTAAAGCAAAATCCTACCCAAGAAGAACGCAATAAAATAGGTCAAGCGATATGGGACTTTTACATGTTTCAAATCTTCGAATTAATGAAGGTACATGCCGACCCACATCCAGGCAATTTTATTGTAACCAAAGACTTACAATTGGGGGTTATCGACTTTGGTTGTGTTAAAGAAATAGATGCTGATTTCCATAAAGACTATTTTATGTTGTTGGATTCTGAGTCTATAGAAAACGACGATTTGTTTACCAAGATTTTATACAAATTGGAATACCTTTTAAAAGAAGACAATGTGCAAATTGTTCCCATCATGAAACATGCTTTCAAAGACATGCTGGTCCTTTTGGGCAAACCATTTAATGCCGATATCTTTGATTTTGCAGACGATACCTATTTTAAAAGCATTTACGATTTGGGCGAAAAATTTAGTAAAATGACTGAGATCAAAGAAGCCAACGGCGCCCGTGGACCACAAGATGCAATATACATTAACAGAACTTGTTTTGGTTTGTACAGTGTGTTGAATATTTTGGGCGCTAATGTAAAGACGGGGAAAAGGGGATAGGGTTTAGTGTCGGTTGTAGAGACAAGGCATGCCTTGTCTCTACAACCGAATTCATCAATCGTTTTTATAACCGCATTAATAGTGCTTATTTTGTAGAGTATTTCAAACCCCTTATCTTTGTATTAACCTATGATTTCAGACAGCTATATATGTTACGATATTGAGCCTTTTGCACCCAATGTGTTGGTGTCGGAGGCCGTTCGTAAAATGAACAAGCAACATTTTGATTTGATGCCAGTGGTAATGAATGAGCGTTTGATCAATTATGTTGCCATTGAAGATTTGGAAAATATGGATGCTATAGCCACGCTTGGGGATATGAATTTGTATGCACCTATTTTGCCATTTGTTACCTTAAACCAACATCTTTTAAGCGCCTTAACGCATTTGAAAACTTTGAATGTGTCGCTGATGGCGGTGCTCGATGAGAATGGGGTTTACCAGGGGGTTTTAAAAACCGGAGATGTGGTAAAGGCATTGAGTTCCAGTTTGGGCATTAAAAACAGTGGGAGTATTATTGTTTTACAAGTCAAGCCAATTGACTATTCTTTAAGCGACTTGTCTAGGATTATTGAATACAGCGATGCCAAAATTTTAGGGTTTTTTATCTTCGAAGTTGAGGGCAATGATGAATTAGAAATACATTTAAAATTAAATACCACCATTTTGAAGCACGTGCTGGCTACGCTGGAGCGTTACGATTACAAAGTGGTTCGATATTTTAACCGAGAGGATCCAGCAGATGACATGGATTTGAGGTATGAAAATCTAATGAAGTTTATTGATGTTTAAGGGCCTAAGAAAAAAAATATTTTTTCTTGCTTTCATTCAAAGTTTATTTCTGCAACTTGGGTATGCTCAAGTAACTGACACCTCGTTTACCGTTGATTCTATTCACATTGCGGGGAATAGAAAAACAAAGGCTCAAATTATTTTAAGGGAATTAAGTTTCAAAAAAGGAGATACCATTCACAAATGGTCTTACCATCAAGTGCAGAGCAGGAAACAACTGATTAATTTGTTTTTGTTTAATGAAATTGCGCTGCGCAAAGTTGGTAATACCATATACATTGATGTGAAGGAGCGCTGGTATATATGGCCGAAACCTAAATTGGAGTATGCCGATAGAAATTTCAACCAATGGTGGCTGAGCAAAGACCCCAAGCGTTTAATTTACGGATTGAATTTGGAATGGTATAACCTGTTTGGGCGCAATCAAACCTTGGCCTTAAGCCTCATCAATGGGTACACCAAAATGGC
>JGI12421J11937_10000605_pt1 | contig 14152 bp, 2 predicted proteins | sample LakErihyJuly2011_2_FD_11937 | JGI IMG/M metagenome (IMG submission 11937)
CTTGTCCGATGGTCCACTCATCCAGAGCTTGGCCCAGGTACGAAATCCCCGCCTGCTCAATGACGGCGACAACGTCACTCGGCNTTGGTCTGGCGGTGATGTCGCCAATCCCTACCTGACACCCTTCTCGCTGCTGAGTGATCCGACATTGCTCCCGCTGGGGGCCAACCGAGTCGTTTGGACCAACCTCGATACCCGTCGCACTGCGTTTGCCGGCCAATTGGTTTCGACCGTCCAAGCCTCCAACTCTACCTACAACGCCTACACCTTTTACCGCCTGCTCGGGTCGGTGGGTACCGACAGTTCCGATGGTCGCATTGAGATTGGTGTCGATCTGGCCAATCGCTACTACCGTCGGTCCAAGCTGAACTTGAATTATCAGGTGCTGGATGCGGAGGGGACCCAATCTTACAGCGCCAATGTGGTCACCACCAATGGAGCATCCGGTAAGGATGCCCGTGCCACGGCATTGGTGCCCTGGACCGCCCGCACTTGGGTCTCGTTGGCGGGCGATCGCCTGTTGCGCAAGGAGTTCTCCAACGGCCTGCCCGAGTTGGGCAATTTCAACTTCTACGATCCGGCCAAACCGAGCACTAAGTTGGCCGTGCCCAAGGCGAAGGAGGAGGCCGCTCATGGAGTCGCCATCGCCGGAAGCTACTGGGTGACCAACGCCGTGGGTTCCCGCGGGCAAAATATAGCGGTCTCCAAGACCAACCACACCTGGTCGGCCAAGCTCCACCGTCTGCTCCAGTTGGCCGCCAACATTCATGAGGTGCGAACCAACATCGTGGGCGGGCTCGGCTCCGAACCCTTCCCCCCGCATGTCTTCCGTCCGACCTTCTATCGCGAAGACCAAGACGACCCACGCAACCCGGGCAAGAAGCTGTCTGTCGTCCGCTTGGCCGGGCTGGAAGAAGTGACCAATGCCTTCACTCAGGTGCTGAATACTGCTTGGACCAATTGGATGGATTTCGAGAATCCCATCGACGTGGCCAACTTGAGCATCGATCCGTCGCTGCCCACCCGGACCAACGTGTTCGGAGTCCCTTACCTGGTCGGCACCAAGCAAAATGAAACCGGTCTTAACGCCCGGGGCTTGCCCAAGTTCAACGAGGCCTTCTGGCAAACTCGGGTCCGCACGGGTCGTCGGTTGTTGCTCGAGCGCCAGCCCAATGGAGCCGTGCGCCCCACCAACGAAACGTCTTTGAGCGCCCTCGGCGTGGTGAAGTACGGTCAGTATACCTTTCAGGTCGTCAACACCGCGGCGGCCGAAGCTTGGAACTCCTACTTGCAGGCCTTCCCAGCCAATCGCCCGCTGCGACTCATCGCCACCAACTGGACCGAGGTGTGCCTCTACGACGCCAGCCTAGCCACCGTCGCACAGCCCTTGGGTCAACCGCTCTTCATTCCCCAACCGCTCAATCCGAACCTGCCGCTGACCGTCCAGAACCCCATGGTGTTCAACCGGACCAACTACGCGTTGCAAGCAGGCAATGTGGTTCGCGTTGGTAATGGCAACACCGGATACAAATCCCGATGGGATTCCCAGGAATACATCCCGGCACTCAACACCAACACCACCTTCGGCTTGGTGTACAACCCCGTGACCGGCCGGGTATTCCCGCTCACCGAGACCAACAATCTCCTGGCTATGTTCCCCATGCCGGGCACCCGTCCCGATCGGTTGCTACCGAAGCTCACCCTAGCCGTGACCAACCGGTTGGTCTTCGCCATCGTGGACGACAGTTTCGTCCCGGCCCGCCTGCTCGACTTCGTTAATATCAAGAGCGGGAGCTTGGAGAGCAATTTGCTGGAGAACTTGATGTACACCGCTAACGGCATTCTCCCGGGTAGCAGCGGAGACGCCGGTCTCGACCAGGGCTTCGACAACACCGGCGGCAGTTTGGGGGGTGGTGCTGGCTCGGTGCAACCGCTCCGGATGGCCGAATTGTGGCAAACCAATTTCCTGGCCGGTCGGGTGATTCCTGCGGGCTTTGAGAACCAGTTCTCCGCCTCGTTGAATCCGCTGCGGGTACTGCAGTTCTGGGAAGCGCCCGTGGTATCAGGAATTGTAACCACCGGGGATCCGCGTCTGGATGCCAGCCTTGGTCTGCGGGCTTTCCTTTATGGGATCAACTCGGTGCCGCGCAGCTCGCAAGTGATCGCCCGTCGTGAAATGGATCGACTGCTAGCCTCCGGTGGCAGCATCAATGGCAATCGGATTCAGGTGGGCTTCAACCCGGTGGGCGAGGTTCACCTCACCGATCGGCGCATGGCCAACGATCCGATGGTTCATTACACCAAGGAAGATCTGCAACCCGGTGGATTGGTGTACACGTACCCTGAGGGCTACTGGAAGTTCTACGCCGACGTCTATCATGATCGTCGGCCTGAACTGTTCCAAGGCCTGCAATTGGATCCGAGTATTTCGGAAGGGCGAATCGCCGAGCCCAGCGGTGACTATTTGGTGACCTATGTGAACCGCACCAATCGTGTCGCGGCCCCCTCCAAGTTCATCAATGCCTATGCGCCTTGGGGAGTCAGCGCGAATCTGGGCACCGGAATTCCTTCGCCAGCCCTGGCCGTAGACATGGCCTACAAGGATCCTCTGGTGACCAACAGCGCCGCGTGGTCATTCCCGACACCGAACAATGCCTTCGCCTCCATCGGGCAACTGGGCCGAATTCATCGGGGTACTCCGTGGCAGACAGTTTATTTGAAGAGCTCGATCGCCAACATCGAGAGCGACGGCGAAGACCACATCGCAGACCGGTATCACTGGAAGTGGTGGTCGGGCAGCTACGGCACGCACCCGACCAATGACTGGGCGTTGCTCGATACGTTCTCTACGGCGCTCACCGAGAATGCCGGTCGTGGCCAGATCGGCGTCAATCAGACCAACTTGTCGGCCTGGTCGGCGATCTTGTCGGGGGTTCCGGCCTTGCGCCGGCTCAATAATGACGGCAACAACTTGGTGGCCACCGTGCTGGATCCGGCCGGAGGCAATGGTGCCTCATCCCTTCAGAAGATCGTCGCTGGATACACCACGACCAACGGTGGTTTCCCTGTTTTCCGCCGCGGCATCGCATCAGGCTTCGTCCACACCAATGGTTGGCCGGGGGATTCGCTGGTCACAGCCACCGGACCTGACGGCAAGCCGCTCACCCTCCCCAAGGCGCGCCGTTCACTGCCGCGGTTCCGATCGGTCGGAGAAATTTGCTCGGTTGAGACGCTGTCGGTGGGTTCGCCTTTGTTGGAGAACGTGGAGTACGACGAGACCAACCCGGGCCGCTTCCGACCCGTGTCCGACGAGGTCGTCGAGCGCATCCCGCAGCAAATCCTCTCGCTGCTCAAGGCCGAGGAGCCTCGCTATGTCATTTACGCGTGGGCTCAGACCTTGAAGCCAGCTCCGGGAGCGGTGGTTACCGCACCGGGTCCGTTCTTCGGCCTGTCCACCAATTACGTTGTCACCGGCGAGTTCGCCACCAAGACCGTCTTGCGATTCGAGGGAGCCCTCTCCACGAACGCTCCGGTCACCCAAACCCTGCGCTCGGTGGTGGAAGACCACCGTGTGCTGACCACGGACTGAACGCCGTTATCCCGTTTTCGTCATGCGCCCGTTTCGAAGCCTGATTATTGCCATCGCCTTGGCGGTGGGTTCCCTGGGGCTGTACCGCTGGGTACAGCCACCCGCCGTGGACCCCGCTTCTTCGGCTTCTGGGCTCACCGCGCCGTCCGCCGGCCCTGCGGTGGCCTCGGCCTTCGGTCGCTCATTGGCCGTCTCGGCCCATGTGGCCGCCAAGCGCCTGCGCGTTCGCGCGCTCGATGCCGGCCAGCAACCGGCGCCACAAGACACTGAATTTCCCTGGCGCACCCGCAACACCACCAAGACGGTGGATCAGTTGCGGAACGATCCGCGCGCGTTGGTGCTGCGCAATGCCCTGATAGATACTCGCACGGGCGAACCGCTGCCGTTGCCCGAGTCGCTGGTGGCGGGCCCAGAACCCGGTTTCCACATCGTCCAATTCGCCCACGAACCCGATGCAGGGTCCCGTCGCCGATTGGAAGAGCAGCAGTTGCAAGTCGTCTCGTATTTGCCGGTCAATGCCTTCTTGGTAAAGGGTTCCGACGAGTCGGTCGAGCGCTTGGCCCTGGACGCCGACATCGCTTCGGTCTCGCCCTGGCATCCCGCCTTCAAACTCGAACCAGAACTGCTCACTCAAGTTATCGACGGTCGGCCGCTGGAGGCGGGCGATCGACTCATGCTCTCCCTGACCGATTCTGATGCCTTCCCGCGCTTGGAGTCGCTCGGGGTCCGCGAGGTCACTCGTCAGCGCAGCCCGTTCGGCACGCTGGTCACGGTCGATGTACCGCCCGACGCGCTCCTCGCGCTGGCTCAATCGCCCGAGGTGCATTTGATCGAAAAGGCCCACCGCCGCGAACTGCTCAATGATCGCTCGGCCTACTTGCTCGGGAGCGCCACGGATATTACCAACACGGCGTCCTACCGGGGACTGACCGGCAGCAACGTGGTGATTAACGTTAACGACTCGGGCATCGACTGGACTCACCCCGACCTCACCACCAACCGCGTCTCCACGGTCGGATCCCAGACCAACCTCCTGATCGACCGCGACGGCCACGGGACCCACGTGGCCGGGACCATCGCCGGCAGCGGCGTTCGTTCGCGCGAAATCCAAGGGCCGGCCCAAGGTTCGGTGACCAATGCTCAGTTCCGCGGCCACGCCCCCAACGCCAAGCTCTTCATCCTGCCCATCGACCTCCAGACTGGCCCAACCATCTCGGATGCCTTCTTGCAGGAGCAGGCCGCCATGACCAATGCCCTTATCTCCAACAACAGTTGGGGCTATCGGGGCGCTTACGAGTACAACTCTATTTCGGCCAGTTACGATGCCGCCTCGCGGGATGCCTTGCCCGAAATCTCGGGTGAGCAACCGGTGCTCTTCGTCTTCGCCGCCGGCAACTCCGGGCAAGGCGGCAACAATGGTGTCGGCGGTTTGCGCGGGTCGGTGACCGCACCGGGCAATGCTAAGAACGTCATCACCGTGGGTGCGCTCGAAACCAAGCGCAACCTCACCAACGCGGTGGTGACCGACGATGAAGGCCGTGTGATCTGGGCCGGCGGTAAGCAATTTCGTGAACCGAGCACCAATGCCGAACTCACCACCAACTTGGTGCTCCGCGCCAGCACCGACACCGACACCGAGGTGGCCAATTTCTCTAGCCGCGGCAATGTGGGCATCGGCATCGAAGGCAGTTACGGCCGCTTCAAGCCCGACGTGGTTGCGCCTGGTACTCAAATTCTCTCAGCGCGCTCGGCTCAGTGGAAACTAGCAGACGAATACGACACCAATTCGGTGCAGTACTCCCTGTTCGACGACCTCAACCGCCCGGTGGCCCCGTGGTATCGGTTTCTGTCTGGCACCAGTATGGCGGCCCCGGCTGTTTCCGGCATGCTCGCCCAGATCCAGGAATTCTGGCAACGGCCCGGCCTCAACCTGCCGAGGCACATCGCAGCGGCGGCCTACAAGGCGTTGGTGATTAACAGCGCTCGTCCCTCGTCCGACCTTTATAATCCGGATTTCCGCTCGGTGATGAACTACGCGGGGTGGGGGCAACCCAGCCTGCCGCGTGCCCTCGACAGCGGGGTGCGCCTGACGCGCGCCGACGGGGCGATCGTGGAGTTGGCGGGTTTCGCTGGCGAACTCACCACCGGGGCCAGTCAATCACTGCGATTGAAGCTCACCACCAACGAGGTGTCCGCCACCGGGGCCTTTCACTTCACGCTGGTGTGGACCGATCCTCCGGGCAATCCGGCCGCCGGTCTCAAGTTGGTTAATGATTTAGACCTCATCGTGTCCAACACCGTGACGGGTGAGGTGTTCGTCGGTAACGATATGGCTCGGGCCGGATACACGACCGGTCGGGTGGGCACCAATGCCTTCGAGGTGGTGGAGGTGGGTGTGACCAATTCGATCTTCGATTCGGTCAACAATGTGGAGCGCGTGGTGCTCGAACCCCCGCTGGCCAGCGAGTACATCATCCAGGTGGTGGCCCGTCGCGTGAACGTCAACGCTCTGGCCTCTCGCGAAGTTCAGAATCTCCAGAACCGCACCAACATCGTTCAGGACTTCGTAGTGGCCTTGTCGTCCGATGCCGCCACGGCGGACACGATCGTGGCCACAGCCGAGTACGTTAGCGGGTCGTCCGGTGGTTTTGGGCCCATCCAACCGCCCGCAGTTTCTGTGGTGGCCACCAATGGTATCCCGGTTTCGGCTTCTCGGGTCGGGGCACAGTCTCCCTTGGTCGGGGGCGCGGTGGGGCAAATCGCACAGTGGCATTTCTTTGTTTTCACCAACCTCTTCAATCCTGAGGCGGCGGCGGCTACCGGATTGACCAACGGCCAGTACGTTGAGTTTGTCATTTCATCGGCCGCCAACCTGGCCCGACCGCGCGGACCCGGGGGCTCGGGAATCCGTTTGCGTGACCGCGTTCTGGGGCCGGACTTGGATTTGTACATGTCTACGGATCCGGGCCTGACCAACCTCCAGGCTTCGGCACTCGCGTCGGCGTATCGTTCCACCCAGCAGGGGTTCGAGGAGCGCATCGAGATCACCAACGCCCCGGCCAACGGCGAGGTGTATTACATTGGCGTGAAGGCCGAAGATCAGCAGGGCGGTGAATTTGAATTGGTAATTCGCAGCAGCGATCAGCCCTTCCACCTCCAGGGAGCCAATGGCTACAGCCTGCTCATGACCCCCATTGGCGGCGGGCGCTCCATTCCCGACGGCAGCCCGGATGCGCCGGGCGTGGTCCGCTATTTCGGCACGGGTCCCTCCGGGATTACTCGCAACGTGACCTTCATTCAGTCCCTCGGGCACGACAACTTCTTTGACCTCCAAGGCACCCTCCTCCACGCAGGGTACGGGGTGACCATCAACAATCGCCGGTCGATTCGTGATTACGGCACAGGATTGACCCAAGCATCCGGTCCGGTCATGGGACTTTACGATGACATCCCAGGTTTGCGCTTCCCTGGCGGTCAGCCGTCCGACGGCCCCAGTACCACTCTCCTCGACTTCGCGGGTTTGGGCAGCATGGGTTCGTGGAATTACCTCTTGCAGGATGACGTTTTGGGCAATTCTGGCACTCTCAACTCCGTGCAGCTTCAGGTGCAGCCGCAGCTGCTGCCCGCCTTCGAAGAGCGTGTCTTCGAGAACGTCTGTGTCCCGCCGCGGGGCTACGATTTCCGTCTGCGCATCGTGCCTCCAGATGCCAGTCGACTTATTATTGAGGTGACCAACATGGTCCCCGCCAACCTCCCGCTCGAGGTGTACATTCGCCGCGAAGCGTTCCCCGACCCCGACAATTTGGAGGCCAACGACCGCGTGGCGACGTTGCTCGGGCCGGGCATCATTAGCATTTCCGTGCGAGACGTTCCCGCCCTCCAGGCTGGCACCTACTTCGTGCTTTTCCACAACCCGTCCGGGGTGGAGCTCTGCTTTGATGTCGCCATCTACGGTGAGCGCAATTTGTCCTCGAAGTTTACCCGCACCATTGAAGGGGGGTCGGCTTCCTTAGCTGATGTCGCTCGGACGGTGACTTCAGTTCAAGTCGATGATGCGCGTCCGGTTTCGGATGTGCAGGTGGGTGTCCGGGTCGAACACGCCCGCGTCTCCGATCTGGCCCTGCGTTTGGTGACTCCCGGCGGCGCGAGCGCGTTGCTCTTCGAGAACCGCGGACTCACCACCACCAACGGCTTGGGTGGCGTGCTCGTCACCAGCAACTACCAGCACGTGGCCATGTCGCTCGATCGCGCCGGGGGTGTGGCTCGCATTTACTTCAATGGTGAAGTGGTGGCCGAACAGTTGGTCCGGCTTTCGGCCAGCAATTCTCCGACCTCGTTCCACCTCGGCGCTTTGGGTTCGGCCAACTTGCCGGGCAGCCCCATTCAATTAGACGACTTCGGACTCTGGCGTCGCTCCATTCGAGAAACGGAGATCCGCCAGATTTATGAGCAAGGAACCTTCGGTCGTGCCAAGGCAACCAATTTGGCCAGTGCTGGATTGGCGGCGCTCTGGCCCATGGACCGCTTCGGTTTGGATACTATCGCCGGTCAGACCATTAGCAGCGTGGGCACCACCGTGGCGGGTCAGATGAATTTTGGTATGCGTCAGGCGGGCACTGGCACTGGAGCCATCTCCACCGACTCCCGCATTCGGGAAATCGGCAATCTTCCAGGGATTACTTTGGAAGGGTGGATCAAACCGGTCTCCGGCAATGAACGTCTGGTGGTTGGCGGGTGGTACGATGCGGCCAAGAAGCGCACGGGACCGGTCTTATTGATCGGTCAATCGGCTCCCTGGGGCAATGGTCCGGGATCGCTGAGTGCCGTCTTCCAGGATGAGGCGGGCAAACCGGTGATGTTGAGTACCCGCGCCGGTGTGTTCCCCTCCGGAGCTGTCATCACCAATCGGGCGTATGCGATTTTCGGCGACAGCACCAACGGGGTCTACACGCCGATCAAGTTTGCTCAGCCTCCGTACTTGAGTCGTATTGTGCCGCAGGTGCTGTACTCTAATGATTGGGAGACGGTCACCATTGGGGATTTCGCATCGGGAACTAACAGCCTTGAAGGATGGATCGTGATGACCAATCGGGTTTCGATCTTGGTCGGTGGCAGAGAAGGCCAGGTGCTCGACCTCCGCAATGCGGCGGTGGAACGTCAGTTCGACCTCAACATTGGTCAGGCTTATCGATTGGCCTTCACCAGTCGAAAATCTCCCGCCGCCAAGACCGCGGTGAATGCCCAAGTCTGGGTCGATGGCGGGTTCAATTTGCGGGTGGACAGCACGCCGGACTGGGTCACCAACACGACTTCCTTTGTCGCCAAGTCCTCACGCACCGCCATTGGCTTCGTGGCAACCTCGCCCCCGACCTNTGCCACCAACTTCCCGTCGGGTTTAGAGATTGGGCAAGTTTGGCTCGATCAGGATGGCGCTCCGCTGGTCTATCAACCGGAGGAACCGCTGCGCCCACTCATGGGTCAGCCCGGCACCGGGTTGTGGAAACTGCAGACGACCGATGCTCGAGGTGGTGAAGCGGGACTCCTGCTGGACTGGCAGTTGCGCTTCACCTTCATGCCCACCAATCCGCCGACCTTCCGGTTGACCAATGGCATTGCTTTCACCACCAACATCGTGGGCGAGGACATTCGCTACTTTCTGGTGGATGTTCCGCTGGAGGCCGAACGGGCCACCAACACCCTGATCAACCTTTCGGGTGGTTTGCTCTCGATGCTCTACAGCGCCTCTGGATTGCCAGATCCCACGGAGTCCGACACGATGACCCTGGTTTCCGGCCTGCCGGCAGGTCGCTTCTCTGCGAGTACTCTCGACATTAATCTTCCGCCGTTGCTCCCGCGTGGGCAGCGGTATTATTTGGCGGTGCGTGGCGCCGGTGGGACCTCCTCCAATGAGTTTTCAATACAAGCCGACTTCGGTGTCCGTATTACCCCGCTGACCAACCGCGTCGCCATTCGGGTCACCAATACCGCTCCCATTTTGCAGGAGTATTATTCCTATCAGGTGCCCGCCAGCAATGTCTTGGGGGTCACCTTCACGGTGTCGGGCGCGACGGGAGACGTGGATTTATACGCCATTCGGGCTCCCAAGCTGCCGGGTGTTGGCCAGTATGACTACGCTTCCGCTACACCGGGGACCACCAACGAGACTCTAGTCATTCACTTGGACAGCCAACCGGTGCCCTTGGCTCCGGGTCTGTGGTATTTGGCGGTGACCAACACCTCGGGCATTCCAGGAACGTCCTATACTATCTCCGCCATCGAGCAGCGCGGCCGCATCCAAGAGTTGAAGCCGGGTCAATCGATCACAGCCAGCCATCCGGGGACCGACGAGGACTTCTACTACGTCACCCTGCCGACCGACACGTCTGCATTGCGGGTGCGCACCCGTGGGGCGACCGAGGACTTGGTTTTGAGTTCGCGCAGCCGATTGCCTGTGCCGACGGCGACCAACTTCGAGTACCAGAGTGACAAGGCCAATTCCGGCGACGAGGACCTCTTGGTGACGACCAATTCGACGCCGGTGGCTTTGGCAGGCGGGCGCTGGTATTTCTCGGTCACCAGCGTGGACGGTCTGCCCACTCCCTACACCATCTCGGCCGAACTCCGACTTCGGGATGCGGTCTTCCAGACGCTCACCAATGAGATTTGGTTCGAGGCCGTGGCCACCAACGGGCCGGTCGATTTGGAATTCATTTACCGGAACCCGGGCGATGTCTCCGCGATCACCTTTGAACTCGATCAGTTGACCGGAGAGGCCGATATGACCGTGAGCCCGGATGAGCCGCTGCCCTTGTCCCCGGTCTCCTTTGCTAATACTCAGCCCGGCACGCTGTCGGAGCGGGTGACGGTCTTGGCTGGACGTGATTTGCCCTCGCTGGGCCGCGACTGGTACTTGCGAGTCCGCCTGCCGTCGACCGGAGTCCGCTTCCGCATTCGCGCCAGCCTGAACCGTCCGCCGGTTTGGACTCCCGTAGCAACCCGCCGGGTCACTGAAGGGTTGCGCCTCACCTTCAACCTCAAGGCGACCGATCCAGATCCTATCCCCCAGCCCATCACCTACGGTCTGGTGGAGGGCCCGGTGGGGCTCACCGTGAGCACCAATGGTGTGGTGACTTGGATTCCTTCTGAGGCTCAAGGACCTAGCACCAACCTCGTAGTGGTTTTTGCGAGCGACGGGGCGATATCGTCCACCCTTCAGTTCGTGATCATCGTGGCGGAGCGCAATCAGCCGCCGGTGTGGACCAACCCCGGCACCCGCCGTGTCATCGAAGGGTTGCTGTTGACCTACGCATTGAAAGCCAGCGACGCCGATCTGCCGGTTCAGACGTTGAGCTACACNTTGGTNAGNGGTCCGGANGGGCTCACTGTGNANACCAACGGTGTGATGAATTGGCAACCGACCGAGGCGCAAGGTCCGAGCACGAACCGGGTGACCGTGAGCGTGAGCGACGGCGTGGTGTCGGTGCCGCAGGAATTCGACGTGGTCGTCTTGGAGTCCAACCGACTGCCGGTGTGGGTGACGTTCGTTACGACGCGGCGTGTGAGCGAGGGATCGCCTCTGACCTTCACGGTGCAGGCCACGGACAGCGACCTTCCGGCACAGAAGTTGATCTATCGTCTGGTGAATGGTCCGACAGGACTCGTGGTAACGACCAACGGAGTGGTGTCTTGGACGCCCACCGAAGCTCAGGGCCCGAGCACCAATCGGGTTCGAATCGGGGCGACCGATGGCGTGGCCAATATTTCCCAAGAGTTCGACATCATCGTGGTTGAGCGCAACCAGCCGCCGGTGTGGACCAACCCCGGCACCCGTCGAGTCACCGAGGGGTTGCAATTGACCTACGCATTGAAAGCCAGCGACGCCGATCTGCCGGTTCAGACGTTGAAGTTCACTTTGGTCAGTGGTCCGGAGGGGCTCACTGTGAACACCAACGGTGTGATGAATTGGCAACCGACCGAGGCGCAGGGTCCGAGCACGAACCGGGTGACTGTGAGCGTGAGCGACGGTGTGGTGTCAGTGCCGCAGGAATTCGACGTGGTCGTCTTGGAGTCCAACCGACTGCCGGTGTGGGTGACGTTCATCACGACGCGGCGTGTGAGCGAGGGATCGCCTCTGACCTTCACGGTGCAAGCCACGGACAGCGACCTTCCGGCACAGAAGTTAATTTATCGTCTGGTGAATGGTCCTACAGGACTCGTGGTAACGACCAACGGAGTGGTGTCTTGGACGCCAACCGAAGCCCAGGGCCCGAGCACCAATCGGGTTCGAATCGGGGTGACCGATGGCGTGGCTAATATTTCTCAGGAGTTCGACATCATCGTGGTTGAGCGCAACCAGCCGCCGGTGTGGACCAACCCCGGCACCCGTCGAGTCACCGAGGGGTTGCAGTTGACCTTCACCTTGAAGGCCACCGACCCCGATCTGCCGGTTCAGACCTTGAGATACACTCTTGAGCAGGGGCCGACCGGTCTGAAGGTGGCCACCAATGGTGTGCTTTCGTGGAAACCGACCGAGGCGCAAGGCCCGAGCACGAACCGGGTGACCGTCCGTGTGAGCGATGGAGTGGTCTCGGTGACCCAAGACTTCAATATCGTGGTGATCGATTCTCCGGCCGGCGCGGCCAAGCTGACGTTGGTTCAGTCTTCTGGGGGTGATTTCGAGCTGCACTTCGTAGGACCCTTTGGTGCCCAGTACATTCTCGAACAAAGCGTTTCCGCCAATGGGCCGTGGTTGCCGGTGCCCACTGTGCAGAAGCCGCTCACCACCACAGGGGCGACCACTGTTCTGAAGGTTGCGCTGCCGGCGACGGCGAGCACGAGCTTCTACCGATTCGTTAAACCGTAAGCCTTCGAGGGACGCCGGGTGGGTGCTCCGCGGGATCAGGCCTGCCCTCGCAAGGGAGGGAGGCTCGGGCTAAAGGAGGAGTCGTTTTGCTCTGTGCGCTGAAAGCGGAGAGGGGGTTCGCCTCCAGCGCTCGTTTCGGCTCGGTCCCGCAGACCCTTTGGGGTAGTCAGCGCTTGCCGCGCAGCTTGCCCAAGGCCTTGGGTTTCAGGATGCCGTGGGGAGTAATAATCCCGGTGATCAACTCTGGGGGCGTGACGTCGAAGCCGGGGTTGCGGGCCGTGCTGGTGGGGTTGGCAATCCGCACATAGGCCCGTTTGCCAGGCTTACCGCCCTTACCAGGAAGCACTCCCCATGCTCCCAGGACTTCATCGCCCGATCGGTCTTCGATCGGAATCTCCAGCCCAGAACCCAGCTCCCAGTCGATGGTGGAGAGCGGGATGGCCACGTAGAAAGGAATGCCATGGCGGTGTGCCAACACGGCCTTGGTGTAGGTGCCGATCTTGTTGGCGACCTCACCGGTCTTCCCCAACACCCGGTCGCTGCCCACGATCACCAGGTCGATCTCGCCCCGGCTCATGAGAAATCCGGCGGCCGAGTCAGCGATGATCTGGTGGCTGATGCCCTGCTGAGCGAGTTCCCAAGCGGTGAGCGAGGCACCCTGGCAACGGGGGCGGGTCTCGTCGCAGTAGACATGAAACTTTCGGCCGGCAGCCTGGGCCGCATACATCGGGGCTGTGGCCGAACCGATGTCGACGAAGGCCAACCATCCGGCGTTGCAGTGAGTTAACACCCTCATGCCCTCTCGGATGAGGGAAGCTCCGTGTTCGCCCAATGCGCGGCAATGCTCGACGTCTTCCTCTGCAAATCGGGAGGCTGCTGCAAATGCGATGTCTTGGCGCTCAGAGACCGTTTCGCCGATGGACATCTCCTCACGGATGGCATTCATGGCATTGACCGGATCCACAGCCGTGGGTCGCGCGTCTTTGAGTGTTTGGTACACCGTCTCGATGTGTGACTCGAAACGGTCCATTCGCTGGCCCCGAAAGGCTCGAGCACCTTGAGCGAGTCCGTAGGCAGCCGTCGCTCCGATGGCTCCGGCACCCCGAACTACCATGGTGGTGATGGCTTCGGCGGTTTCCCGGTAGTCGCGGGTCTTCACCAACCGGAAGTCATGGGGTAGCAGGCGTTGCTCGATGAGCACTACGGCATTGGCCAATGCGTCGAAGGAGACCGTGCGGTGGTGCTGGCGCCGGCCGCGAAGCGTGACGTTCATTTTCCGAAGGCTACGGGAGGANAAGGAGTCCCCCAAGCCCGNAGGAGTTCGGCTCGGCCTGTGAGTTCAACTGCACTGAGGCCGTCCGTGGGAGCGTTGCCTGCGGTTTGCAGGCAACGCCCCAGAAAAAACCTTCGCCGAAGCGAAGGTGAAGAACTGCTCAGGCTACTTTGGCTTTGACGCGTTTGCCGCCGAACTCTGCGCGCTTGAGGCGCGAGACGAAGGAGGCAGCCCGGTCGCCCGGGACATCCACAAAGCTGTGCCGCTCGCGGATATCGATGCGGCCCAATGAGGCGGCCGGTTCGCCGGTGGTGCCCAAGATGAAGTCGCGCAGGGCTTCGGCTGTGGTTCCATTTTCCTCACCGGTGCTAATCCACAGTCGGGTAGCGCCCACCGTCGCTTCGACGACCGGAGACTTGGAGTCGAC
>JGI12421J11937_10000609_pt1 | contig 14138 bp, 6 predicted proteins | sample LakErihyJuly2011_2_FD_11937 | JGI IMG/M metagenome (IMG submission 11937)
AGCGGCAGGTGAGTCTTTCGATCGGGCGCTGAGGGCGAGGGAGCCGATTCCCAAGCCGCATTGAGGCTTCGTAACGTGGTTTCCAACGCTTCCCGCCGCACGTTCACTTGACGTTGAAGGACCATTAATCGGTCGCTCCATTCGAGCGCCTGTCGCATTCGCTGGAGTTTAAGCATGGGAGACTCCGAGTTCGGATTCGACGCCAAGAAGGTGTCGGCATCGCGGCAGCACTGACCAATCTCGACGAAAAGATCCATCGTCCCGGGAGGAATGCGCTGAATGTCCCGGGATGGAGTGCCTCGTTCTAGCTCCAGCAAGTGGAACAGCCGGTCGCGGGTTTCTCGCAACGTATTGTAGGCAGCGTTGAGTTCGGCGGAGCGGTCATTGGCTTGGGCCCGCTCGGATTCCGTACCGCCATGGAAACGGTCCGGGTGTGCGGCCGCGGACAATTTCAGAAAACGAGCCTTCAGGGCGTCGGCATCGAGCCAGGGGCGACGCGGTTCTTGGAGTAACTCGAAACAATCGGTCATGAACAGGGAGACCGTGGCCCCGGAAGGCTCCGGCTTCAAATGCTACGTCAAACCATCGCCCGGGTTGTTCCGAGGAAGGGTTGGGCAAGAGAATGGGTGAGAACGGTGTCAGGGGCTGGGATGTAGCCATGGATTTTCGCTGAATGAGCCGTTTAGCGTCATCCTGGCATCGGACGGTTCCTGTCGTATGAAAGGGCTTTATCATCCACCCCGGTGGGGCACTGGTGCATCGCTGACATTCCAGCGTGCCATCTGCGCATAGCACTCCTCGCAGGATACGGTACTGTTTGACTCACAGCGCATCCATGGACTGCCCGGGTTCTCCCTTGCCGTCGTGCGTTCCGGGAGGATCAATCCTTTCCTGAATGCGCGCGTCGGCGACGGCGTCCGCGATTTGCGTTGTTTGACTCAAGCCATGAAACAGTTCCTTAGATCCTTCCTGCCGATGTGGGCCTTGTTGGCGCTCACCGTCGGACTTCACGCCGCTCCGCTCCGCGTCTTCATCCGCGGTGGCGTCAAAACCCACGGCCCCAACCAGCATGATCACCCGCGTTTTCTGGGTGAATGGGCCAAGCTCCTCACCGAGCGAGGAATCACCGCCAGCGGCGCTATGGAATTTCCGACAGCGTCCCAGTTAGAGGCGACCGATGTGCTGGTGATTTACGCGGCTGACGGTATGAAAATCATCGGCGACGAACGTGCACGCTTCGAGCACTTCCTGTCCCGCGGTGGTGGCGTGGTGGTGCTCCATGACGGCGTGGTCAGCGGTGATCAGCACGAGTGGTGCAAAAAGATCATCGGTGGAGCCTGGCGCTGGGATGGCGACAAGAAGACTCAGTGGCACGAAGGGAATGTCGGGGTCTATTTCGTCAATCCCGAGCATCCGATCGTGAAGGGCGTGTCCAACTTCGACTGGAAAGACGAGGTCTACAACCGCCTCGACATGGCCGAGGACGTCAACGTGTTGGCCCAGAGTTTTGTCGATGTCTTCAACATCTGGCCCCAGCTGTGGACTTATGAAAAGACCTTGCCCGAGGCCAAGTCTCCCTACCGGGCCTTTGTAAGCATCCCCGGTCACGAGTACGACTCATTCAACACTCCCCATTACCGGGCCATTTTGCTGCGCGGCATCGCCTGGGCCGGCAAGCGCGCCAACGCCGATGAGTTCTGCAAGCCCGAGGAATTGGCCTCGCTTACATACCCGGCCGGGGGGCCGAAGCCCGCCGCCGAGGCGCTCAAGACCTTCCAGACCCATCCGGAGTTCAAGGTGTCCCTCACGGCCGACGAGAACGTGGCCGAGAAGATCATGTCCATGGACTGGGACGAGAAGGGTCGCCTTTGGGTGGTTGAGACGCCCGAGTACCCGGGAGGTCGCGACGTGAATAAGAACGACTTCAAGGCTTACTGGAACCGCGCCCAAGACCCCAAAACTTTCCCTGTTGGCGGCAAGCAACCTCGCAAGCCGCTCGACCGTATCTCCCTTCTGGAAGACACCAACGGCGACGGCGTGGCCGACAAGCGCACCCTTTTTGCCGACGGATTGGAACTGCCCACCTCGCTGGTGTTCTGGAAAGACGGCGTCATCGTGGCTCAGGCTCCCGACATCTTGTGGATTCGGGACACCAATGGAGACGGTCGGGCGGACAAGGTCGAAACCCTCTACACCGGCTGGGGCACCTTCGACACCCATGCGGTTATTAGCAATTTCCGCTGGGGCATGGATGGCTGGATTTATGGATCGGTGGGTTACACCCGCGGACGCGTGAAGTCTGGCGACGGATCCAAGGACTTCGGCGACATCGCCGCGGGCATTTACCGCTTCAAACCCGATGGCTCTGCGGTGGAGCAAATCGCCGCCGGCGGTTGCAACACCTGGGGCTGCGAGATCGCGCCCGACAACGAAATCCTCTTCACGACGGCCACCTGCGGCGAGCCCATCTGCCACGTGGTCATTCCCGAAAAGATTTTGGCCCGCGGACAGGTGGGCGGCATGAAGTCGTTCTTCAATGTCATTGAGGAAAACAAGATCTACCCGGCCTTCGATGAGAAGCGTCAGCCGTACGTGCAAATCGACTGGGTGGGCGCTTGGACCGCAGCCGCGGGCGCGACAATTTATGACGGCGGCGCTTGGCCGGCCAAGTGGGCGGCCACCGAGCGGTATTCGTTCTTCATGGGCGAGGCCACCCGCCAGCTCTTCCATCATGAGTTTCTGGATCCGAAGGGCGCGACCTACCAGGGCCGCAAAGAAGACGGCCGCAAGCAGACCGAGTTCCTTGCCAGCACTGATTATTGGTTCCGACCCATTCACAGCCGCGTGGGCCCAGACGGGGCCATCTACGTGGTTGATCTCTACAATCAGATCGCCGTTCACAACGACACCCGGGGTCCGGGTCACGGAGCCCGCAATGCGGCTGCCCGCCCGGATCGGGATCACCACTTCACCCGCATTTGGCGCATCCAGCACAAGGATGCTAAGACGCTGCCGACCGCGAAGTTCGACCGCAACGACGCGGAGACGCTGGTCACCGCCCTCAACCATCCGAATGGTTGGGTTCGTTCTACGGCCAATCGCCTCCTGATTGAGCAGCCCGCCGTGTTGGAATCGGCATTGCCTGGTTTAGGTCAGCTCATTGGCGACACTGCCGCCCCGGCTGAATCCCGCATCCAAGCCTTGTGGCTTTACCGTGTGGCCGCCTCCAACGGGCCCGTGCCCTGGGACGATGCGGCCGCCGCTTCGGTCATGAACGATTCGTCCGCCTGGGTTCGCAAGAATGCCCTTCGGGTAGCTACCGAATTGGTGGCTAACACAGCCAATCTCCGCTCCAAAGATTCCGATCCGCTGAAGACGACGGAGAAAGCCGTCATTGAGCGCCTGAGCGACCCCGATGGCCGCGTACGCATTAACGCCCTGATGGCCGCGGGTTCCTTGCCGGCGTCTCGTGCCTTGGCCAATGCCGTGGTGGCCGCCTGGCCCAACCTCAAGGACCGTTGGCTGGAGTCCGCCGCGGTTGGTGCCGCCGACAAGGATCCGCTGCTTTTCCTCGAGGCGGTCTTCGCTGCTCAAGATCCTGCGTTCGTCGTTGGATATGTGCCGCACTTGGCTCGGATGGTCGCCAACCGTCGTGATGCCGCGCTGGCCGGACGCATGGTGCAATTGCTCGCGCGTCAACCGGCCGCCACCGACGGTCTCAAGGCGGCCGCTCTCGAAGCGTTGTCGGCCGCGCTCGACGCCCGCCTGCAACCCGAACTCGATGCGGCCAATTTGGGCGCCTTAAAGTCGCTACTGGCTTCGGGTCGCACCGCCGGTTCGGTGTTGCCCTTGGTGGCCCGCTGGAAGGCGGCTTCGGCCTTGGCTGCCGAACTCAAGCCCGCCATTCAGGCCGCCTCGGCCCAGATCGGGGACGCCGCGTTGTCGGACGCCTCCCGCGGCCAGATCGCCGCCAATTTAATTGGTGTCCGCAACATCGATCCGTCGGTGATCCCGGCCGTAGCCGGCTTGGTCACCCCGAGCATCAGCCCAGCGCTCCAGAAGTCTCTCATCGAGGCCCTGGGCTCTGCCCCCGAAGGTGGGATGGCTTTGGTCGAACGGTTCGCCCAGTTGCCCACCGGTCAATTGGAGACGGCGTTTGCTCAGGTACTTAAGCGGGCCGACTCCTCGGCCGCTTTCATCGAGGCGCTCGCTACTCACAAGATCGACGTGGTGCTGCTCGGACCTGCACGCTTGCACCGTCTCCGTACCCACGGTGACGCCAAAATTGCGGCCCGCGCCACCCAGGTTATCGACGACCTGAAGGGGCCGGAGGCCAAGGAGAAGGACGCCCTCATCGCCAAGTTACAGCCGGAAGTGGAGAAGCCGGGCGATGTAGCCAACGGTAAGAAGGTCTACACCGCCAACTGCGCCGGCTGCCACATTTACAAGGGTGAGGGCCGTAACTTGGCTCCCAACCTCAACGGCATGGGAGCCCACGGCGCGGCCGACTTGCTCATTCACATCGTGGACCCGAACCGCGTGGTTGAACCGAACTTCATCAGCGTCAGCATCGAGACCAAGTCAGGGGATCAGTTCGATGGCATCGTCGAGCGTGAGAATGCCTCGGAAGTGGTCCTGCGCGACGCGACGTCCGACCACACCTTGCGTGTCTCCGACATCGCCAACCGCAAGTCTACGGGGCGCTCGCTCATGCCCGAGGGCTTTGATGCGTTGGGCGCGGCCGCTCTGCGGGATTTGCTGGCCTACATGACCGTCGATGACAATCGCTTCCGCATCATTGATTTGGGCGGGGCCTTCACGGCCAACAGCGGTCGTGGCCTGTACATCACGCCGGAGCAGGAGGACGACACCGTCACCTTCCGCAGCTACGGCCTCAAGCGCGTCGAAGACATTCCTTTCGACGTGATTAGCCCAGAGAAGGCGGTCGCCAACGTCGTCGTTCTCAAGGGGGGAGCTTCGGACTCCTGGTCGCGCAAGAGTCTGCCTAAGCGGGTTGAGGTGAAGGTGGGTGTGGCAGCCTCCAAACTGCACATCCTGGGCGGCGTGGCGGGCTGGGGTTATCCCGCGGTGGGCGAGAAGGTCAATGCCCTAAAAATGACGGCCGTTTTTGAAGGCGGCGCGACGCAGGAGATCCTCCTGAAGAACGGCGTGGAAATCGCCGACTACCGCGGTCGTGCGGATGTGACGGGTTCCAAGGGGTTGCCGAGCTGGACCAAGGGGCCTGGCCAGATTCGTTGGCTAACCAAGAACATTACCAAGCCCGGTGTGATCCAGAAATTGGTGCTGGAGAGCTACGACAATGAAGTGGCGCCGACCCTCTTCGCCATCACGGCCGAGTTGGGTGCGCCGGCGGGACCTGAGCAGGCGCAGGCCAATCCGGTGGCTGCACCGCTGAAGTGGGGCAATGGGCTCAAGACACTGCTCATTGGCGGTGGTGCTTCGCACGACTACAACCGCTGGTTCAACCTAGCGGACGTGGCGATGCTCAATGACTCCGGGCACATTTCGGCCAACTACCGCGAGTCACAGGACGTGACCATCGAGGCTGTGAAGTCCGCGGACATTTTGCTCATCAGCGCCAATAAGGCCTTTCCCGACGCGGCGGTGCGCGAGGCCATCGCAGCCCATGCTGCGGCTGGCAAAGGTCTGGTTCTGCTGCACCCGGGCCTGTGGTACAACTGGGCCAACTGGCCCGCTTACAACCGGGAATTGGCCGGCGGCGGTTCCCGCGGCCATGACTCTTACGGGGAGTTCGAAGTCACCGTTTCCGGCGTGAAGCATCCCTTGCTTCAGGGCGTTCCGGAGCACTTTAAGCTGAGTGACGAGCTCTACTACTACGAGGCCGATCCGGCTGGAACGCCCATCCAGGTGCTGGCCACCGCCCACTCCAAGTCCAAGAACAAGGACTTCCCGCAGGTCTTCGTGGTGAACCACCCCAAGGCCCGCATCGCCGGCATCACGCTGGGTCACGACGGTATCGCTCACGGGCTTATCGCCTATCAACAGTTGCTCAAGAATTCGGTGCTGTGGACGGCTCACAAGGAGGCCTGGATCACCACCAACGCGAAGTAAGCTTCAAGGAGTGTGTAATTTGCAGCGCGGCGGGTGTGTTCTTCACCCCGNCGCGCTTTTTGCTGTGNGGTGNCCATTGAAAGTCTCTGACGGTGGCTTCAATGTAGTAAATCAACGGTCTGACACGGTGCATTCGCCTCCCATGAGTCGTTTTCAAGATACTTGGCCCCGCTTCCGAAGCCGGTGCGCACTGACCCTCATCGGGGTGCTGTTCACAGTCCTAGCCCGCGCTGTCAGCTTGGATTTGGTCTTTCGCCCTACCTGGGATGGTAAGCCTCTGGAGATCGAGGCACTGCGCCATGAGACCGGGGCCGGCGAGTTGCTAGCGGTGACTCGCCTGAGCGCCCTGTTATCGGGAGCAGCGCTGGAGACCGCCGACGGGAAGTGGGTGGAACTGAGTCCGGCCCACGCGTGGATCGACGTCGCGTCCGGCCGTCTGCGTTGGACCTTGAATCCGGTCCCGCCGGAACACTACCGGGCGCTGCGTTTTTGGATCGGGCCAGACCCGGTCGAGAACCACGCCGATCCGGCCAAACGGTTGCCCGACGATCCGTTGTCACCTGGGCTCAATGGCCTGCATTGGGATTGGCAGGGTGGGTACATCTTTATGGCGCTGGAGGGGCGCTACCGTTCGGGAACCGGGCCCATCGCCGGCTATTCGCTGCACTTCGCCCGGGATCCCCGCCGCACCCAAGTCTCATTGGCCACCTCGCTAGACTTGCGACAAGACCGCATCCTCCGGTTGGACTGGGATCTGGCATCGCTCTTCCGCTTGCCTAGGCCAATTTCATTGGCGCGGGATGGGCATTCCACCCATTCGCGCGAAGAGGATTCATTGGCCGATGCCCTGGGCCGAAATCTGCCCTTGTCGTTTCGCGCAGGAGAATTGCTCGATAGCCCAGGGGTCGCCGAGAAGGCGACGGTTCCTCCCGTCGTTCCCAAAGACTTGCCCCCAAAATACACGCCCCATCGATTCGCGATGGCGGGAACCTTTCCCATGCCGGCGCTCCCGCGGGACAACCCGTTGATCGAGGAACGAATCGCGCTGGGACGCCGGTTGTTTCAAGAGACCGCCTTGTCGGCCGATCGATCGATCTCGTGCGCCTCCTGCCACGCGGCGGCCTCGGGGTTTTCGGATTCGCGTCGTTTCAGTCCGGGCGTGCGCGGCCAGTTGGGAACTCGGCAGTCCATGGCCTTGATTAATTTGGCCTGGAAGCGGGAGTTTTTCTGGGACGGTCGAGCCCGATCGTTGCGGGAGCAGGTATTAATGCCCATTCAAGATCCGACGGAGATGGCCGAGACCTTGGAGTCGGTGGTCAGCAAACTGTCGGGAATGCCGGAGTATACGGCATTGTTCGAAAAAGCGTTTGGGACTCCACGCATCGACGCCGAACGCATCGCGTTGGCGTTGGAACAGTTTGTCCTGACCCTCACCGGGTTCCGGTCCCGGTTTGATTTGTCGATTCAAGGAAAGGCCACCCTCAGCGATCAGGAACGCCGGGGGTTAGAACTCTTCATGACCGAGAACGAACCGCGTATGGGGCAGCGCGGGGCGGACTGTTTTCACTGCCACGGCGGGATGCTCTTCACCGATCACCAATTTCACGACAATGGATTGGACCTCGCGCCCAGCGATCCAGGTCGGGCCGGCGTCACCCAGCGTAATTCCGATCGGGGCAAGTTCGTGACGCCGACCTTGCGCAACATCGCGCGGACTGCTCCCTACATGCATGACGGCCGGTTCCAGACGCTGGAGGAGGTGGTGCGCCATTACTCGGAAGGCGTTCAGGCGAGCCCTAATCTGGACCCCAACTTGGCCAAACACACCGCCGTTGGTCTTCACCTCAGCCCCGACGATCAATCTGCCCTGGTGGCTTTCCTGAAAACCTTGAGTGAACCGGTTCCGGAGTCTTCCATGCCCCTATCGGGTCGACCCAATCCCTGATCAATTCTTGATTGACCCAAGATTGCGCCCGAATTGCTCTGTGTAACCCCGACGAGTCCCCGACGTCTTTTTTTCGAAGCCATGACCAACCGTCCTTTCAAAATCACGACCCTGTCCCTCTGCCTTTGGATCGCTTGGGCTCCGCTTCAGGCAGCCGCGCCGGCGAATTGGCCTGGCTGGCGGGGCCCACAGGCCAACGGAGTGGCTACCGATGCCCACCCACCGACCCAATGGAGCGAGACCAATCATGTGCAATGGAAGGTGGCTATCCCGGGGCGAGGGAGCTCCACACCGATCCTCTGGGACGATCAGGTCTTCATTCTCACAGCCATCCCCACCGGGCCTGAAGCTGCTGCGGAGACTGCCGACGCGAGCGGTCAACCACCCGATCGGTCCGAGCGCCCTCGGAGAGGCGGTGGAGGAGGAGGCGGGGGAGGCATGGTGGATCGTCCGACCCGGGCTCAGCAGTTCACGGTGCTGAGCTTCGATCGCAAGACGGGCAAGCAGCGTTGGACCCAATCCCCGCGCACCCAATTGCCGCATGAGGGACACCACAAAGATCACGGGTTTGCTTCGGCCTCTCCGGTCACCGATGGCAAGCACCTGATTGTCTCGTTCGGATCGTTTGGCCTCTACGGGTACGACCTCAAAGGCAAGCTCCTCTGGGAAAAGGACCTCGGCGACATGCGCACCCGAAACAGCTTCGGCGAGGGCAGTTCGCCGGCCCTCGACGGCAACACGGTGGTCGTGCTCTGGGATCATGAGGGAGACGACTTCATCGTGGCGCTCGACAAGCGTGACGGTCGGGAACTGTGGCGGCAGACGCGCGATGAGCCCACCGGTTGGTGTACCCCGTTGATCGTCAGCCACGGCGGTCGCAAACAGGTGATCGTCAACGGCACCAACAAGATCCGCAGCTACGACCTCAAGGACGGCAAATTGCTCTGGGAGTGTGCCGGGCAAACAGTCAATGCCATCCCCTCGGCGGTCGCCTCCCAAGATCGTGTTTTTGTCATGAGTGGTTATCGGGGCAATGCGCTTCAGGCCCTTCGTCTAGATCGTTCCGGTGATCTCACCGGCACCGACGGCATTGTCTGGTCGCACGCCAAGAGCACCCCGTACGTCCCGTCGCCCTTGCTGGCGAGTGACACACTGTACTTTATTTCAAACAACAGCGCCCTGCTCTCGGCCTTTGATGCCGTCTCAGGCAAGGCCCATTTCGAAGCGGAGCGTTTGGACGGGCTCAATGGTGTTTACGCCTCCCCGGTGGCCGCCGATGGGCGAATTTACGTGGTCGGGCGAGATGGCAACACGGCGGTCTTGAGGCAAGGCCCCCGATTGGAAATTTTGGCCAAGAACCACCTCGATGACGGATTCGATGCCTCGCCGGCGATTGTGGGTCGGCAGATTTTCTTGCGCGGCCGCCAGAGCCTCTACTGCATCAGCGAGAGGTGATGCGGCAGGCGGTAGCTCTGCTTGGCCTTCGGTTTGCCTCCAATGGCTAATTAACCGAGCACCGCCGAAAGCACCGCCCCATGGACATCGGTCAGACGGTAATTCCGGCCCTGATGGCGGAAGGTCAGTCGTTCGTGATCGATGCCTAGGCAATGCAGCAGGGTCGCGTTCATGTCATGGATGTGCACCGGATCGCGGACCACATTGTAAGCGAAGTCATCGGTCTCGCCGTAGGACATTCCTCCTCGGATACCGCCGCCTGCCATCCAGACGCTGTAGCAACGAGGGTGGTGGTCGCGGCCAAAGTTGGTGGCCGTCAGCGTTCCCTGGCTGAAGACGGTGCGTCCGAACTCACCGGCCCAGACAACGAGCGTGTCTTCCAGGAGGCCGCGTTGGCGCAGGTCGGTGATCAGGGCCGCGGACGGTTGGTCGGTGTCGTAGGCTTGGTGCCGGATTCCGGAAGGCAGGTTGTCATGTTGGTCCCAGCCCCGGTGGTAGAGTTGGACGAAGCGGACACCGCGTTCGGAGAGTCGCCGTGCCAAGACGCAGTTGGCGGCGAAGCTTCCTGGTTTGCGTGACTCAGGACCATAAAGCTCGAAGGTCGAGGCGGGTTCACTGGAAAGGTCGGTCAGTTCGGGTACCGAGGCCTGCATTCGAAAGGCCAATTCGTAGTGGTTGATCCGGGTCTGGATCTCCGGGTCTTGATACTCTTCGAAGTTCAGTCGGTTCAGTTGACCGATATCGTCCAGCATTCCCCGGCGCATTCCCCGATTCACTCCGGCGGGATCGCTGAGGAAGAGCACCGGGTCTTTGCCTGGGCTAAATCGAACCCCCTGGTGATGGGACGGAAGGAAGCCTGCGCCCCACATCCGCTCGTGCAGCGGTTGGGCGTTGGTCGGGCCGCTGGGGCGGGAGATCATCACCACGAAGGTGGGAAGGTCCCGGTTTTCACTTCCCAGTCCGTAGGAGAGCCAGGATCCCATCGACGGCCGTCCGGCCTGCTGGTGCCCCGTCTGGAGGAGGGTCATGGCCGGATCGTGGTTGATGGCCTCGGTGTGCATCGAGCGGATGAGACACAACTCGTCGGCCACACGGGCGGTGTGTGGCAGCAGTTCGCTGAGCAGGAGGCCTGATTGACCGGCGGGCCTAAAAGCGAACGGACTCGGGGCGATGGGAAAGGACTTTTGCCCCGAGGTCATCCCGGTGAGCCGCTGGGAGCCGCGGATGGAATCGGGTAATTCTTCCCTGAACCGAGCCTTCAGGCCGGGCTTCGGATCGAAGAGGTCGAGGTGCGAGGGGGCTCCGGCTTGAGTTAGATAGATGATCCGACGGGCTCGGGGAATGAGGCTCCCCTTCGCGACCTGAGCTCCAGAAGTCGCCCCGGCGAGCGGGTTCAGCAGCGAGGCCAAAGCGGCCGCCCCGAGCGTGGCGCCCGCCTGCCCGAGGAATTGCCGACGCGAGGCTTGAAGTGGGGGAGTGTTCGGGAACATGGGCTATTGTCGGGTCAGGGTCTCCTCGAGATTGAGAATGGAGCCCGCTGTGAGGGTCCATGAGGCCAGTTCGATCGGATCCAGCGTGGCGTCTGCCTTGGACTCTCCCACGGTCAGCAGTTGGGAGGCCGCCGAGGGGTTGTGTGTAAAGTGCTCCTGCGTTCGTTTCAGACCTAGGCTCAGGATACGGTGTTCGCGATCTGAAGGTTGGCGACCCAGGATGCTCAGAAAGGCTGAGCGGATCCGGCTGTCAGCATCGGGACTCTCGCGTATCAGTCTTTGAGCCAGGAATCGGGCGGCTTCGACATAGGTGGGGTCGTTGAGCAGGTTCAACGCCTGCAGCGGTGTGCTGGTCCGCGAGCGCCGGGTTACGCAAGTTTCCCGGAACGGGCGGTCGAAGAGCAGCAGGGCCGGATTGGGGACAGACCGCTTCCAGTAGGTGTACAGGGTCCTCCTGTAGAGAGCCGTTCCGTGATCCTGCTCGTAGGTGTTGGCCGAGGAGCCGGCCACGACTTGTTCGTACAAACCGGGAGGGTGGTACGGTTTAACCGAGGCTCCCCCTTGGGTCTCGATCAGGAGCCCCGATGAGGCCAGAGCACTGTCACGAATGATCTCTGCGGACCATCGGAAACGGGGTCCGCGCGACAGGAGGCGGTTGTCCGGGTCCTTGGTGAGGGTCTCGGGTCGAACGTGGGAAGCCTGACGGTAGGTGGCGCTGGTGACCAGGAGTCGGACCATGTGTTTCTGGTCCCAGCCCGAATCCACGAACTCACGGGCTAGCCAGTCCAACAGTTCGGGATGACTGGGGGGTTCCCCCTGCGATCCGAAATCCTCGGTTGTTCGCACGAGTCCCGTGCCCAGAAGCGTTAGCCACCAGCGGTTCATGATCACCCGCGCCGGCAATGGGTTCTCAGGGCTCACTAGCCATCGGGCTAGGGCAAGTCGATCAGTCCGGCCGCTCTTGGGCATCGGTGGCAGAAGGCGGGGGGACGCAGGTTCCACACGTTCTCCCTTCTGATCATAGGCTCCCCGGAGCAACACGTGAGTGGGTCGAGGCTCCTTGGTTTCCTCCATCACCAGCGTTACGGGAATTGATAGGTCCAAGGCATCTAGATCGCGCTGGCGTTGCTGGACACTCTTCTGGAGCTGCCGAAACCCGGCCTCGGAATCGAGGCGAAAACCCTCGATTTGCCGGCGATGATCGGGTGTCCAGTTGGTGCTCGGTTTAAAGAGGAGGTCGGCAATGGGCGGGGTGGGAATCCGATCGACCGGTTCCCGGGTGGTGTCGACGCGCAGCTCGATGTCCGAGGATCCGGCCACGTCTCGGTAAATAATCTCTAGTTCCAAGGGGGACGCCTTGGGCTCTTTGGCTCCCCCCTGAGGAATGGATTCAGGCATCAACACGATGCGGACTTCAGATTGGGCAGTCCAATCCAGGGAGAAGGCGGTGTCGAGTTTATCGTCGAGCGCAGGCGCCACGGACTCGGCGGCGCGGGAGTCCAGTGTGCTGCGGGCTCGAAGCGTGATGGCGCGATCCTGACCAACCTTGCGGAGGCGAAGTTCGCCGAGGGCGATTCGGCGGGGTTCCGATGAACTTCCGATCCCCGTTGGCCTGAAGGTCAATCGGAGCGCGGTCGCCGGTGAATCCCACGCCAGGCGGATCGAGCGGTTCGTGCCGGACTGGACCGGAAGGAGCGTGGTTCCGGAGGTTTCCCAGGCCACCGGATGCGCCCGGAGGTTCGATGACCAGGATTCAGGATCGGCCACGATTTCCGGGCGGCGCTGGGCCAGCAACGACTCCTCGGATCGCAGCGAGCCGCGTTCACGATCCAACCGAGTCTGTTGTTCAGGGGAGGGGATTTGAAGCATCGGAGGAGTGCTTCGCCGGATCGGGGCCCCATAATCGCCGACACCCTTTTCGGTGATGTTGTGGAAGAAAGCGTACAGTCCGTAGTAGTCCCGCTGGCTGATGGGGTCGAACTTGTGGTCGTGGCAGCGAGCGCAGGTAAAGGTCAGGCCGAGCCAAGCAGTGGCGGTGGTCTCAACTCGGTCGAAGCAGTATTCGGCGAGGAACTCCTCGGGAATGATGCCGCCTTCTTCGTTGATCATGTGGTTCCTGTGGAACCCGGTGGCAATCCGCTGATCGAGAGTGGGCGAGGGCAGGAGGTCTCCGGCCAGTTGTTCGATAGTAAACTGGTCGAAGGGTTGATTGCGGTTCAGCGCCCGGACCACCCAATCGCGCCAGGCCCAGAGTTCGCGATCACGGTCCACCTGATAGCCATTGCTGTCGGCGAAGCGGGCCACATCCAGCCAATCCTGAGCCATGCGTTCTCCCCAGCGGGGCGAGGCCAGACGACGGTCCACCCACCGTTCATAAGCCTCAGAGGACGGATCTTTGAGAAAGTCCTTCACCTCCTCAGGGGTCGGTGGAAGCCCGGTGAGGTCGAGAGTTAAGCGACGGAAAAGGATTTCGGGCGCCGCCTCTGGCGCTGGAGAAAGACCGGCCTGCTCTAGGCGTTTTAGAATGAACCGATCGATCGGGTTGCGGGTCCGGAACGAAGGTTTCACCTCAGGAGGAGGCTGGCGCACCGGCAGCACGAACGCCCAGTGCGGTTCGTAGTTCGCGCCGGCCAGGATCCACTGCCGCAGGATCTCGCGCTGGGCGGCAGTCAACGGCGCGTGCTCTGGCGCTGGCGGCATCTGTGCGTCAAGATCGCTGGTTGTGATGCGGCGGAACAGTTCACTGGCCTCGGGTTTTCCCGGGATCAGGGGAATGGCGCCGGATTTTGCAGGCTTCAGTGCCTCCTCTCTGAGGTCCAGCCTGAGGCTTGATTTTCGGGTGTTGGCGTCGAATCCATGGCACTGGAAACAGTGTTCCGAGAGCAGTGGGCGAACATCTCGGTTGAAGCGGATTTCCTCGGCGGCCTCTGTCTCGATCAGAGACGTCGCCATGCAGCACGCCATCCAAAGCCAGAGGAAAATCATCCTTCTGAAATTGGAGTCCAATAATGCGATGGAAGCCGACGGCAAGATCATGACAAGTGAACCGGTGGATTGACTGTTGTTCAGGTTGAGGTGGATCCACCAGAAGGACAAGCCGAGGCGTTGAGTCCTTCAATACCGCTGCTCGCGCCAGTCCTCGACCGTCATGGCTC
>JGI12421J11937_10000610_pt1 | contig 14127 bp, 9 predicted proteins | sample LakErihyJuly2011_2_FD_11937 | JGI IMG/M metagenome (IMG submission 11937)
AATTGAATATTAAATTTAATAGCATTAATTTTAATATTGAAAATTTATTTTATTTAATAAATTTAAATTTTGTTTTAAAATTATAAAATAATTTTTTATATTTTCATAAAAATTAGATAATAAATTAAATAATTTTTTATATAAAAATTAAATTTCGTTTGTTTATTTATTAATTTGTTATAGAAATTACAACGTATTATATATTAATATAAAATACGGGCTTTGTATCTATATATAATATAACAGATGATTTTTATCATAAACTAATTAAGTAGTTTACAACCAAGTTTCATCTGTATTGTACTAAATTAAAAAATCTGATTAAAACAATCAATAAACAATATAAATTGTATTTAAAATTAATTTTATCAATTAAGTATAGTCATTAGTACAAGTATCTTAAATGTCTTGAAAATCTATAAATTAATAATATTATATTATTACTAAAATTTTTCCAATTTAAACTATAGATCTTGGTAGAATAATTATTGGAATCAAATTTGCCCATTTATAATAAGAATTAAAGCTCTACTAGCCAGATAATTCTAAATTATACAAATTGAATTTTAAAAGTACAAAAATATTAAAAAATTAATTATAATTATATTTTTTTTAAACTCCAAATATTTCGAAAAAGATATAAATTTAATTTTAATTTAATTTTATATAAAAGCTAGATATTATAACTTCAGGGACAAAAATAATACTCAAATTAATTTAATAAATTATAATATATACATAATTATATTTACTTATTGTTTGTCCACAATTTAAATATTTAAATTTTAAATTTTAAATTTTGAGCTTATAAATCTTCCGTCAGTCAAAATCTATAAAATTATAAATTTATTTTAATAGAATGAAAATATTATATTTAACCTTTATCTTATTGGTTTTGCTCCAAATAAGTACAGCTCAAATAGCGTAGCCATATTGTGATACTGACGGCGGCTATTTTGACAATATGAATTTGTATGGTGAATAGGGGGAAACAATGCACTATTGGCTGTTCGAATATTTCAGAGGATTCAACTTGACCTTCAGCTACAACGTCAGTGATAACCTAGATGCTACTAAAAATAGTATCAGTGTAACTCAGGGACTCAATCTTATAAATTCAACAAAATTCACAGAACCTGTGGTATTTAAGATATTATAATATATTATAGGATGAAGTAATTGGGGTTTCTTCTTATGAGGAATCCGATGGAAGTGCCCTTATTACTCTTTTGGTCCGAAAAGGAACTGATTACGATGTTTGGTATGGAAAAGATACAAGAGCAACAACACCAGAATTTGTGTATGTCGTCTAGTTGCCCACAACTAAAGACATCACATGTTTCGACATAGTCTAAGTAAACGAAAGAATTTCAGTTGTTGATTGCATCAAGAGGCTTCAGGGGCTTCCAGCCTTAGCCGACCTTTACTACATTCTAGACTACTAAAATCCAAGCAAGCTCAGTACAATAGAATCAAATACCTATACCGCTAAGGATGAGATAGTCGGAAGAAAAGCCATATCTTACACAGATGCTTCAGGCACATAATACATTGTTTCCGCAATCTTTATAGATGATCTTATGGGAGATAAAACATTAAACAACACCTACATGAATATCTTCAAGTAAATTTAAATTTATTTATTTAAATAGGTATACATAAATCGACCCTTCTTTCCCGAACGGAAATTTAATATTCTTATCAGCTGTAAAAGCAGAAGATCTTAAAATCGCTAGTGGTACTTTAAATCTTACTGATATCTCTGTCTTGGGTGATAGAATCTTTGCCTTAGATAACACTCAAGGTTTGTATTCATTCAAATATTCTGACACATTCAAAACACCTAGTGATTTAGTAGTTTGGGATTTGAATAAAACGTTGGGAATCTAAAAAGCCTGGAGCGTCAATGCTTACAACGATGGAAACTATATCCACATTAATCTAGCTAGTGAAACTGAACTCTTCACCATTTAACTTGAATCAGTCTCAAGCCCTCCTAAACTTTTAGAAACATTCTCACTTTTCTCCAACATCACCTCGAGACTTAAAATAAGATCAAGTGCTGATTATATTATTGTAAAGGTGGGTCTTAACCTTAACGTTTACATGAAATGGGAAGAAGATCAAAGATTTGTTAAATACATATTCACTGATGTATAACAAGGTTAAATATTCTATGATAATACTATCAATATTTATACCTTAACTGGAGTTAATATTTATGACGTTTAACCTGCCAGCATTGACATCAAAGTAGACGACCCAACCTAACCCCCTCTTAAAACTATAGTAACAGCTACTAGTACATATAATGACTAAAAAGTTAACTGCAGCATAAATGTCAATCTAATAGGTTTGAAGTAACAAAGTGCAGGGGTCTACCCAACCAACATCAATTTAGATATCCATGAAGAGGTGATAGATTTTAATGAAACCTCTAGAATATTGCCACTAGACTGGGCATTCATCGGTCCTAATCTAAACTACAAAGAAGCCGCCTTAGAAAGATTACAAGATGAGCTGAACTACGATCTAGATTATCCTGTGATCATAACAAATATTAGTATAGATGACCCAGCTCCAGCTTAATGGGTCCTCAACCAAGTAATTTCTTTCGAAGACGAGAGACATGTTTTCTACTAAATTCATCAACATATGATTACCTACGATATCATGATTTATACCTGCTACACTGATAAGGATGACATAACCCATGTTATTTGTAACGACCCATTGAACAAACCATCTAAGATAGCTGCTCCATCTTCAGTCATTGCCTGGACATATGGAGAATTCATTAATGGAACAAAGGTTATAGCTCTTACTACTTTAGACACCTAAACTGATGTAAGTTTATTCACACTTGATGGAAAGCTAGCCGCCAATTTAAAAGTCCCACTAAACATACGTTCATTAGATATAAGTAATAATCAATTATTTGTCTTAAGCGATAACAATGAAGTCTTCATTTATGGATATATCGTCAACTTCACACAAAAAGCCATGCTTAATTCTACCTACGTCTCAACCTGGGGAGTTGATTGGACACCATAATAAGTTAAATCCCATATCTGGTACGACAATACAATTTTCGTACAAACTAAGACCTAAATTCTCATAATAAACATACATTAATAAGATAAACCAATGCTAGTCAACATTATAAATCTAAAAGCCGGTGATTTATCAGTTAAATTCTATCTGGCGCCATTCTCCCTTATTGTTAAATAAACAGATGGGCAGATCTTAGAGTACAATATTCAACACCTCGCCGCCAATGATATTAACACACCCGATAAAGTATTCAACACATACGGGTAATACATACCTTTAACAAGCTCGGCTACATCTTCAATTACGACTAATGGGTTATTTTATATGCTAGCAACAGATTAAAAAACTAACCAAATATGTGTTGTGATCTACAGAACATCTAACCCATAGGTTAATTCTCTATACAGTGTAATTTTGTTGGGAGAAACAAAACTAGATGATAAATATCCTTTTTACGGTGTGAGTGCTGGTGGTGAGGACTATATCGAATGGGCTTACGTACACTTGAATGGAAAATCCTGGTTAATAAGAACACCCACCTTTCCTATGATCTCAGTAACACCTAATCAAGACTTTCCAGAATCTTACTATACCGCTTCAAAAGTCGTTAAAGTGTAAATATTAGCCCTTGATGGAACCTCATAGACATAAAATCATACAATTGTTGTTGTAAATAAACAAAACTAGGTGACTTTAAATCAAGTGGCTATCGAAAGTTCTCCAATAAACAATTTGATCATAACCCACAAACTTGAACCTGGACAAAATAAAACATGGGTTGTAAACGTTGATGACTTCTTTTATGGTCCTGTCCTGAGTCTTAAATTAGACTGCGATGATTGTGGTGAAGGCAAGGCTATTACAATGAAGAATAGAGTCTAATAAGTCTAATAAACTCTTTCCTTCCTACCAAACGTTTAAGACGCTTTTAACGATGTAAATGATAAGGATCCATCATTGGACAGAATTTACACACTATCACAGTTCGAAGTAAATGTTTATGACCATAACTTTACTTCTGTAGCAGGTCCTATTGACCTCAAAGTAGACTAAAAATTATATAATTGTACCAATTTAATCAAGGGATACAACAGCGATAGAGTTCTTCAGTATGTTTTTGCCGTTTGCTTGAATAGTGCAGGTGGTATGTTGGTGTCGCCAGTGGACTTCACAGGTACAACTCCAGTTGCTAAATAAAGTATTACTTTGACAGAAGTTTTAAATTATGCTGGCGAAGCTCACTTTAAAGATTGCTTCCTTATGGTACTCAGCGATGATAAGGTTGGGGGATAAGTCTTTGTTTATGATATAGTTAAAGATATCAAAGCTTCAAATAATGTCGGAACATTACATAAAACATTTAACTCCGACAACCCAAATGTCGGCGCCCCTCTCGACATAAAAAGTTTCCTCATGTTAGATACAGATGATATACAATTGAGAAAATTAGTCCTTCTTAACTCTTCCAACTATATGTACTTTGTTGGAATAAGTGCCAGTGATTACACTTTCGTAAAGAACTCTACTACAAATTTACCAACCTACGACCGAATGGATGTTGTACAAGCTATTTAGCTAAAATAATCATATATGCCTGAAAGAACCTAATTCTTAACCATAAGACCTATATTTTTCGAAATTGGAGACAATGAATTTTTGTATAGAGTCGTCTTAGTAACAGATAGAACTGCTAGTTATGACATCGAGCTAACCTTCAATGGTACAGTCGCTTCTCATCCTCAACCCTTGAACAGAATTGCGATTGTGAATGCATTCCAGAATTACGGAAATAATACAGCCTTAATGAGAATAGAAAGCTTTGGTAAGTGGTTGGGACTAACCTATTGGAATGATAAGTGCAAGACCTTATCTGCCGTCACATATTACAATGACAAACTTGGCGTTGAGGTCGAGGATTTCATTCTTATAGTAAAATTGAATCAAATCAAAGGAGGTATGGAAATGAACTTTGATGGATTTGCGGAAGATCATTTCGACCCATTTGCCTTTTTCTTCTACCGGGATATCAACAATAATTCCATGTTATGGGTAAACGATCCTACACCAGGAAAGTCCTCTAGAGTGTTCACCTTAAACAGTGATAATATAACAATTACATCCACAACCGATTTAATATAGATACAAAAGTTGTCTCTTACACCACAGTCTGACTTCAACTCAACTGATTCAGTCGTTTTCGGAAAGTTAAGCTCTAAGATCGCCCCTGCACCTGATTTCGAAGTATTCTGCGAGTTATACCCAGAATTCGAGAATTACACCATTTTTACAGAATAGGGAGAATAATCATATTTCTATCTCCGAATGATGTCGTAGGGAATGAACATATCCTACAGTGTGTCAGACAATGACGGCACAGCTACAGTCACTCAAGGAGCTACCTTATTGTACTCTTAATAATACTTCTTTGACGAATCGGATATAATCCAAACATCAGAGCTCTTAGACACTCAAGGCTAAGGATAATTCTCTGTTCTTGTGCAAAATGGGCAGTAGTATTATGTTTATTCAGCCGCTGGTTCTGTGAATTCTTTGCCTAAGTACACCGAATCAGGTAAGACTACTTTAGCCTACAAAGACAATTTCAACTGCTTCGATATTGCTTAATTGCCAAGCAATGTTGTCTTGGTTGATTGTTAGACAACTAATGCACCTATACTTGACTTCATGTTTAAGGTTACAGCAAGTGGTTTTACTACAGTCGTGAATCTTATACCCCCTAAAGGTGTAGTATCTAAAAGAAAAACATTGTTCTATACTAACGATACAGGAGCATAGTTTGTTTTATCTGCTACCTTACTAGATCTTAGTCTAGATAACGGTTATATGTTAATCTACGACACAAACCTTGCCCAAGTATTCAATGTAACCGCCGAAGTACTCACAATGACATCTACAACTAGACTTACAATCTCTGATATAACTATACTCAACTCCACAATATATGTCCTAGATGCAGTTTCAGGAATTTTTGGTTTCTAATTTGACGGAACCAAAATCCAAAACCTTTAAAAATATAATCTTTAACTTGCGGGAGTATAATTAGCCTTAGGACTATAGGTGAAATATGATAGTGGGTACCTAAATTTCTTTGTAATTGATAGAGAATGGTTTGTGACGTTCTAAGCTTATTCATACAGTACTTATCTTTATAGAATTAGAACAACATACCTGGGTATATAATTGAATGCTACAACCGAAATCCAAGCAACTACAACACACATTGGAGTTCTTGTAGGATAAACTCTTAACATCTATTATGACGCTGAGGGGGGACAAGACGAACGTTTTGTCAGACATGTATTCTCAGACGTCTAATATTTCAACCTTTTCTACTCTTAAACTTTAGTAATTTACACTAATACTAATGTAGAGCTATATGCCCTTGTACACCCTACATTGAACATTAATTACTAAAAGACTCCAGATAAGAAATTCTAACAATTCAATGTCACAGCTACATCCAGATACAACGGGAAATTCTAGTCCTGTGGATATGTATTTAATAGCACCTGGCTTGCAGCATCGACTACAACTATTCAGGATACAGGAATCGAAGAGAATCCAGATGATAAATTGTTCAATTTTAATGAAACTGCTATGTTACTCGATCTAGGAGGCAGATATGTAGGACCTAATTTGAAGTACACACTCATAGGTTAATTCAATAATGACACTAACCTTAATCTACATCTAGATTATCCTAAATTGGTTCCAAAAATCTACAAAAAAAATAAGGATCTTGCCGGAACATGGAACATCAATTAATTGTGCTGGGGAGGATACAACAAACAAATATTTATGGTTCATCAAGATACATCCCTAAATCTTCTGATCTATGCATGTAATGTCAAAGACACGGATTTGGACACTGTAGATTGCCCTGATAACTACTATAAAAACATCAAATTAACCTCAAAAATCGTAGCCTTCACTTATATGATCTCCTACACCTACCCAAACTTTTTAATAGTTACTGCTGATCAACCCAATATCGTCCAAACTTATACAGATTATGGTTCAAAATTGTACACTACTTATGACTTCAAATAACCTATTAAAAGCATAACCGTCCAAAATGACTTAGTGATCGCTGTTACTACAGACAATCTATCAGTTCTTGCATACAATATTAGAACTTAAAAAATAATGTACTAAATTGACAAAACCTATGTATCAGGTTGGACTTTGCTTAATGGAGACTGGTCTCCCTAAGAAGTTATCACAAGTCACTTCCATAGGGGTACATTATTTGTCAGAACAAAATCGTAAATAGTTATAATTGAACTCCTTAATCATCCTAGACTTATGTCCGTAGTTGCAGATGATTCTTCTAAATCAATTGCTTTAGGTTTCGTAACATTTGCATCAGTTGTTATAGTCACTAATGATGGTATTTCGGAGTTCAGCTTACAACAAATAGGTAGTGGATAGACCCAGCCTAAGATCTCTGACTACCAGATGTACAACAAATATACCATATACCAACCTATTACCGCAGATGTCTCATGGACCAATATGTTATTTGTCCTAGCTTATGATGATAAGAAAGAACTAAACATATTAGTTTACAAAGTTAACTTTGCTCAAATACAAACTCTTTACTAATCAATTCCTTTAGGCATAACCACAGTAGATGCCTCTATGCCACTAACATTAACTTGTACAGGAGAAGAGTTATTTACCGACTACGTTTATCTCGTCATAAATGGACAATCATTTATGTTCAGATCGCCTTGGGAAGCATCAGTTAAATTGCTTCCTGGATCCTAGTTCCCAACTTACTCATACACTTATACAGAACTAGTTTTTGTCAATATAACATCAATGGCTGCCAATGATGAAGTAAATGCCACCAGAACAATTGTATTAGTAGATAAATAAGAAGATGTCGAAAAAAATCAATTCGCTATTGATGAGTCTGGAATATATAATTTGTAACTGACCAACATTGTTAATGAAGATTATCCTTAAATCTGGAAAATTAATGTCCGAGATTGGTTCTACGGGCCGGTTTTGAAACTTGAAGCTACCTGCAACGATTGCGGCCCAACCAAGAAGATAGAATTCATTAACAGGGTACATGATTCTCGGCACTAGCCTCCTAATATGCCAGTAAATGTTAAAGATGCTTTCTATAATGATACACTCAAAAGATCATACATTTTATCAAATTACACTGTATAAGTTTATGACCAAAACTTTACATTATTGAAGACCATTCCCCTAACTATTACTACCCCTCTATAAACTACTTGTAATTTCCTAGACACTGATGATGTTACTAAATTCCTTTATGTTTTCTGCACTTACATCCAATCCAACTTTGTTTAAGTCATTAAAATGGATGATCCAGTGGGTATTGAAATGACAAGCTATCAACTAACTTTAGTTAAAATAATGGGATAATAATAAATTATTGATGGAAAACTTTTGGTAGTGAACCTTGATTATCTACAAAGCTCTGTTTACGTATATGATATTTAGAATGATGTTTAGAATAAAGTGACTAATCCTGTACCTATAGTTGTTTATAATAGCACTAACATAGATCCTTTAACAGCTGACTACCTTGATATCTACTCTTTTGAAGTTTCTGAGACAGATAATGACCAAGTAAGAAAATTATTTTTAGCAAACACTACCACTACTATATATACATGCTAAATATGGAGATCTAATTACACACTTTTGCAAGACCTAACTTAATTTAGCAAGAACGCTGTGTACCCTGTAAACATGGTAGATTTGGTTCTAAAAAGACGTTGCTATATCACACCCGATACCTCCTTTATAAATATCTAACTGGGTAATTTTACCAAACAAACCAATGATGATAGTTCAGTTACCCTATTGTACACCTTAATTGTGGTCACTGATAACACAGCTATATTCGAGATAACCTTATAGTTTGATTCTAATTCTGACACTAAACCTAAACCATTAGCAGATGCCAATATTAGATACACCTTCTAAAATTACGGTAACAATATGGCCATGTAAAGAATTGATAGTCTTGCTAACTACTTCTCTGTATCATATTTGACTAATAAATAAACAATCGCTTATGTAGTATACTACAGAACGTATGGATCTGTATACGCCACTTTAGACGTTAAAATGAATCAAATAATAGGAGGAATCGAGTTACCACTCACCTCAACAATAACCCATCCAATCTTCTTCTTTTTCAATGATTCATACAATAAACCTAAATATTTCGTCACTGGGTAGGATGAAACCACTCCATCAAAGGTTTGCAGCCTTGATCCTGACTTTGTCTATATTTACGTAAATAGCTCTAATTTCCTACCATAGGATATAACAATAACGCCAATATCCAATTTTGTTAAAGGCGATTTATCAGTAGTAGGGAGAATAGATAACATATTTGCCCCTTAATTATTTGAACCCAGATGCTCGGTAAATCCAGATCTTCAAAATGTTCACATTTACACCGAATTAAAGGAAAAATCAGTCTTCCACTTATGGAACTTATTCCAAGGTTTCAATCTGACTTATGAAGTTGAAGGAGATTCTGAGTACTATACTATGACGCAAGGAGTTCAATTAATCAGTTAGGATGCTACTTATATGGTAATTATTTAAGATTAAATTTATAGACAAATGTTATTAATGCTGCAGAATACCTGGATACGGCTGGTTAGGGAACCTTTGTGGTATTAACTCAAGGACATGACGATTTCTCTGTCTATACTTCAAATGGATCTGTATTCAACATACCCCTCTTCAAAGATAATAAGAGACGTCTTGACTACATAGACAACTATGTTTGTTTCGATATAGATGTTTTACCTGATAATGTGTCAGTAGTTGATTGTTAAACTACTACTTTACCTGTATAAGACCTATTCTTTGTTCTTACCCCAACCAATATATTAACTTATACTTTCGCTACTAGTCCTACAGCATAAAATGTAACTGAAAGGAAGTGTGATATCTACGTCGCAAGTGATGGAAACACATATTTCATATCTGCCTCAAGATCCGATAAGGATAAGGGTTAGTAATCAATAATTAATATCTACAAATACGATAACACCAAATTAACACTATCTACAACCTTAACAAACGACACATTTAACTCTAAATCCTTAATGATATCAGATTTCGATGTCTTGGAACAGACAATCTTCTTATTAGATAGCTATAATGGAATATACTCATTCTAATTTAACGGAAAAGGTCCTATAAATATCTAAAGCTACAACCTAAACACAGCATAAATTAATTTACCTTAAGCATTCGGTATAGCTACAAATTACGATAATGGTATAATTCATATAGCAGTTGCAAACTTTTCAACAATTGTTTCATTCCATTTATATAATGTTACAGACTAAGTACCTTAACTACATTAGATTGACAGCTATGTGCTAGGAACGATAATTAATTCAAGCATAAGCTTAACCTCAACAAGCGGTTACTTAGCTGCATAGATCGGAACAGATCTTTTAATATATAGAAGATTTGTACCTGATGCCTTTGAAATCAAAGCTGTCATCTTTGACACTCAATATTTCTAATTATTTTACTCTGACAACTTGATACTTTACCACGATGGACACGTAAGAAACTACGCATTAGGTCTTCCAACACTCAATATCGATTACACCATTAAAGTACCATCCAGTAAATAAACTAACATCACAGTCTCAGCAACTTCCCATTATGGTAAACAGTTCATAACCTAATCAATCACATTAGTAAGTGAATGGATTTAGGACGATGACATTTAAGGAATTTTCGAATCTGGTATCAAGAATAATCCTAATACCAATGCTTTTGCATTTAATCAATCTGATGTAATAATGACTTTAGGGCGTACATATTTAGGCGCCAATTTAAAATACAAATTAAATCTAGGAGGAGAATTAGGAGATGTAAAAATACGTACTGGCCTTGATTTACCTCAAAAGGTTGAAGAAGTCAATATGAAGGATAAAGATCAAGTAGGAAAATGGAAAAAAAATACTTTACTATATGAAAGTTAGGATAAGTTCTATTCAGTTCACGAAGATGATTAAAATAACTTATTAATATATGGATGTGAGATATCATATCTTGATTATTCCTATGTTAACTGTCCTAACTACGTTACAGTTAAATTATCAGGCACTATCGTCGCAGGCACTGAGTAAGTTACCTCAAGGGAGATAACACTCTTACTAGTCACTGATGATCAACCAACTGTAGCAAAAATATATGATACACAAGGTTAGTACTAATACTCGATAGATCTCAAATCAAATGTTATTGATATGAGTGTTTAAATGAAATTCTTATTTGCAGTAACAGACAAAAATGAAGTAATTGTATATAATATGATAACGAATTAAACATTATATACAATCAATTAAACTTATGTTTAGAACTGGTAATTATAAGTTAAAGAGTGGACTCCAGTTGAAATAATCGCAAGTTGGTGGCATAACAATACAATATTTGTTAAAACGTAAGCCTAAGTCGTTATTATTCAGCTCAACCCTGAACCACGATTCATGAGCAGTGTTTTAGCAGATAATACAAGTCATGCCTATGTAACATTTACAAACCTTGTTGTAGCTAGTGATACAATTAAAGAATATAGTCTATAATAAATCGGAACAGGCAATACTTTACAACTATTGTAGACCTATCATTTGTATGATTATACACTGATGACACCATTTAAGGGAGAATCTACCTACAATGAAATGCTCTATTGCATCGGATAAAAAAAGGGCGAGACTGATTATTCGTTAATGATATTCAGAATAGGAGCTCCAGCGTTAGTCACACTTTACTAAGTTGTATCTTTGGGAGTTGATAAAATTGATCCAACAGCTCCATTAAGTATATCAGCTACTGGGGCAGACTGGGATGAATAAGGTGGTGTTGATTATGTCTAAATAGTTATAGATAAATAATTAATTATCATAAGATCTCCCGAATATCCTAGAGTAATCTTATACCCAATTGATGAATTCCCTACCTATCTATATAGTTTCGATAAAAAAATCCAAGTAAATATAATCTCAATGGACAAAAAATAAACCTTTAATGAAACCAGAACAGTGGTATTAGTCAATAAATAGGACAATGTTGTTATAAACAAAAAATCAGTAGATAGCTCTCTTGTATCTAATCTATATTTCAAAGAATAAGCATCCAAAGATAAACCTATATAATTCAAATTTAACGTTACTGATTGGTTCTTTGGTCCTGTTATCCACCTTTAATTAGAATGCTCTGATTGTGGCAGAGGAAATAAAGTAGAAATACATAATAGGGTTCATTAAATTGAAAATCAGCCTAGCAACATGCCTACTAATGTTCGTGATGCCTTTTTCGATACAAAGACAAACAAAACGTTTGTCTTGAGTGGTAGAAATGTTTTAATTTACGACCATGAATTCAAAGAATTATTGAACACTATCCCATTGAAAGAAGTTAGTAACGAAACTTGCAAATATATTAATTCAGAAGATACCTCTTAATACTTATATGTTTTATGTGAATAATAAAGTTGGTTCGTACAAGTTATTGATATGAGAGGACCTGTCCCTTCAATAAGAATGGCTTAATATAATTTAGGGGATATTAGGGTCATTTGGAGCGTTAGATAAGTCATCAATAAACGATATTTGTTACAAGGTTATACTTGTGAAAATAATTAATGTTCAGATGTCTTTTATGTCTATGATATAGAAAACGATGTTTCAAAAGGAACAACAAACCCCACTCCAATGATGAAATATAACACCTCAACAATAGACACTAAAGGAAATCTCTACCTTGATTATACATCATTCCAAATGTATCCAACAAATGATCCTTAAGTTAATAAATTATTTATCACCAACAGGACTAAAACACTTTACTCCTTAGATATATAGGTTTCAGATTACTCAGTGAATAATATATCTATTGTAAAATTAGAACAATTAATTGCGGATAATGCTACTTACATAGATATTAATACTGAGTTAAATAAACTTTAAGTTGTAGGTTACAGTGAAAACACTATAGGTGGAAAATTATATCTAACATATAGTGTCATTTTGGTGACTAGTAATACAGCCATTTATTAACTTGATCTAATATTCTAAGCATCTTAGTTGTAATATTACGTTGTATAATATGTAAATAATATTTATTTTATTAAAAAAGGCATTCTAAAATTATGGTACTGAGTTATGTGATACAGATAGAATCGTAAGTTTCGGAGATTATTTCGCCATATCTTATTTTACTTTTGATATGCAATTTGAATAATTTAATAACACTTATTTGGTGTATTACAGAGGGGAAAAACATTCTGATACATCAATTGTTATGTAGTAAATAATAGGAGGAGTCGAATTTGATTTATCTTCTTTCAACCCATAAGATCCAAGATCATCTTACTTTTTGTTCCCCAATTAAAACGGTGAAGTTATGTTTTTCGCTAATCCTTTAGATGAAAGGCCTTCTATGATATATAGTTTGGATCCTGACATGATTACAATCTAAATTTCCAGCAATGATGTTAAAGATTAAAATTTCAAAATTACCCCAAGGTCAAACTTTGCTAAATAAGATCTAACTATTGAAGGTAAAGTAGGATACTAAAATCCTAATCCAGAAAAAAAGGAAAGTTAAACATGGATTATATTAGTTGCAGTTATAGCTGGAGTTTTGATTCTAGTAGGTATTATTTTTAAGTTTTTATAATAAAAGGTATTGGATTCTTTTGTTACAAAAAAAGATAAACATAAAAGTAAGCTTTATTAGACGAGGAAAATGGAATGTCTATGCAAGAACCTCTAAAAGCAGAATGAAGAAATTGATATTATATATAGATATTATATATTCTTAAATATAAAATTTTATTTTGAATTTTTGATAAATTTTATTTTTAAATAAAAATAAAAAAATTTATTAAATTTATTTTATATAAAAAATTATTTTATTATTATATATTAAAAATTATATATTTTTTTGTAAAAATTTTATTTAAAATTACCTAATAAAATTTTAATTATTTTATTATAAATAAATTCATAATTTAAA
>JGI12421J11937_10000617_pt1 | contig 14065 bp, 11 predicted proteins | sample LakErihyJuly2011_2_FD_11937 | JGI IMG/M metagenome (IMG submission 11937)
GATTTAGCGTTTTGGAGCAGGCTTGCATTGCATTTTTGCAAAACAAACAAATTGAATGCCTAGTTGTTGTTTGTGGAACTCAAACCGAGGTGCAAAATTTGCAAATTATTGCACAAAATTACAAAAAACTAATTTTTTTTGTTGAAAATGGCAGGGAGAGACTTTTTAGCTCCCTAAACGGACTCAGTTTTATTGCAAAACATTTTTCACAACATTTTACCAAAAACAATCTTGATGAAGTAAGTGTTTTGATTCACGATGCGGCGCGCCCGTTTGTTTCGCAAAATATTATCAACAATTGCATCGCTGCCTTGCAAAACGGGTATTTGGGGGCGGTGCCTTGCACAAAAGTTAGCGATACAATTAAAAAATTTGAAAATAATACACTCTCAACTCCTCCACGCAATTTGTTTTATGCGGCGCAAACTCCGCAATGTTTTAACTTTAATTTTATTTACACTTGCTACCAAAATTATTATCAGCAATATTTGCAAGACCCAAATAACGAGCAAATTGCAACAGACGATAGCTCAGTTGCTGAATTGTTTTCTCCTTGTTCAATAAAAATAACCCAAGGCGAGTCCAGCAACAAAAAAATCACCACGATTTCTGACATTTTTGGTTGAGGGTTTGGGTTTGTATTTTTTATTAGACCTCTCCTAAAATCTCTTTTTACAAGATATTTTTGTAAAACATTTTTATGAGCAGAAGCGACTTTATTTAAGTAAAACTGGCAAGGCGAAGAAAAATTTTTAAAACAAAGATGAAGTAAGAAGTGAGTTATAGGAGGGGTCTATTGAAAATTCGCTAGATTCCCGTCTTCGCAGGAATGACAAAAAGGAGATCGGGAATGACAAAGCCCATTCCATTGCCATCTTGACGAATGTCAGTATCTTTTTAACCCTCCCTCCCCACATTACGACAAGATAAGCATGGCATCAAGCGATTTGCGGGCTTTTGCAATAAGGTCCTCGGTTAGGTGTATTTGGGGGGATAGATTTTGCAGGCAGGCGTGTAGGTTTTCAAGGTTGTTCATTTTCATAAAATGGCAATTGTTGCAATTGATGCACTCGGCAGAATTTTTTTGCAGGGCGGGGGCCAAAATAAAGTTGGCATCTGGCCGTGCAAGACTCATTTTGTAGACAATTCCCGGCTCGGTTAAAATAATAAAATCCTTCACCGAAAGATTTTGCGGCAAAGACACAAACTCCAAAAGTTTTGATGTTGAGCCTATAAAATCCGCCTCATCAAGCAGGACATGAGTGCATTCGGGATGAGCAATTGTAAGTGCCTGCGGATGGCGAATTTTTAGCTTTACAACTTCCTTGTGCGAAAAGGTTTCGTGCACTATGCAGGCGCCGTCCCATAAAATCATTTCTCGGCCAGTTTTTTGCGACAAATAAGCCCCCAAGTTTTTATCGGGAGCAAAAATAATTGGAGTGCCAGCAGGCACCGAATTTATAACCCTTTCCGCGTTGGACGAAGTGCAAATAATATCCGACAAGGCCTTAATTTCGGCCGAGCAATTTATGTAAGTTATTGCAACAGCTTTAGGATATTTTTGCCGAAAGGCGGCAAATTCGGCTGGTCGGCAAGATTGCTCCAGCGAGCATCCAGCCATCATATCTGGCAAAATAACGGTTTTTGAGGGGCTTAAAATTTTTGCCGTTTCGGCCATAAATTTTACTCCGCAAAACACAATTACATCGCAATTTGTTGCTTTTGCTTTTTTGGATAGTTCTAGCGAGTCCCCAATAAAATCGGCAATTTGTTGTATCTCATCAATTTGATAGTAATGAGCCAAAATTATTGCATTGTGTTTTTGTTTTAGGGCCTGTATATCCCTCACAATGCTTGGGACAGCCTTATTTTGCACCTTATTTTGCATTCTGCTAACAAAAAATTAATATTTATTATATACTTAATCCTCAAATAATTTTCAAGAATATTTTGTTTTTTCTTAAATAAAATATTTAAACAAAAAATTATATAAAAACTTGACAAACTGTAGTTTTGAGATATACAAAAATTAAAAATTAATTATTAGGCCTCTCCTAAAGCCTCTTTTTACCAAGCGAAGCAGGCGAAGTCAAGATATTTTTTTAAAACATTTTGATGAGCCGAAGCGACTTTACCTTGCAAATGAGCAAGGCGAAGAAAAATTTTTATAAAAAGATGAAGTAAAAAGTGAGCTATAGGAGGGGTCTATTGTATACAAAAAGGTAGTGCTCTCGTTCGTTGTCACCCCCCCATCTATTGTTTCCCGCGAAGGTGGGAATCCATTAAGTAAATACTTTTTAAAGCCCTGCCTGTAAGGCTTAAAAGCCTTGCTTTTCTCCCTTTAAAGTGGGGCTCTTGTGAGTATTTTTTATTAGCCCTCACGCTAACCCCTCCCTCAGGGAGATGGGACTGGACCCCCTAAGTCATGTCACCCCGAGGAAAGTCAGAATCTTTTTAACAATGCAATTTTGTAAAAATCCCGTGTCAAGAGGATGACGCAAGGGGGGTGGATTCCCTCCTGTGCGGGAATGACAATCAGCGAGAATAATACTTGCCCAAGTTTTAGCTAAGCGTAATATTGTAGACCCTATCCCCGCTTGAAAGTGGTAAAGTGAAGGAAATTTTCGTTGCAAAAAGTTTGAGGTTGGATTCAAAATCGCCAAAGCCGTATTTTGCATCGCCAACTATGGGGCAATTTAAAAAGGCAAGTTGAGAGCGAAGCTGGTGATATCGCCCTGTTTTTGGCTGAAGTTGCAGCAATAAATAATCTCCCTCGGCGGATTTATCAAGCTGGGGCGAGCCTTCAGATATCGTCTCCGGGGTAAAATCAAGCGTTTGTTGGCGGCTTAGCGAGGTAAGAGGCAGTATTTGCGTTGTTGCAAGTTTAAAATCCTCATCTTGCTGAGTGTTTGAGCAATACGCCTTAAAGGCTTTTTTGGCAATGTAGCAAGTTAAAACCGCGGGCAGGGCCTCTTGTGGTGGTCTTGCCGGCTTTTTAACGATTGCAAGATAGGTTTTTTCAATTTGCCCAGTTTCAAACAATTTGCCGAGCATTGTTGCAATTGAGGGCGATTTTGCAAAAATTACTAAGCCGGATGTTTCTTTGTCAATGCGATGGGTAATATGGGGCCTGAGCGGATATTGAGCGGGATTTGTTTGGTGCAGGTGTAGTAAAAAGTCGTCAAGGGAATACTTCAGCCCACTTCCCCCTTGCACCGCAAGACCTTGAGGCTTGTTGAGGGCAAATAAGTTTTCGTCCTCAAAAACAATGCAATTAGTTAAAAAATTGAATTCTGGAGAGTATTTTTGAAGAACTCTTTGTTGTTTTTGCTCCTTGCTGGCAATTTGGTCGTTATTTTGTTGCAAATTTTGTTTTAGCAAAATTTCACGCCCCTCGCTTACAACAAAACTGGCAGATTTTTCCACCGCTCCATCCACCATTATCCACCCACTTCGCAATGCCTTTTGTGCTAGGCTGTAAGGCAACATCAACTTTTTTTGCAAATATTTATCAAGCCTCATAATTTTATCAACACATTACAAATATGTATAATTGATAAAAAATATTTTACAAGCAATTAATTGGTTTTTGTGGTTTATTAAAAAATTATTTAATATTTTTTTTTGATTATTAAATAATAATCGCTTTACTAAATAAATAATAATTATTATATATTTTATGCAAGGCGGAGATGAAACAAAATACCCCTTAAATATATTGTATATCTACAACGAAAATACTTCATACCGAATATTCGCAGATTTTTTGATACTGGAAAATTGAGAGTATGGACGGCAAAACAAACCGCAAAATTACATTTATAAAGCCAACAGACCCAAAATATAGTAATGCGTGTGAACGAATTAATGAAATTAAAAAAAGAGCCTCTCCCAGACACATAAAACTTGTGAACTTGTGAAGTTCTATCGCTACAATTTAGCTGCAATATGTAAAAATTACAATACTCACTAAATTCCCGCCCCTCTCCCTATTCTTTGTAGTCATTCCCGCCCTTCCCATTGTTATTCCGGCGAAGGCGGGAATCCAGTAAAACAAATACTTTTTTAAAGACCCCACCCGCAAGGCTTAAAAGCCTTGCTTTCCCTCCCTTAAAGGGGAGAGGGACAGCATTGCAATTTTTAACTGGATTCCCGCCTTCGCGGGAATGACACAAAAGCAAAGGAAGGGGGGCTGGTTAACCAAATGCAACATCTAAAACTTGACGCAAGAGGGTAGAGGCGGTGGAAGCATCTATGTTTTTGGACTTCTTGCCAAGCTGTGCCTCAACATTTGCCGAGGAAAAGTTTTCATCCACAAAAATAATATTAATATTTTCGTTTGCAGGTTCGTGTGTGGTTTTGTTATTAAGTTCACTACCGCAATTATCTTCGGGGGTCTCATCACCAACACCCTCCGCATTACAAATACGATGTGTTGGCGAGCTTTTAAGAGGCTCATTGTAATTGTAATCCGTAATTTTATTGGCAGAAGTTTTTTGTGAAGAGTGCTGAGAAAAATGCTTTTTAAATAACTTAACAAAATCGTCCACTTTTTTGCAAACTGCAATTTCAGGATGTTCCCCCACCCCACCGCCTTCGGCAATTAAAGGAAATGGATAGCCCACAACAAGAGTTTTACACTCCTGCTTGGTAAAATTGGCAAAAATATCCTCAAAACTATTTACAATGCAAAGCGGATAGGCAAAAATTAGCTTGCTACAGCTAACCGCAAGCCCGTGCTTTTTTGTGCCAATATCCACTGCCATCACCTTCGCCCTCAAAGCCTGTCGTATTTGCAATGGTGCGTGCTGGTGAAGTAGGAGGCTATTTGACATTATATTTGGATATTGTTGTTTTGATTATTGATGATGTTTATTTTCTTGCTCTTGCTCGGTAAAATATTCAAGATACTCAATGTTATTTTTCTCTGTTTTATTATCTTCCAAGATACATTGCAAAATTAATTATATATAAATTTTAGTTTATTTTATGTAATTGTCAAGTTTTTTAAAAAATAATATATTATTTTACTGGATTCCCACTTTCGTGGGAATGAGTGGGGGGTGGATTCTCGCCTGCGGGGGAGTGAGAAAATCTTTTTAAAACCCTCGCCCCCTTCGCCTGATGGCGAAGGCACCCACAACTTTTATAAAGGCTCGCAAGGGGAGAGGGACAAGGGCCACTACCCAAACCGTCATTCCCGCGTAGGCGGAAATTCAGTAAAACAATATAATTTACACACCCTCAGGCAAGCCCTCGCTTAAAATTTCAATAACCTCAGCACATAAATAAAGGGAGCCATATGCTAAAAATAATGTTTTTTGATGAGGGTTTATTTGGGTTAAAAATGTTGGTAGGTTATCAATTATTTGGGTATTTTGTAGCCCATTTTCGGCAAAAATTTGTTGTAAATACTGGGGAGAGTGGCATTTGTCGTAAGTGTTAATTGCCGTGAGATAAATTTTGTCGATAAAATTTGTAATGCCGTATAATGTTAGCTTGGCGGCAATTTTTGCAACATCTTTTCGCTCCAAGGCCCCGTAAATTATGTTAATTTTTTTGTAGAGGCCATCGTTGAATGTTTCCTGCAAAAAATTGCAAAGAGCCAAAACGCTGCCCTCATTATGCCCCCCATCAACAATTATGTCATAATTTTGGGCAGAAACTACTTTTTGCATTCTTGCAAGCCAAGTTGTTGAGATAATTGCAGCGGCAATTGTGGCATCGGTTATTTTATCTTGCAGATTCAACTTGTTTGCAATCATTTTTGCCGCAAAAACCGCGTTAGATGCGTTAAAATACTGGTGAGACCCCAAAAGGCTCGGCCTTGGCAAATCAATAAATTCACCCTCAAAATGTTTGCCTTCAACAACGAAGCCGTTTGTTATTTTTTCGCAAGAAAAATCGTGCCCGTAAATATATCCGCCCTTGCCACCCTCGCCAAGGTTCTTAACTTGATTACAAAAAACATCTTGTGCTCCTTCATAATTTTGTGCCGATAAAATGTTGATTGCACCCTTGGTTAATATTTGCACCTTTTCGGTTGCAATTTGTTCAATTGTGTTCCCTAGATATTCGGTGTGGTCAAAGCTTATTTGTGTGATGATATTTGCCAGTTTATTTGCGGGGGAAAAAACATTTGTGGCGTCAAAACGCCCACCAAGACCCACCTCAATAATGTTAAAATCTGCCCCTATTTTTGCAAAAGTGTAAAAGGCGGTTGCGGTTAGGCCTTCAAAAAATGTGAGGTCTTTTTCAATATTATTCTTCTTTAAAATATCTTCAACTTCTGTCAAATTTTGTAAAAAAAGCTCATCGCTTATGTTTTGGCTGTTTATCCGCAGCCTTTCGTTAAGTTCAATTAAACTAGGTGAAATGTAGGCACAAGTTGAAAACCCGCTTTCAAGCAGAATTTTTTCAATAAATGCCATTGTGGACCCCTTGCCGTTTGTGCCGGCAATGTGTATAACATTTTTCAACTTATTTTGCGGCTCGCCCAAAATTTGCAGGGCCTGTTTCATTCGCTCTAGCTTAAACGGCCCATCTTGCTTGCCCTGCGGCAGCGGCCACGAAATTTGTTTTACCATAATTAATTATACAAAATTTGCTCCACAACATTAAGGGGTTTGATGTTGGATATATGGGAAAAATTTATTTTGTCAAATATTTTTATGTTATTTGTTTCGCACAAATTTTGCAAAATGTTGTCGTTGTAAATATCGGCCATATTTTGCACGCATCCCAAAATGTTTATGTTCAAAGAGGAAAATGCGGCAATGCTACGGGCTAAATCGCTGCAGGCAAGGGAATTGTCGGTGGAAACTAAAAACAGCCCCTCGCAGGCAAAATTTTGAAAAAAACTAAGGTAGGCATCGCCAGTGCCGGGGGGCAGGTCTAGTATCATATAATCCATTTTTTGCCAAGCACAATTTAGCACAAGGCTATTAATTAGCTTGGATATCATAGGTCCACGCCAAACAAGCCCAGCAGAGCCTTCGGCCACAAAGCCAACGGAGGCATAAAAAACGCCGTCTTTTTCAATGGGTATAAGTTTTTTGTCCTCGTTCACCTCAAACTTGCCGTTGTAGTTTAGGAGGGTTGGGGTTGAGGGGCCGTAGATGTCCAAATCTAAAAATCCCACTTTTTTGCCGCTGGCAGCAAGCAAATTTGCAACTCTATAAGCAATTGTGGACTTTCCCACCCCCCCCTTGCAGGACGAAAACCCAAACACCTTGCCAAAATTTTCCACAACAAACGGCTTTTTATTTTGCCCTTCTTGATTAACTTTTTCAAAATTGCTTTGGTGATTGAGGTTTTGGATATCGTTTGAGAATTTTTCGCTTTTGATTTGTTTCTTTTCGCCTTGGCGGGGATTTTTGTAACTAAGCAAAATTGCTATATCGCGTTGTTTTTTGCCGCAAATTTTGCCAGCATTAGTCTTAATATTTTTTTCGTGTTGCAACAAAATATTTTGTCTTTCAAGCTCGGTTTTTGCGGAGGTCAAAACCTGCTCCGATATTTCCAAAATTAATTTTGTTGTTAGATGGTTGTTTGAAAATTGCAAAATTTTCATACCCTTTGGCAAAATTTTGATAATTCTACCCTTTTTAAATGGCAAAACCTTGCGGATAATATCTGTTACTTTGGCATTCGTAAAAAACTTCATAAACAATTTCATAAAAAATATTGCGTTAATTTTTTGTTTTTTTCCAGTCCTTCCGCCCAAAATGTCATCCCGTGCTTGACACGCGATCTTTTAAAATAATGCAACATTAAAAAGATTCTGACTTTCGTCAGGATGACAGACGCCCCCCCGCCCTCACACTCTCCCTCTCCCTCAGGGGGAGAAAACTTACCCCACCTGCAAGCTAAAGCTTGTCTTCCTCCCCCCATTTTTTTAAGGGTGAGGAGGTTACGGATTGCAAAAACTCCCTCCCCTTTAAGGGGTGGTAGGGTCTTTAAAAAACAATGTAATATTTTCCTAGATTCCCGCCTTCGCGGGAATGAAAACCTAGGGTGGATTTATCATTTGGTCCGCTACATACTTTTTTATCACTCCTATCCTCCCTTGTCGTTCCCGCGAAGGCGGGAATCCATTTTCACAAAATTTTCACAAAAAGATGAAGCAAGAATTAATTTTGGCCCCTCAAAAATGCTTTTGCAATTTTTATGCCTTTGTCGCTAATGGAATGTTCTAGGCCTTCAATTTTATGAAAATCGCATTTGTAGCCGGCGTCCGTCAAATATTTTTGCGTAATTTTTGAAAGAGCAATTGGCACAACAAGGTCTTCATCGCCGTGAATTAGGCAAATTGGCATTTTGCTTTTTGCCTCGGCTTCAATTAAGTCGGGGGCAATTAGGGTGCCGCTATAACCCACAATTGCGCGAATTGGTTTTGCGCGGCGAATTGCCGTAAAAATACTCGTCATTGTGCCTTGCGAAAAGCCAATGAGGGTAATTTTTTGCTCTGCAATAGAGTATTTTTGGGTTAGATAGCTCAAAAAATCGTCAAGTTTTTCGCAGGCCCTGCGTGAGCCATCTAGCAATGCCTCGCGAGACCTATCTATTAGCGAATACCACTGAAACCCCGGAGGGCCAAACTCAAAAACCTCAGGAGCATTAGGAAAAACAAAGAGGGGATGCTCAAAGCTATCGGCAAAAAATTGCCAAATTGGCAGTATATTGCTAGCATCGGCCCCGTAGCCGTGCAAAAATACAGCAATATCGGTAAAATTTGTGTCCTCGGCGGACTTGCCCTGCTTTATGCGAGTAATGTAATTAAGCGGCGAAATCATAATAAAATTGTAATAAAATAATTAATTTTTTTTCCTTGCCATTCCCGCGAAGCCGGGAATCTAGAAGTGATTGTAATATTTTACAAAGATCGCACCCAACCTCCCCTTAAAGGGGGGGGACAAGCTTTAGCTTGCAGGTGAGGTCAAGACTTTCTTCTCACAAGAGCATAGGACGTCAAAATAACAATTATACCCCCTTTCTTGCAATTACAAAGGCAAGGCTGGAGGATAAAATTGGCGAAATTGCCACCACAAAAAGAAGGGCAAACAGCATTTTTAAAAACATTAAAAACCCAAAATTTACAAGAGCCACAAGGGCAAGAGCGGCCAAAATTATGCAAAACAAAAAGGTTTCGGCAATTGCATTTATATGCAAGCTAACAAGCTCATTATGGCGTGCCCCCCTAAATACCACAACAATGCATAGCAATGAGGCCACAAAAATTGCCACGGAGCAGAAAAGTAAAATTATATTCATAAAGCATTTCCAATAAATTTAATTTCCCAGCGTAAGTTAATGCCGTGCTGGCTGAGGGCGTAGGTGCGAACTAGCTCGCCGAGGGTTTCAATATCGGTTGCGGTGGCGGTGCCGTCGTTAATCATAAAATTGTAGTGTTTTGGCGAAAAAAATGCCCCACCAATTTTAAAGTTTTCCCCAACTATGGCCTTAACAATTTGCCACGCCTTTGGGGGGGTGGGGTATTTTGTTTTGTTGGTAACATCGCTATCCAAAGGATTTGCAAATGTGCTACCGCAGGTTTTTTGTTTTAGTGGCTGAGATTGCTCCCGCTGGGTTTTTATTTGCTCCATTTTGGTGGCAATTTCGGCCCCATCGCCATGTTTTGCAAGTAAATCAACAGCGGTAATGATGCAATTTTTAATGAGGGAATCTCGATAAACAAACCCGGCATTTTGTTTTGTAAAAACCTTGTAATTGCCGTGCAAATCAAAGCCACTGGCAGAGGAGAAAATATCGCAAATTTCGCCGCCATAACATCCTGCATTCATAACAACATTTCCGCCCAAAGTTCCGGGGATTCCGCTTAAAAATTCAAGGCCAGCAATATTGTTTTGCTGGGCAAAAATTGATAAGTTGTAGTCCAGCACGGCGCTGCCGCAACGCAAAATGTTGTTTTCAATATTTACAGAAGCAAATTCTCGCCCAAGTTTTATAACAACTCCGTCAAATCCGCCGTCTCGCACTATTGTGTTTGAAAGAGCACCAATGGTTACTATTTTAATAGATTTATCGTAATTTTGCAAAAAATTGTGTAGGTCGCTCTCGTTTTTTGGTTTGAAAAACACCGCACAATTGCCACCGCACCCAAACCACGAATTTTGCGATAAATTGTAGTTTTCCCTGTATTCGCCGTCCACCTTTGGTAAATTAGCCGCGGTAACTTTAAATAGCATTATTCCTCCTCAATAACACTATTTTTTGCCAAAAATTGCTGAGTTTCCCTTGTAGATTGTGCATTAACCGACATAGTAGCAATAGGACGCACTATAAGCCTTTTTATGCCAATTGGCTCGCCGGTTTCCTCACAAAAGCCGTAAGAGCCTTCCTGCAAGGACCTTAGCAGCTTGTCAATTTTGCGAATCAAATTTGTTAGTCTTTCAATTTGTGTCATAGAATTAGAAAGTTCGGTATATTTTGAGGCAATATCGAACTCGTCCAAATCGTTGGAATTTCGCATTGCCTCCATGCTTGCGTTAATTTTTTCAATGTCAAAAACCGACTCATCCCTCATTTTATTTAACGCTCCGTAAAAATACACCCTGTGGTTATACCCCATATATTCGGCATCGTCCTTGCTTGGGTCNTAATTTTTTGGCAATTTTTGCAAATCAAAAATTGTAATTTGTGTAAGTTTGTTTGCGGGTTTGTTAATAATTACATCCTCCTGCTCGCCTTCGGCCTTGTTAGTGTTGAATTTAATGTTGTTAACCTTGCCGTTTGCACTATTACTTTGTTCGCTTTTTTTTAAAACCTTCACCCCCATAATTAAAGCACAATAATAAAATTATCTAATTTTTACACATCTATTTCTCGCTGTCAAGTTTTTTTTCAATAAAATGTAAGTTGGGGGTAAATGAATTGTAAATGTGGGTGTTTTTCTAGCTTGTTATTTCCTTCCCTTGCCATTCCCACGCAGGCGGGAATCTAGTAAAATAATGTATTAGACTTCTCCTATAACTCACTTTTTACTGCATCCCCTTTTATAGAGGTTTATAAAAACTTTTCTTCGCCTCGCTCGTTTATATCAAATAAAGTCGCTTTGGCTCATCAAAATGTTTTAAAAAAATATCTTGTAAAAAGAGGTTTTATGAGATTCTATTACATCCCCAAAAAACCTACTGCTTAGCGGGGAGGTCGGAGCCGCTGGAGTTGTGTTGCTGGATGGAGATGATATCCAGCTCGCGGCCGAGGGAATTGCCAACTTCAAGGGCGAAGATGTCGCACTCGGCACCGAAGCGATTAATTGCCCAAGTTAGTTTATTGTAAAAAAACACACAGGGCACCGTAACCGCCATTGCCATAACAAGCGGAAGGAGGGACTCCGCAATACCAGGTAAAAGCTCAGTAATTGTAATGTAGGGATGGTTTTGTGCAACATCCTGAAAGGTTGTAATTAAATTCCACAAGCAGCCACAAATGCCAATAAATGGGCTAACGGCCGAAACGGAGGCAATGGAATTAATGCCAGCTTTACTTTCCTCTAAAATTGCAAGTTTTTCGCCGGATGTAAGAGAGAGAATGCGGTCTCGTATGTTGCGTTTTATGCCATCGGCGTAGTCCATTGTAAATTTTATGTTTGTAATGTTAGATTTTTTTAGTTCCTTCATTCCAACATAAAAAATGCGGGCAGAGGGAGAGTGTATAATGGGTTTGTCCTTCAGGGCGTTGTAGAGTTTATCTAGCATTTCGCCGGAGTAGTATTCCTTTTCGAAAGATTTAAAAAGTATTTTTTTAATTTTTAAAACCGCCATTTTTTCCAAAAATATCGCCCAAGACCAAATTGCCAGCCCCACCAACAACAAAATAAGAAACTTAACAAAAAGCCCCATTTTAAAAATGGCCAGAAAAAATGCTATCATAATTTTTTTTAATATTATATTATATATTAATGCAGCTCTTCGTAGAAATTGTCAATTTGTTTTTTATATTTTTCGTAAATAACAAATCGGCGTAGTTTTAGCGAGGGGGTTAGCTCGCCAGCTTCGGGGGAAATAAAATCGTTGCTAATAAAAAACTTAACAATTTGTTCGTGGGGGTCTAGCTTTTGGTTTATTTGCATAATAATTTTTTCAATTTCGGCCTTGTTGCTATCTTTATTGCCATTTTTTGTAAATATTACCGCCGAGACAAACTTTTTGCCATCGGCAATTACGCAGCAGTTTTCAATGACTTGGTTTTGCAAAAGTAAAAATTCTATTTTGTTAGGATTTACATACTTGCCGTTTGAAGTTTTAAAAAGCTCCTTCTTTCGCGAAATAACATAAACAAAGCCCGCCTCATCAATTTTTACAATATCGCCGGTGCGAAAATATCCATCCACAAAATGTTTTTCATCACCGTCATTTTGTTTATAGTAGCCCAGCATAAGGTTTGGGCCTTTAACGCACAATTCGCCGTCTTCGAGTATTTTGTAGGATATTTCATCAAAAAATTTGCCAACGCTATAACATTTATACTCGCTTGGGTTGTTGGACGCAATTACGGGGCTGGTCTCGGTCATTCCGTAGCCTTGGTAGAGTGGTAGGCCAACATTTACAAAAAAACGATAGACCTCGTCGTTTAATTTTGCTCCTCCACTAATAACCATTCGGATTCTTCCTCCAAAAATTGCCAAAATTTTGTAAAAAACCGGCTTGTTGTAAAGTTTATTAATAAATGATTTTTTGTTTGGGTCGTGCCGCTGTGCATGTTTTTTTGCCAAGCTTGCAATAATTTTAGCAAGCCCCGTTTTAGAATTTAACGAGAGCAATATTTTGCTATAAGCCTTTTCAAGTACCCGCGGAACGGTTGTTAGCAGTGTAGGGCGAATTGTTTTAAAGTTTTCTACAAGAGTTGCATAGTCGTTCACAAAATATACATTTACAAGGCGGTAGATGTATAAATAGCATATCATTCGCTGAAAAATATGTGCAGTTGGCAAAAAGCTAATTGCAACATCTTCTGGGCCAACGCTAAAAACTTTTGCCGAATTTAAAACCTGCGAAATTAAATTATAATGCGAAAGCATAACACCATTTGGCAAGCCCGTTGTGCCGCTTGTATAAACAATGCTTGCAAGCATTGTGCTATGCACCGCGGTTTTGTTTAAAATATCGGTAATTGTAGATGGCTTAACTGGGCGAACATCATTAAAATAAATTATTTTTTCGGGGTCTATGCCGTGGCAGGATGCACTTTGCTTGCAAAAATAATTTTCGGCAATAAATAGTGAGGGGGCAGATTGTTCTATTTCAAACTTTAAATTTGCTCCGGAAGAATTTAAAAAAAGCGGAACGCAAACAAGCCCGAGGCACATTATTGCAAAATCGGCGGCGAGCCATCTTGTAGATGTTTGCCCCATAATGCAAATTCTATCGCCATGTTGTAAATTAAACGAGTGCAGTAATTTTATGTAGCCGGCAACTTCCTCCAAAAAGTTGTCGTAGCTTATTGCTCCAAAGGAATCTGCCGAGTGCTGATTGTATAATTGACACTCGTTTTGACCGTATTTTGCGTCAATTAAATAAGTGTATAGATCCTTAAATGTTTGCATAACCTTTTTAAATTACTTCTAAATATAATTTTATATACCTTTACAATATCATTATACATTTTAAATATAATGTTTTCAATATAATTTTTGAAAATATTATATTGTCTTTAAAAGACCTCACCCAACCCCCCTTTAAGGGGGCGGTCTGCCCCAGACCTTGTCATCCTGACGAAAGTCAGGATCTTGTAAAACAATACAATTTTAATAATAAGATCCCGTGTCAAGCACGGGATGACATTGAGGCGATAATGTCATCCCCACTCCCCCTTGTCATCCCCGCGAAGGCGGGAATCTAGAAAAACAAATGCTACCCACTCAAAAACGAGTTGATGATTTTTAGCTTGGTGTAAAGTTCGGCAAGTTCTTCAGTGGGGTTGGAGAGGGCGGTTATGGCCCCGCCGGCTTGGGTTTCAAATAGCGTTCCAAGATGGCGAGTTTCAAGGCGGTGAGCTGCAAGATGTATTTCAAGAGATGCTTCGCGGCTAGTTTCGCGGCTCG
>JGI12421J11937_10000621_pt1 | contig 14032 bp, 16 predicted proteins | sample LakErihyJuly2011_2_FD_11937 | JGI IMG/M metagenome (IMG submission 11937)
GTTGTCAAGGGTGGCGCGACCGAATCTGGTTCGCGTGCCGCACAGAGTCACACTGGAGCATTGGCAAGCAACGACAAGATATTCGACGGCCTTTGCAGAAGCACTGGAGCAACGCGCGCCAAAACTGTTGAAGAGGGATTCGATATCGCAGCGAGTTTTGCAACGCAACCACTTCCGCGCGGCAATCGCGTTGTGGTGCTGACGACCGTAGGTGGTTGGGGAGTAGTGACAGCCGATGCCATTGCTCAAGACGGTTTGCTCGACCTCATCACACTTCCAATCGAGTTGATCAAATCACTAGACGAGTTGTTGCCCCCACGCTGGAGCCGCAATAATCCCATCGACTGCGCAGGCGGTGAAACTCGCGACACTATTCCCGCGATCCTGGACATGGTTTGTGCTCACGAACAAGTAGATGCGGTGATATTTCTAGGACTAGGAATCCAAAGCAACCAAGCCCGAATGATGAGCGAGGGTCACTTTTACCCCGATCATGGGTTGGAAAGAATTGTTGCGTATCACCGAAAACAAGATGAGCGTTTTGCGCAAGCGGCAGCCGAATGTTCGACTAAATACAACAAGCCTGTGTTGGTTGCTACTGAACTTGCAGTTGCCGACCCAGCCAACCCTGGTCCGGCAACAGTGCGAGAATCTGGTCGGCTGTGTTACGCAAGTGGGACGCGCGCTGCAACTGCATTAGGTCATATGTTCAGGTATTCGCAATTCACTGGAGTTGCGCAATGAATCAGAGAAGCAGTACCGACATTTCGCAATCAATGAAACGTGCGAACAGCAAAGTACGACTTGGCTCCGTTCGAGTCGTTGCAACGCTGCTCTCCACAGTCTTGCTTGTTGGTGCATCGATACTTGGCGTTGCATACAAGTTTGTTCATGACATCGGAATTTCGGTTTCGAGCAACAATTCATCTGTGCAGGCTGTATCTCCGAATGCATCATTGCTCAATGCTCGACGTTTGCCAGCAATTCTTTCTGCCGAGGTTCGAATCGGCGGACTCGTGCGATCTCTCTCGGAAACAGTGCAAAATTTCCCCGATCAATCGTGTCTCATCATTTCAGTAGAAGGCCAAAGAATTACCTCCATCAAGCCAAATCTTCCAGTGATTCCAGCAAGCAACATGAAACTGCTCACTGCGTTGGCGGCCATCGAAGTGCTTGGACCCGATTTTGTTTTCACCACAAAAGTTGTCGGTCTTAATGAAGCGAATCAAATCATCGGAGATCTCTGGCTTGTTGGCGGTGGAGATCCGTTGCTTTCAACGATTGGGTATCCAGCAACAGAGTCTTACCCAACCCTGTTTCCCACCAACATCGGTTTACTTATTGACGCACTCGTCTCTGCTGGCATTACAGAGATCACAGGCAATATCGTCGGCGATGAAAGTCGTTACGACACGGAAAGATTCTCGCCAACACTCGGACTCGGTGTGCGCACCACCGAGGTCGGACCTTTGGGCGCATTGATGCTCAACGATGGCGTTGTTCTTTCTTCGCCGATCAAACCTGATCAACCTGCTCTGTCGGCGGCTCAGGAATTTTTGAGGTTGCTGACTGAACGGGGAATCATTGTTCGAGGATCCGCCAAAACTGGAACTGCGTCAGCCGATCTGCCAGTTGTTGCAAGCATTGATTCTGCTCCGTTGAGTGACGTGATTGCAGAAATGTTGACCAACAGCGACAACAACACAGCCGAGTTGATGTTGAAGGAAATTGGTCTTGCTCGCTTGTCAACGGGGTCCAGAATTGCTGGTGCTCAAGTTGTTCAATCAATATTGCAGGAATTGGGTTTGCCCGTAGATGGTTTAGTGATCGTCGATGGTTCTGGTCTTGACCGAGGTAATCGCGCTACTTGCTCTTTGTTTACTGCAGTACTCGAAAGAGACGGAGGGTTTGGAGTGATGGGCAGTGGTCTTGCAATTGCTGGTCAAACTGGCACACTTCGAGACTTACTTGGGTGAGAGCGCAGCGAGCGAAAGATTACATGCAAAAACCGGAACACTCACAGGGGCCAAGGCNTTGTCNGGATTTGTTGTTTACGCNCCCGAAAAGGCAGCAACCTTCGCCCTCATTTTGAACGGNTCAGGNGTTTCCAATCAGGGCGAATATCGGCCAATTTGGAATGGCNTNGCCAACTCTTTGGGATCCTTAAACGAGCATCCAAGCGTTGCTGATATTGCACCGTAAGGGGTGTGGGTACATTCCCGCAATCTCGCTGGTTTACTGGATGTGTGAATAATAAAAGCTTGGGCGCCCGTGCAGCACGTCATTCTTCGCTATCTGTCGTTGAGCTCTATGAGATGGTTCGCGACTACGTCAAGCAGGAAACACTTGATCCGTTGCGAGGTGTTGGACGATGGTTGGCTTGGGGCATTGTCGGCGCAATTGCGTTGATTTTCGGGGCAGTAGTCGGATTGATCGGACTGCTTCGTCTTCTACAAGCGGAAGTTTTCGATCAACCAAACGGATTCACATGGATTCCGTACATGATCATTGTTGGTGTTGCGATTGTGATGATCTGGCTTTCACTGACGCGCATTCAACGCCCAAGTCTGCACAAGGAAAGCTGATCCGGTGATGACTGACCAAGATCAGAGAATNACCAAGGAAGACCTTGAAACCAAGTTTCAATCGTTGCAGGACGATTTNCAAGGTCGTGCTTCGGACAAGAAGCAATCGATCATGGCCGTTGCGGCTATCGCCAGTGCCGTAGTGGTGCTGATTGCATACATGCTTGGTCGACGTGGTGGACGCAAGCGTCGAAGCGTCGTAGAGATTCGTCGCTAACACACGTGTGGTACCTACAAATGGCTTGGCGCGTGGTGAGATACGTGCGTAAACGTCGCAAGCCCGTTGTAGCACGAGTGCGACTCAAAGATGATCAGTCACTTTCCATTTCACACTCCAAGCGCAAAGGTATTTAGTTATGGCTCGTGTCTTTGCGGTAGGCGAGAAGGTATTGATTTTGGATTCAAAGAAGAGACGATACTTGGCAACTTTGAGTGACGGTGGACAGTTCCATAGTCACTCTGGAGTACTCGAGCACAACGACATTGTCGGCAGTCATGAAGGCACAGTACTGAAATCAACAAAAGGTGCGCACTATTCGATCTTGCGGCCAACTCTTGAGGATTTTGTGCTGGAGATGCCAAGAGGTGCACAGGTCATTTACCCTAAAGATCTCGCACCGATTTGCATGATTGGTGACATCGGTCCAGGTATGCGAGTGTTTGAAACTGGTGTGGGATCCGGAGCTCTTTCGATGACGATGTTGCGATACGGAGCAACGATTACCGGTTACGACATTCGTGAAGATTTTGCCAACAGAGCGACATCAAATGTTCGTTCATTTCTAGGCGAAGAAGCCTTGGAGCGCTACACAGTTGAGATACGTGACTCTTATGAAGGTATTGATGGGTCAGATTACGACAGGGTCGTACTTGATTTGCCAGAGCCGTGGAATGTTGTGCCGCATGCCGAAAAAGTGCTGCGCACTGGTGGCCTACTCGTGGCTTACACGCCAAGTATTACGCAGGCAGTGCAGGTACGAAAAGCGATGGGCGATGCGTGGATTGAATCTCGCACCATAGAGGTGTTGCATCGTTCTTGGCATATCGAAGGAATGGCGGTTCGTCCGGACCATCGCATGGTTGCACACACGGCATTTCTGACCGTGTCACGATTTATCGGACACGCAATGACAATTGAAAACTCAGAAAACTCAGAGACCGAAACGGACTCTGAAGAAATTCAGTAATTGATCGAACGTTTACGGTTCGATGAAAATGCACTCGCCGGGACATTCCTCGGCGGACTCGATTACACCGTCAAGCTGGCTGTCGGCAAAGTTGGCCATGCCTTCTGCGCCTTGGGCGTTGCCCTTGGCTGTTGCAAAAATCTTGTCCTTCTCACGAACGTAAGCCAAACCGTCGTCGAGCAGAGTGAAGACGTCAGGGGCAATTTCCTCGCACAATCCGTCTCCAGTGCAAAGATCCTGATCAATCCAAACTTTCATGATGGCTAGCTCCTTTTAGCTTTCGGCTTTTCAACTTTTTGTGAAATCCATACAATGTACGAGTTAAAGATTACACGCCGCTTGTCAAAAAGTTGTGTTCTCGGCAAGGATTGCCCTATACGGTTTCTCAATAGCCGAATTTATAGGGGGTGACAAATGACATCTAATGCCGAGAATGACAGAACCGAAGGGCTGGCTCTGGCTGAATCCAAGATTCAGATTGCGCGCTTAACTGGCCAGAACGAAAAGCTTTCTTACACACTTCGAGAAGCTCGGGAACATATTGCGTCGTTGCGAGATGAAGTTGACAAGCTCACCCGTGCACCTGGGTCATACGGAACTGTTGTAGGGATCAATGATGACCAAACTGTCGACGTTTTAACCAACGGTCGCAAGATCAGAGTGTCTGCTCACTCGGATGTAGATATTGAGCATCTTCATCTTGGCGCTGAAGTGATGCTTAATGATGCCCTCAACATCGTCTTGGATCGTGGCAGCGACTCAACAGGAGAAGTGGTTTCATTAAAGGAAGTTCTTGATGACGGCATTCGCGCGATTGTTGTTGTTCGCGGAGATGACGAGCGTGTGTGCGAATTAGCAACCGCAATTCGGGGTATGCATTTGCGATCTGGAGATTTGCTGCGACTCGATTCGCGTTCCAACCTGCTTCTCGAAAAATTGGACCAACCAGAAGTAGAGCACCTGCTGCTCCAAGAAATTCCAAACATTTCATACTCGGACATCGGTGGTCTTGATTCTCAGATCGAACAAATAGCGGATGCTGTGGAGCTGCCATTTTTACACGCTGACCTATTCGCCGAACATCAATTGCCTGCTCCTAAAGGAATTTTGTTGTACGGACCTCCAGGATGCGGTAAGACACTGATTGCTAAAGCAGTTGCCAACAGCCTCGCGCGCAAAGTTGCATCTCGAACTGGAGACGACAAAGGCCGAAGCTATTTCATCAATATCAAGGGTCCTGAGTTGCTTAATAAATATGTTGGCGAAACTGAGCGCCAAATTCGATTGATCTTTGAACGAGCAAGAGAGAAGAGCGAAGAAGGTTGGCCGGTGATAATTTTCTTCGACGAGATGGATTCAATGTTTCGCACTCGTGGTACCGGAATATCGTCCGACATGGAATCAACCATTGTTCCACAGCTGCTAGCCGAGATCGACGGTGTTGAGGGTTTGCGAAATGTCATTGTGATCGGCGCCACGAACCGTGAAGATCTCATTGACCCAGCAATTTTGCGACCTGGCCGCTTGGACGTGAAGATAAAGATAGAAAGGCCAGATGCTGATGCTGCTCATCAGATTTTTGCTCGTTATCTGACTAATGAGTTGCCGATTTCCCAAACCGACATCGACAATCTGGGAGGCGGAGACGCACAGAAGGCTGTGCAAGAGATGGTCAATCAAGCAGTGGTTGAAATGTATGCAACAACCGATGTCAATAGGTTTCTTGAAGTGACTTACCAAAATGGTGAGAAAGAAATCATGTACTTCAAGGATTTCTCCTCAGGAGCAATGATTGAAAATATTGTGCGAAGGGCTAAAAAACTCGCGATCAAGAGACTGATCGATTCTGGTTTGAAAGGTATTTGTCTGCAGGATCTAGTGGACTCAATCCATCAGGAATTTAAAGAGCACGAAGATCTGCCAAACACAACCAACCCCGACGATTGGGCAAAGATCTCTGGCAAGAAAGGCGAGCGAATCGTATTTATACGCACCCTCGTTCACGATCAAGACGAAACTCGTGCTGGACGCGATTTTGGCGGCAAAGCAATCGAACGAACGGCGACAGGGCAGTATCTCTAAGTGGCAACACCAAAAGTCTGCGGAATCGAAACCGAATACGGAATCATTTTTAAGGGTGGAGACGTCAACCCGATTACTGCATCGTCGATCATCGTCAATGCATATTCACAAGGTAAAGACGATCTGGTTGGCTGGGATTACATCGATGAACATCCCGGCAACGACGCAAGGGGCTATTCACTCGATGACTATTTATTCCCAGAGTACGAAAGCCAACTCGTCAACACCGTGCTCACGAATGGTGCCCGCTACTACGTAGACCATGCCCATCCAGAGATCAGCACACCAGAATGCCGAAATGCTCTTGAGGCGGTGTTGTTTGATCGAGCAGGAGAAGAGATCATTCGCAGCAGTATGCAATTGGCCAACGAAGGCTTACCAGAGCATTCCGAGATCGTCATTTACAAGAACAACTCTGATGGCAAGGGCAATAGTTATGGTTGCCATGAGAATTACCTGGTTTCGAGACAAACCCCGTTTTCACAGATCGCTCAGCAAATAACGACGCACTTTGTGACTAGGCAAATCTTTTGCGGTGCCGGAAAAGTTGGTGCCGAACACCGTGGGCTGAGCGGCAAGGGTGCCAATCAACCAGCATTTCAAATCAGCCAGCGTGCGGATTTCTTCGAAGAAGAGATTGGATTAGAAACAACGCTCAAAAGACCAATCGTTAACACCCGCGATGAACCACATTGCGACCCGACGAAGTATCGCAGATTGCACGTTATTGCTGGTGATGCGAATATGAGCGAAGTCGCAACGCTGCTCAAGCTAGGCACTACATCAATTGTGCTTGCGATGATTGAAGACGATGCTTTTCCAGAGCATCTCGTTATCAAGGATCCTGTTCATGCAATTCGCCAAGTGAGTCACGACACCTCACTGAGTGCTTGCATCATGATGTCTGATGGTCGAATGTTGTCGGCTCTCCAAGTGCAATTGGAAATACTTGAAGCGGCGATTCGGTATGCGAATCGCTACGGACTCGAATCAGTGGACGATGTTGTAGGTAACGATGTGTTGATGCGCTGGGCGAGTGTGCTTGATGGCCTGGAGACCGACCCATTATTGGTTGCCAATATTGTGGATTGGATAGCCAAGAAGCGCATTGTTGATGGTTTTGCGCAGCGCCATAACCTGCAGATTGACGACGCACGCCTCAAAGCAATCGATTTGCAGTACCACGACATGCGAGTCGACAAGTGCTTGGCATTGCGCGCAGGTTTAGTCGAATTATGTGCAAAGCCAGATGTAATGACCGCAATGGTCAAGCCACCTGAAAGTACTCGAGCATTTTTTCGCGGAACTGTCTTGCAACGATGGCCAAACGACGTAATTGCCGCCAACTGGGACAGCGTTGTGTTCGACATTCCTAATCAAGGACTCAAACGAGTCCCGATGCCTGAGCCGCTGCGTGGAACGCGCCAAATGGTTGGAGACGTACTTGCAAGTTCTCGGAATCCTGCAGAACTTATAGAGAATCTGGGATCAAAGTTCTAACACCGTCGGACTAGCGGCAAGTCAGGTTTTTGACTATGGTTCAAATATGCCAGAGCAACTGAAGAAAACTTCACAGTCCAGAAAGACCGAGACGCCTGCAGTTGAATCTTCTACTTCGAGTGCTGCCACTAGCAGCACTTCCAAGAATCTCACTGCAGAACTCGACAGCCTGTTGGACGAGATTGATGAAGTGCTCGAATCCAATGCTGAAGAGTTTGTAAAAAGCTACGTGCAAAAAGGTGGGCAATAGCCCTAACCTACAGATATATGTCAATGCCGATGTTTTCCTTTGAGCAGGATCCCGGTGCGAGTTTTGGCGAACTACTGAAACGAGTCGGATTGTCGCCATTTGGCGAATCTGGTCCTGTCAGTGAAATGCTTGTTCCTCACGCAACTACTTGTGTTGCACTCCGTTGTGCAAATGGAGTTGTCATGGCTGGCGATCGACGAGCAACTTCGGGCAACTTGATCAGTCATCGTGAGATGGAAAAAGTTGTGCAAGCCGATCAATTTAGTGGTGTAGCGATTGCCGGTGCTGCAGGACCAGCAATGGAAATGGTCAAATTGTTTCAACTTCAAATCGAACATTACGAAAAGGTTGAAGGTCAATCACTTTCGCTTGAAGGTAAGGCAAACCAACTTTCAATGTTCGTTCGCAGCAATCTTCCAGCAGCGATGCAAGGTTTTATGGTTGTACCGATTTTTGCCGGATATGACACGCTTCTGAAACATGGACGCCTGTGGAACTATGACGCAACAGGAGGCAGATACGAGGAGCATGATTTTGTTGCAACGGGCTCAGGCATGCTCCACGCAGGCACTGTCTTGCGCATGGGATGGAAGCGTGACATGACTGTTGACGACGGTGTGGAACTCACGGCTCGCGCTTTGTGGGAAGCATCCGACGCCGATTCGGCGACCGGCGGGCCTGATGCGTTGCGAGGCATCTACCCAGTGATTGCTTCGATCACCAGTGATGGCTTCACCCGTATTGGTGATGCTCAACTTAAGCAAACATACGAAGCAATTGCTAAAGGTGTAGTNCAACGATGAGNATGCCTTTTTATGTAGCGCCNGAACAAATGATGAANGACCGAGCCGACTACGCGCGCAAGGGAATTGCCCGCGGTAGGGCGTTGGTGGCATTGCAGTACGTGGATGGCATCGTGCTCGTAGCCGAGAACCCATCCAATACGTTGCGCAAGATCAGTGAGATTTANGATCGCATAGCTTTTGCCGGTGTTGGTAAATACAACGAGTTTGATCAACTGCGAGTAGCAGGCGTTCGCGCAGCAGACTTGAAGGGCTATCAATTTTCGCGCTTGGACGTTGATGCACGCGGATTGGCAAATCAATACGCACAAATCCTCGGACAAACATTTACGCACGAAATGAAGCCGCTCGAAGTAGAGATCCTCGTCGCCGAAGTTGGTTTGACTCCGGAGCAGGATCAGTTGTTTCATATCATGTATGACGGCACTGTCATCGACGAGCATCAATTCACAGTGTTGGGCGGCGACATGGAGACAATCCGGGGACGCATGGCTGAACGCTTTGTTGCAGGTTCTAATTTGCAAGACGCTGTTAAATTTGCTCATCAAGCATTAAGCACGACAGATTTACCGATCAATTCATCCGAGCTCGAAGTAGCGGTGCTCACACGCAGCAGCACGCGTCGTTGCTTTTCCAGACTCAGCGAAGCAACCATCACCCAATATCTGGTTTAACCAGCGGTCTTCATGGACAAACGCATCTTCGGTATCGAAACCGAATATGGAGTTACATGCACTTTGCGAGGTCAACGTCGTCTAAGCCCCGATGAGGTGGCACGTTATCTTTTTAGAAGAGTTGTCTCGTGGGGAAGAAGTTCAAATGTGTTTCTCGAGAATGGTGCTCGGCTCTATTTAGACGTTGGATCACACCCTGAATATGCGACCCCAGAGTGCGATTCGATCTATGACTGCACCGTGCACGATAAGGCAGGAGAGCGAAAACTCGAAGAATTGCTTATCGGTGCAGAACAGCGTCTCAAAGAAGAAGGTATCCGCGGAACCATTTATCTGTTTAAGAACAACACCGATTCAGCCGGCAACTCTTACGGTTGTCATGAGAATTATCTCACGCGACGAAGTGCTGAGCCAGACAAGTATCAGCAACATCTCATTCCATTCTTGATCTCTCGCCAAATATTCACGGGAGCCGGTCAAGTGCTTCAAACTCCTCGTGGCCCAATTTTCAGCATTGCTCAACGTGCAGAACATATTTGGGAGTCGATGAGTTCTGCGACAACGCGAAGCCGTCCAATTATTAACACCAGGGATGAACCACATGCTGACGCCGAGATGTATCGCCGCTTACATGTAATCGTTGGTGACTCGAACATGAGCGAATATACAACCTATCTAAAGCTTGGAAGCACGGCTTGCATGCTGCGAATGATCGAGTCTGAGGATGTCTCGCTGCGAGATCTGACTCTTGAGAATCCGGTACGAGCGATCCGGGACTTTAGCCACGACATCACATGCCGAAAGAAGGTGCGACTTGAAAGTGGACGTGAACTCTCAGCACTTGACATTCAACGTGAATATCTCAACAGCGCTTTGAAATTTGCAGACACGCATGGTTTCACTCCGTCCGAAATGAAGGCATTAGAGATGTGGGAGCACTGCGTATCGACCATTGAGAATGATCCATTGAAACTAGGCACCGAGGTCGATTGGGTAATCAAGCACAACCTGATTGAAGCTTTTCGTTCAAAACACGGCCTTGCTCTTGATGACGCTCGTGTGCAAACACTTGACTTGCAGTACCACGACATTCGCCAAGACCGAGGTGTTTTTTATCGCCTGCAAGCACGCTCGATGGTTGACCGAATTTGTGACGAGCAAGACATTGTTGCAGCAATGGATATTGCACCGCAGACGACGCGAGCAAGATTGCGATCCGAATTTATCATTGCCGCTAAGGAGAAAAAGCGCGATTACACAGTCGACTGGGTGCACCTCAAGATTAATGACCAGGCACAAAAGACGGTTTTATGCAAAGACCCTTTCGTTTGTGAAGATGATCGAGTTGAAAAACTCATCGCATCGCTCTAGCTAGGGTTCGCTGCGGCTACCGTTACAGGCTGATGAATTCTGAGCAGCCGCCTTCATTGCCGTCGACCAACTCGGGATTACAACTCGTTCGCGAATGGGCAACTGTGCTGGTTGTTGCTTTGGTGATAGCGATTACTGTTCGCTCGCTGATTTTGCAGCAGTTTTACATATCTGGGCCAAGCATGGAAGCAACCATGTTCCAAGATGATCGCGTGCTTGTAAACAAGCTTTCATATCGGTTGCACGATATACACCGAGGTGACGTTGTGGTATTTGACAGAGTGACGGTTGACGGTCAAGTAGTACAACACGATGATTTGATCAAGCGTGTCATTGCTCTTGGCGGTGAAAAGATATCCATTAAAGACTGCAAGGTCTTCATTAATGGAAAGTTGTTGCCTGAGCCTTATTTAAACGACTTCGACCTTGCTCAAACAGTTGTTGAGGATCGCTGTCGCGTGCCATTGATGGACGAGATGATTATTCCGGACAACCAACTTTTTGTGATGGGTGACAACCGGCCACAATCTTTTGACAGTCGCATGTTTGGCCCGATTGAACAAAAACTTGTTGTTGGAAGAGCCTTCGTGATTATCTGGCCGTTGAGCGCGGCAAAGTTTCTCTAACCTTGTTTGCTGATGACTTCGACCATTCGGTCTGGCCAATCACTAAAAACACCGTCTAGTCCCATCCGAACACCGTTTTCAATTACCGCTTCGTGCTGCATGTCCCACCCAAAGCTGACGATGTTGAACCGGTGAAAGAGGGCGACCAATCCGCCATTCCAATCTGAGTAATGCATATTGAAGGCTTCAATGCCATTTGCAGCAAGTGTTGCTGCGCGACGTTCCGGTCCCTCCTTGATCTTTGCTAGTCGAGTCGAATCGACAAACTTGCACCTTCGAGTGGATGATCTTTTGTCGATTAACAAGTCGCAATTCGGATGGCAGAGCCACAGTCGGTCAAGCATGGTTTCATCGATATTTGCCACAGTTCGTTCAATCGTCTCGAATACCACCGGGTCCTTGACATCGAGACTGAGTTGGTATTGCGTTCCACAATGTTGCAGCAATTGCTCAAGACTGGGTATATGAGAAGGTAAGGCCGATCGATCCATCTCCGCAATTGGTTTGGACCGCAAACGTGATTTCACCACGCCATCATGATCGAGCACCAACACTCCATCTCGAGTGACCCAAATGTCGCTTTCTAATCCGTTCGCACCCAGTTTGAGTGCGAGCGAAAACGCATCAAGAGTATTTTCGGGGGCATATGCGCTTGCACCACGATGGGCGAAAAGAATCGGCTCGTTCAGGAGAGATGGAAGCCGTTGCTGCACAGAGCAATGATATGGCAAAGTATCTGCAGCCTTTAGACTGTTGGAATGTTTAATTTCTCGGGAAGCGAGATCATTTTTTTATTGATTCTCGGTCTCGTGGTGCTTGGCCCGGAAAAGCTTCCTCCCGTGTTGCGCAAGATGGGTCAGTTGTACGGACAATTCAAACGCATTACAGGTGATGCACAGTCCGAATTCAGGGGAGCATTCGCCGAGCCGATTCGCGATATGCAAAAGGCCGCTAACGAATACAAGACTGTTTTCACAGATGCCTCGAAACAAGTCGAAAGCGAATATGTGCAAACGACATCGCTGTTCAAAGAAAGTGCTCACCAGGAAAAGATAGAGGCTGCCGTTGAGCCGGAATTCATCCCGTATGAGACGACCCCAAGTGCGGTCGAAGAGTTGAGCCTTGAGCCAAAGATTATTGAATACGAAATCGAGAAGGATAAGTAGTGGCCTGGCGCTTTTCAAAGACTGTCGTAGATGGTTCGGAGCCGATGTCGATCATGGCGCATCTCTCAGAATTGCGAATGAGAATAATTCGCTCGTGTCTTTCGATAGCCATCGGGGCAGCAGTTATCTTGATTTTTTATGATCAGGTTTTGCACTTTCTCACACAGCCATATCGAAATATCTGCACAGCCCGTCCTGATTTCAACTGCGATGGATCCTTGTATGCACTGGGACCGATTGAAGGTCTAGCTTCGCGAATGCGGATCGCCGGTTATGGCGGCATCATCATCTCGGTGCCGATTATTCTTTGGCAACTTTGGAGATTCGTTTCACCGGCGATGAGTTCTAAAGAAAAGAAGTACGCGGTTCCATTTGCGGTTTCATCGTTTTTTCTTTTTGTTTTTGGTGGCGCACTTGCGTTTTGGACTCTCGACAAAGCTCTTGAGTTTCTCATTTCATGGTCGGGTGCGGATGTTAACCAGACATATCAGATTGCCAAATACATCAGCCTTGTCGCTCTTATGGTGCTTGCGTTCGGTGCCGGGTTTCTGCTTCCGGTGATTGTTGTATTTTTGCAATTGGTTGGCGCAGTGACTCCACAGCAACTGCGCAAGCAATGGCGAATTGCCGTAATGGTTGTATTCGTTATCGCCGCGATCATTACTCCTAGCGGGGACCCAATCAGCATGCTCGCGCTAGCAGTGCCCATGTCTGTTTTGTATGTGGTTGCTGTGGTCATTGGTTTTGTTGCGCAACGACGCAAACGGAAGAAGTCACAAAACGACGACATAGCCTCCGAGTAATCGTTATGTCGGATGCTGATGATTCAAAATTGACAGCAAGATACGACTTCGCACTCGACAAATTTCAACTGGATGCGATAGCAAGTATCAACGATGGTCTCAACGTATTGGTGGCAGCACCTACTGGATCAGGCAAAACAGTCGTAGCCGAATATGCAGTCGCACGAGCACACCGAGCTGGACTGAGATCCTTTTATACGGCTCCGATCAAAGCCCTTTCGAACCAGAAGTTTGTTGAACTGAGCACTTTCTATGGCGAATCTCAAGTGGGGTTACTAACAGGCGACAACAGTATTAATCCCAATGCTCCAATTGTGGTGATGACTACCGAAGTTTTGCGAAACATGATCTATGCGCGTTCCCAAGCACTTGATTCATTGGGAGTCGTCGTGCTTGATGAAGTGCATTTTTTGCAAGATGCATATCGTGGCCCTGTCTGGGAAGAGGTGATTATCCATCTCGAACCGACAGTGCAGCTTGTCTGTCTGTCCGCAACCGTCTCAAATGCGACAGAGTTGTGCGATTGGCTGACAACTGTTCGTGGACCAACAACTCCGATTGTTGAAACAAAGAGACCCATTGAACTCACCAATCATTATCTTGTTGGCGACAAGGCCTCAAACACGCTACGAACGTTTGATGTGTTGATAGATGGTCGTGCCAACCCGGAAGTGACACGCTTTGAACAAGCAAAGTCAAATGCACCCGTTCGACATGCTGGCCGTCAAAATTCGAGACAATACGGCGCACCCCAGCGATTGTTTGCTCCGCAGCGGTCGGACATCATTAAAGAACTTTCCGCTGCCGATCTGTTACCCGCAATCTTCTTCATATTCAGTCGTAATCAATGCGATGAAGCGGCCAAGTCTTGTTTAAAGATGGGAATTTCGCTCACAACGCCTGCAGAAAAGAAGGAGATTGTCGCGATAGCACACGAACGCCTAGCGGGTTTCAGCGACGATGATCTTGCCGCGCTCGAGTTCAC
>JGI12421J11937_10000625_pt1 | contig 13978 bp, 4 predicted proteins | sample LakErihyJuly2011_2_FD_11937 | JGI IMG/M metagenome (IMG submission 11937)
ATCTGGTCATGCATTGACCGAAGAATGTCTGTTGTAGTGAGAATGGTGTTGGGGGTTTTAATCCATTCAGGAGGCATGATTATGTTTTCCCTCCTCAGGTCAGGATATCGAAGATGCCGGTCTGTGAAGGCGGCTTTGTAAGGAGGGTAGAGTCTTGACAGGGAATCTGCCAAAGGTAAGTCTACTCCTGCTATGTGTTGCAATGACCACTTAAAGGGGAGAGAATAGAGTCTGTGGGAAATCCGAGCCATCTTGGCGCTGTCGGGGTTGTTGTAGCAACTCAGAAGAGTGATGAGACTTTTCAAATCTGTTTTGATGATGGCTTCAGGGCAGTTGTGGAGGTAAAAATAGTGTGTTTTGCACCCTATCAGTACCCCCATCGCCTCTTTCTCTAGGGAGGTGTGATGTAGTGACTCCGTTAGTGAAAATCTTCTTGAGCCATATCTGATGATGTTTCTTCCTTTTCCTGAGGGTTTGGAGGGGTTGTCGTATTCTTGGTATAGGACGCTTCCTGTTCCTACAATGCTGGAGTCAGTTTCCATGTATATTGGTTTACTGAAATCAACTATGTTGAGTTTCTCCGCATCTTTAATTGCTTGTCTCAGTTCTTCAAATGACTTCATCTGTGTCTCGTTCAGGGCAAAGGCTTGTTTGTCTGTCTTGCCTCTGAGGGCTTCGAAGAGAGGACCCGTTCGTAGGTGATAGCAATCAACAAAATGGGCCATGTATCCTGCTATCCCTAGGAGGCTTTGAAGTTCTTTCTTGGTTGTTGGTGGCTTGAGACCATCAAAGTAGCTCTTCCTATCATCAGGGATCCAAATCTTTTCTCCATTAATTCGGTGGCCTAGGAAGGTCACTTCTGTTTGGAATGGTTCTAGTTTTCCGATGGAAATCAGAAAATTGCTGTTCATCAAGTCTTTAAAGACTGACTCCAGGTCTTCAAGGTGAGTTTCTGCGTCTTTACTGTACACAAGGAGATCGTCAATATGCTGGATGGTGCATTTGCGAGATCTTTCCCCTAGGGCCTTCTGTACAAAGAGACTGTATTCCCCTGGGAGATTCGCAAGGCCGTCAGGTGTAGACCTGTATGCGAATGTCCTCCATGGGAACTTCTGAGTGTGAATCCTGAAAGCACACACATGCCTGAGGAACCAAGAGGCTACCATAGAGCGATATGCTTTTCGGGCGTCAATCTTTGTGACAAACATCATTCCTTGGAGGCGAGGGTAAAGGGTTTCAATTCCTTTGACCAGGTGTGAATTTCTGTTCTTGTGAACCATGTGGGAGTTGACTGGTCTCAAGTCCAAACAGAGCCTCCACTTTCGGTTCTCGAAAGAGACATGCTTGTTTTCTGAGTTGTGGTGAGTAAGCAGGATGGGAATGTTGTATGGTGAGTCCACTTCAACAATCTCATCCCTGTCAAGCATCTCGGTGATCTTGGCGTCGAGTACTTCTGCCATCCTACTTGCCATTGGGTAGGGTTTGATGAAGATGGGCTTATCTGTTGTTAGTTTGATGTCGACCACTGCTGGCTCCCCATCAACTAGGATGGGTCGGCAGTCAGTAGCATTACAGGAAAGGAGGTTTCTGTATCTGTCGAACAGATCGGCGAGTTTGGATCTTATTGGCTCTGGGACGTCGACGGAGTTGATATCAAAATGTTCTCTCCACTCGCCAGGGACAAAAGAGTCTGGTATCCCGATTGGAGGGTTTCTGAGTACATTCCTATCTGATGTTACTGCCTCAGGATGGGGTTCAAAAGGTTCGTAATTTTCATCCTCATATCCAGGGTGTGTCGTGAGGAACTCATTGATTTCAGTATCATCTGTCATTCCCAGAGGGTCAAGGGGAATATCTATATCATCATCTTCCATTGCTGTGAAGTTAGAGATGATGACCCGATCTCTCTCCTCTACTGACAAAGTGGAAATAGAGGATTTAGAGGAGGAAAGGGAGGACGGGGGAGGTGAGAGACCTCCCACGAGATTGTTGATGTCTCCCTGATATAGATTAACCACTCCTGGTTTGGGTGTCTCCGGAGGGTCTGGACTTAGATTCTTGATGCATGCCAAGCAGTGACATTTTTCGTCGAAGATGTTGACCTGTTCTGTGTTGTAACTCTGGGTTGGGAAGTCACATCTCTCATGAGGAGTGTTAAATTGCTGGATCTTCTTGGCTGTTTTTCCCATCTTCTCCATGTAGGTTCTTGTTGGGAAAGGATCATCCTTGGATCCTGGGACCTCGTCTATTGAGATGTGGAATTCCGTTGGAACTCTCAAAAGGCGAAATTCATTGAAGACTGTGTAGAAAAGACGATCTCTGGTGTTATCACAGATGGCTTCTCCTTTTGCTCCAACAGGAAGATGGAGGTGGCAAACAAGCAATATCCCTAGTTTGAATATTGTTAGTGCAGCCCCCATGACTGATGTTTTAAATATTGGAGTGCCTTTGCTCTTCATGGTGTATTCAGGAGGAGGAGGTCTAGATCCCGACTGAATATGAAGCTTGGTTATGCTAGTTCCTGCCAAAAGCTCAGGTGGGAAGTTTTGTTTGGAGAACTGCATCTCCTTGGGGTAGGCTTCTTTGAACTTGGAGGGCATAAATGTGAATTTGAACTTCTTCCATAGTCTGTTTGAGAGATCCATGCTCTGGAGCGTCATCGTTGTCAGAGGATCAATGAGATAATAGCGAGGTGAAGAGATGTTGTAACTTTCGAAATTCCTCTTCATTTCTTTCTTAGCCTCATTGATGTCGTCATCAGTGATAGCCCCGTAGTCTCCTGCTTCATTTGGGACAAGTAGCATGGTGAAGGCTATTTTCTCTTCTTCTTTATTTCTATTCCGAATGCTCCCATTAAAGTTTTTCTTAATGTGAATGCCTGGTTCTAGTTCAACCAATGGCTTAGTCTCTCCATGTTCTGACTGACAGTTCACAAGGTTGTCATTCGTAGGAGTGAGTCCATACCGATCTGCAAACTGAATGAAGACTTGGAAGAATCCTTCGTCTTTTTGCCTCACTTCCTCATAGCTGCCAATACAAGGAAGGAGTCTTGGTATGTTGTCAAAGATGGTTTTTGTTCTTCTGATTTTTGTGACGTCCACTTCTGGATCTTTAGAATTGCGGACTTGAACAGTGGCCAGTTCTATTGATTCTTCAAACTTCATTGGATGATCTGATTTGTTGATAATTGATGCCACTAGTTTATTGTTGCTGTACCTTGAGACTCCTGGTATGAGCTCAAGGCCTGGGGTTTTATCTTGAGGATCATGTAGGTTATCTAGAAAAAGAGGTTTGAGGTGAAAGTCTGTGTTCTTGAGCCCTTCCAATGAAGGAACTCGGAGTACAACATCTTTCCTCTCGCGTGGACCAAGCTGGATGCATGCCATTGAGACGGCTTTCACTGATGCGGCTGGTAGAAATACTGCTTTCACAGCTTTCTGATTCATACCTACATCTACATAATAGTCGTCATGCTTCCAGAAATTGCTCCACCTCTGGGACCTGACCAGATTGGAACCTATTAGTAGATCGAAATTGCTCTCAACCACAAGGAAAGGAACGTGTTTGATTTCGTGGCCTGTTTCCAGTTTAATAGAGATATATGCTATTTCATTAATCTCTGCCACTGCCTCGGGGATAACTCCCTTGAGGTCAAAACACTTCTTTTGCCTCGGAATGCTAACTGTTTTCTCGAGCTCAGCTAGGACCTTAGGATGAATGCCACAACTGGTGGAACCAGTATCATAAAGGGCTTTCTTCTCGGTCCCATCTGGAAGTGTAATTTCCAGGTAGGGCCTTTTATCTGTAACTGAGATCTTAACTTCTACTTCCGAAATCCTAACTGGTTCTATTTGCAATTCCCGTGCTATCCTAGGGGACCATCCTGCCTGGCCTTCGGGCTTCCGAAGAGCCATTCCTTTGAGTGGGTTAATTCCACCTTTAAATGGGTTTGAAACATCCTGTCCTATTCTAATTGGATCTGAAGGGTGAAGAACATGTCTGGGTCTGCCTGGGCCGTTGTGGAGTCGCTTCCTTTTCTCTTCCCTCTTTGTTAAATAATTAGCAAAGTCACCTGACCATCTATTAAAGGTTTGCCTAAGCAACCAATGGAGGTAAACGGAAAAGACAAAAAGATATCCAGTTCCTATTTGAACCAGGACGCCTACAACTGCCAAAATTGTCAGAAAGAAAAGAAAGATAGTTTGCAAGAAACAAGCAAAGGACAAGTTTTGTTTGAAGAGCCCCATCTCCTCCTCGTCTCTAATTGCCTCCCTAAATCTGCCTATAAGGTTGGGTATCAACCGAAGGAGTGAAAATCCTGGTTTCAACTCTTCCTCATAGGGGTTAGTAAATTCTATCATTTCTTCGGGAATGATTGCTGGCTTGAGAGCTCCCTTCCTAAGTTGCCCCTTAGTGGCGAGCTCCTTCAGCTTAGCATTTCTATTCTCGTTTGTTGTTCTTTCTGACTTAGCTTTGAGTCGGGGGTTTAAAAGCCCCTTCTCGTATGCAGAATGGTGAAGAGAAGAAGGGAAAGGCTCTTCGTCCAAAGGCTTTATACCTTCGTCCATAGATCCATCCTCACTTCGATCACATTGAAGACTCTCTGAATAATGGCTTTCAAAGAAACCCCCAGGTCCGATCTTGAAACCTTCCATTTCTTGATCGTACTCTGTGAGAGGGTTCTCGCCATATTTGGAGTCATCATAAACTGCTAGTTGGTATGAAAGAGGGCCTCTTGGTTGTAAGAGGTGACCCCTTGATGGTTGATGAGGGAGGCTCCTCCTCTGATTCCCGCCAGAACCAGATCCGGTTTCCCCCTCATCTTGATTATAATCAGGATAAGAGTAATCCTGACCCTGGGGTTGCCATTCGGAAGAACCGTATGGGCCACCTGAATCAGAATATCTTTCTGTTGCGTCGATTGATGAGATGAAAACATCTGACCTCACCGCCAAGGTCTCGTTTTCGAAGATGCCGCCAGAGGGGACTCGACCTCTGCGTTCTAGTATACAATAAGGATCAGGAAACTCCCTGATTATCCGCATGGTGCCTGCTTTGGCATAAGGACCTGACCTAACTTCTCTATTCATTCTATCTACAAATTTTTCAAATTCTTCTTTTTCGTCGTTATATATTATTATCTGAGGCTCCGGGCCCTCTTTCGTTTCTTCCACGTGAAGGTTGAAAGGTGTTTCAGATTCTTCATCAGCTACTTGCTGGTTAACAGGTTCAGGTTTTGGTGCTTCTTGCACATTGTTTGTTGCCGTCTCGGAATTCGTTAATTGTTCCTCTCTGAGGAAGTTGTGGGCTGGCTTTTCTTTATATTTTGGTTCAATTTCTTTACTTTGGTTTTCATATTTTATTTGTGTGTTGTTGGCGCTAGATACTCTTGTCTGATTTTGTTGTATTGAAATTGGAGCCGGGTGTTGTCGACTCTGGTAGTAATTTGTTTGAAATGGTGCACAACTTCCTGGAATTTGTCAGTACTGGTTCTGAGGTTGTTGGTTCTGGAGTTGGATCTGCCCATGGTTCTGATACTGCATCTGACCATCTGCGTGCATGACGTTCATGTAGATCCCCTCAGGTGTTGGCTGAATTCCATGGTTTCCAATAGTTCCTGCCTTAGGTTGCTGGGTAGGCTGGTAAACCGTGTTCATATTCTGCTGTTGAGGCATATTCTGCTGGTACTGAGCCTGTTGGGGAGGTGGTTGTTGGTTTTGCTGCTGTCCTTGATAGTTCTGTTGGACCTGAGGGGCAGGATTCATTTGTTGTTGTTGAGGGTACCCACCTTGCTGTTGTTGTTGCGGGGGATATGGTCTTCTATCATCCCTTCTATAGCCTCCTTGGCCTGGATTTCGAGGGCCTCTGTTGGGGTCATAGTTAGGATTGTAGGGCCTTCCTCCTTGTCTATTGTTGTAGTTCCTTGGTCCCCTATCTCTGTTATCATAGCCATAGTTATTTCCTTGAGGTCTATTGTTGACATATCTATTGTTGGCCACATAGCCATTCCCGTAGCCTAGACGACCTGGAGTGAAATCTCGGCTAAGCCCAATAGCTCCATTTCCAGTGACAGGGCTAAGTCCTTTGCAAGCAGTAGGATGGAATCCATGACAGGTCTGGCACTGGATAGTCGTTGGGATCTCTCCTGGGTAAATTGGGCATCTGTTGCTCCAATGGCCAAGTCCTTTACAGAGGAAACAGGTGTCTCTATTTGAGCCAAGGGTGTCCATACAGACTTTGGGGATAATGCTAGCCCCTCCGTTCAGGTAGTCTTCCTGGGCTCTGCCTGGGTCATAAGCTTCTTGAGGTCGAGGCACCTGTTGAATAGGTTGGGTTTGAACAGGTTGGGCTTGAACAGCCATGAGAGGGACAACCTGGGGTTGCGGAGGGTAGAAGGTTTGTTGTTGGATTGGGACTGGTTGCATTTGCATCGGGGGGCCCCCATAGAAGGTTGTTGCATTGATATTTGGGTTCTTGGCATACCCTGCTTTATTGGGGTTTTTCCTTTTATCGCCCCCAGGGGTGCTATTGGAGTTTGTATTGCTTCCAGAGGACCCATCATTTGAATTCGCCTCTAGTGGTTTCATGTCCACTTTTGTTTTGGGACTGCTGGTTGACAGGCTTCCCACTTCAGCCCCTCCGAAGAGTCTGCTGGGTCCTGCTGAGATTCCAAACGGTCTTGAGAGGTATGAGCAGATGAGCTCCTTGAGAATGTTGATCTCGTTGGGAGGGTGATAGGTATCAAGGCATCCTTGTCGTTCCTTGAGTTCTTTCTCAACGTTGAGAGCTTCCATCTTGGTGTCATAGGCTGCCTCAATCCTTCCAGCCTGAGAAGGGAAGAAGGTGTGGATGAGATTGATATAATCCTGAGTTGTTGACTGCGTGATGAAGGCTTTCTTCATTTGTTCATCTGGATATGCTGAGAACATCTGAGCCCTTATTCTTTGGATCTTTGCGAGGGTTGCTTCAATGCTCGACGGGGCTGTGGTGAAGATCTCTTCTAGTTCCTTCTGGAGGCCTCCAATAGGGGGGACCCTTGAGGATGTCTTCTGGAGAGTAATCCACATTTCTTCAAAAGGAATATTGTCTTCATACATAGCCTGTCTGATCTGGAAATTGGTGTCTCCAGTTGTGATTGACAGGAGAAGGATGTAAGCCACTTCTGGGCTAAGGCCATGTTGTTGGATGACCTGGACGAGGGCAGGCAGGAAAACCTTCAGTGGTTTGCAATGAGGATCTCCTACTGTGAATTTCTCTGACTCTGTACACCCCAGAATACCATAGACGCTTTTAAGGTATCCAACATCATATGTTGATCGATTACCAAAGGCAGGAGGGGGCACCAGGGATCCATATGAGCCTGTTCCTTTGGATCCTCTCGGCTCAGTTGGGAAGAGTCGTGAGGCCTCTAGGGCTGAAATCTGGGCTGCATTTTTCTGTTGTTTTGGGTAATCAACATGGCTAAGCTCCTTGAGTGCGATAAGCCTGGTATCATCTGGGACAAAGGGGTCATCCACTACTCGTTGGAGGATGGCCTGAGCTACAACCACTCTTGCCTCTTCTGACTGGAAGGTGGTATTTGAGAACCTAGTGCCCAGAATTTCTGCTGTCGTCAACCCGTAGATGTTGAAGTCAAAATTATCAACTTTACAGTTTTGTTCGATGTTCTGGACAACCTCTTTTGTGATGTATACAGGTCCTTTCTTATTTCTGACAATGTTGCCAATTCCTTCTGCAACTCCAGATGCCATACCAATCGCCATGAGTGCTCCAGGGTCACTAGGGGGAACCCCATGATTGCTCATGGTTCGAATGGTGGCATCAAGCGATGTGTTGGGTTGAATAACCTGTTCTCGAACCTTCAGGGGAAAGCCATGGGGCTGGGGGATTGCAACCCTTCCAACTCCAGGGGCAATAACCTGGGTCATCTGGGGTGGACGAGGGATATAGGGGTTGGGGTCCACTTGGGAGATCGGGGCACCCACAGGGGTGGTTCCAACGCCAGTATAGATATATGTTCCTGTCGAGGGGTCATACTGCTGGGTGTAATAACGAGTTGGAGCTGCTGGGGAGGACGTAATCGGGGTTGCCATTGGCACTGCAGCTGCTGATGCAGGGGCAAGTCCAGCCAGAGAGGGGTGAAGAGTTGTCCTCGAGGCTGCCGCCGGGGCAGAGGTAGTTGGTGGGTTGAAGACTGGTTGTCTAGAAGGAAGAGGTGGGGGCCCAATATTGGATGCCTGGTGTCTGAGGGCATTAGCCAGGGCTCTTTGAAGCTGGTCTGGTGTATATCCAAACTGGGTTTGAAGGTTTGTTAGCACATCAGCTGTTGTAGCTGGTGTTGAAACAGGAGGCCTGGTTGCCGTTGGAGCTGCTGCCATCGCCGCCTGGCGGGCTGCTGCTGCTTGCTGATGGGCTTGAAGATGAGCTTGTTGGACCCAAGTGGCTTGTTGTTGGGCTGCCTGTTGCTGGGCTGCCTGTTGGGCCGCTTGTTGAGCTTGTTGCTGGGCTGCTTGTTGGGCTGCTTGTTGAGCCGCCAAATCCCTTGCTGCCTTTATCCTATTCTGTTCAACCTGGAATCTCTGGTTTGCTGTCTGGCATAGTGTTATGAAAGCAGCTTGTCCTTTTGCTGGTCCAAAAACATCATCAATGGATGGATTCACAATCCCTTGGTTCGTCAAGTCATCTAGCCTTGCATCCTTACTGTCAAGAAGCTCTTGCCACACAGTCTGTGGTTTCGGTTTCCTGTGATCAAAATCACCAGGTTCCGTTCGGAAAACATCATAAAAAAGCGAGATCACATCTTCCATGTAAAACTGAGCTTCATCATTAGCAGGGTGAGAGTATCGAGTCTGACTCTGACGATCTACCTCTCCTTGGGGAACCCCGCCTTCCCAAAGGTCATCATTATTATTGCGAGCCTCAATAGCTCGGTGAGGTCCACAAAGAAGAGTAATTGCAAAGAAACGGTGAACCTCGTTTTCTGACCTCCGTTTCTTTTCAGATTTAAGAAAGTAATTTACGACCTCAATGTAGAATTCTTTAATGTAGTCCAATGCGTGGTCTTCCCAGACATCACGAGGTACCATGGGGAATAGAGTGGCGAAGCGACCCATATCTGCAATGGCAGGATAGGCTGGTGAGTTAGTTTTGGCATCTTCTGTAAAGAGAATGCCCGGAACTCGCCTTCCAAATTCTTCAACAATTGCAAGAGTTAGCTCTCTGATGCGAGCGACTCCTTCTGAGATGGTACCTGGTGGTGTAGTCATTGTTCTTTTTGTTTTTATTCTTGACTTTTCACTTTCGATTTTTAATCGATTTTTCAATCACTTTTTGCAATTCTCTATTGTCCAATTGCAATATTATTCACTTCTCGCTTAATGCGATCTACCGATCAGATAGTTAAAAGCAGAAGTTGCCTATCTGAAATTCGGTTTTCCTAACTAGGAGAGGTAGGTTTAAAAATGACCTACTGAATCTCGTATTCGCTAAACGCGTTCTACCGATCAAATAGTTATAAGCAGAAGTTGCCTATTTGGTTCGGTTGGCGAATCTACCGATTGAGTTTCACTCGGTAAATTATTGTTTTGGGTCTATTTATTGTGAAATCGGGTCTACCGATTGAGTTTTCTATATGTTTATTGATCTGAAAATCGTGTGTTTTCAGGTTTGTATCTCTATTTTCGTTGGGAGTTTCCGTAAACTCGCTTGTTCCGACAATTTGCTAAAATCTCAAGGGGAGGAAAAAGTACAGTTTTTCTACAATTTTCCCGAAAATGTAAAAAATGAACACATATACGATTTGCATATGCCTTCTCCTACTGTGCGTCCGTTGAGGTTTTTCGTCTTTTTCGGAGAATAATTCAGCTTGTAATCAGAAAAAACCTGAGTTTTTCTCTATTTTTAACTGATTTTGTCTATTTATTGTAAAACCCGATTTAGGTGTATTTCCTGGTTGCTTTGGTTCGTTATAAGTTTTTAGAAAGTCTACCACTATCGGTTGATTTTAAAAACTAATCTGCGTGCCGGTGTTACTACTAAAAAAGAATAATCTTTAACGGCTCGAAGGACCACTTCTTATGCGGGGTTTGTTTTTAGTTTACTCTTCGATTTCAAGTAATTGGAACCGTCGTAGAACTTGTTCTACCACCCTTAGCCTCAGGAGGGGGAGGGGTATGGTATATAAGCTCACAAATAAGAGTTACTTATTTGACTAAAGGAGGACTGTATAAAACCTTAGCCAAAAACAAAGGCACAAGACCTCTTATCACTAACCTAAGTATATCCTACCAAACTAGGGGTACCCTAGTTTACCTTAACTATACTACCTATTGAGTTTTGAATACAGGAGAGGTTTCGATTGTATTCATCTCTTTTTACTTTGATGTTTATCTATGTTATGACTGTATAATCTATGTTTTTATAACGTTATAATGAACCAGTTAAGTCAATCAGTTAAATACAAACCACTAAACGGTTATGTTCTGAATATTTTATTAATCTGACCAAGTTTTTCAGAACGGTTATTTTACAAAAATGACTATGTTTTATAATCAGTGCAAGGAGGAGGAGTTTTGTATTCAACGCTAAGTGCCAAAATGAGTATGTTTAATCAAGGACTTAGGTGTTTTCTGATTTTGAATTATTTCTTCTTTGATGAATTCTTCTATGTTTTGAAAATTTAGTTTATCTTTTCGCTTCACTTTTTTCGTTTCAAAGTCACTTTTATTTTAACTGTTTTTGGTTTATTAACTGTTGTTGTTGCTTTGAAGGGTGGTGCAAACTTGGTACAGTTTTGAGTGTTTCGTTGCCTTTTATAGGGGAAGTGTTTAGTAAGACGGCCTCGGCTGAAGGATAATGGTACCGTTTGAAGGATCAATATTGTTTTAAACTTCCGTTATGTTTCGTCTTCTGTCATCTGTTTTTATCTTCAAGGACTCAAGGGTAAAATCTTCTTTGGTTTAGCGATTGTTGATACATAAACTTCCTCGTGCATACATTAGAAATGGAAATGGTTAAAAAATGGTTACATAAATAATATAGAAATGGTCAGATCTTATCGGTAGAAACTGTTACGTTCTTACATTTGTTTATAATTCTTTTATCAAACTCGAGGTTATTTATCAGCATTGAAAAGATGGGTGCTGACTCAATATTCCAAGGCTAGAATCGTCTATAACCTTCTTCCATGGTATGTGCTCAATCAATGAAGCGAGACAAGTTAAAACAAAATATCTACCGATCATATCAAGGCTACAAATGAATCTACCGAACAAATCGGTCGGACACATAGGGGTTGGTCAAAAGGTGGTAGAAAACTACACTTGTGTGATCACATCTTCTAGTGGAATATTGAGTCTTTCTGTGCATAAAGGTGCTATAAGGTGCAAATCATATAAAATTAATAATGTTCTCAGCATTGTTGTACGTACATATTACATAATAAATGGTTCATAAAAATTATTGTTTTCTACATTAAAGGTGCTTATCATGGTTTCGGCAGTGTCAGTCTACCGATTGAACAGTAATAATGATGTTTGTTTTCGCATAGCGGACATCGATATTTTGTTGAAAAAGATACTAAAAATCGTTTTTGTTTTTCAACGATCACTTTACATAAGAGTACCCCCCATAAAGTTTTTAATCTTAAAAAAAACAAACATCCTCTGGTGTTTGTTTTTAACAATGGTTGGTTATTTGGGGTGATATCGATTAACAGTTGGGTTTGTGGGGGGTTGTTTAACATGTCTTGGTTCTACTTCAACTTGTTCCACTGAGTCTGCCCTTCGTATATCGTTGATGGAAGATCTTCGAGATACATAAGGACTCCTCTGTGGCAAGAATCTAACCATTTCTTGTTCAGGGGGTGGGGCTGTTGCTATTGATGAACCAGAAGGGTAGTAATGTGTATTAACTCTTTTTTGAATTTCGTTTTCAGGTAAGTGGCCATTTTGACAGTTAAAAGTATTACACCACCTGCCGAAACAGTGGAAAAAACAGCAACAGCATCTCATTGCTTGAAAACATCTTTTAGGATCAAAGATTGCCAAAATTAAAAAGATTACTGAAATGGATGCGAAAGCGGCTCCAATGGTTGAAATAAGTATAACTTGAACTGGTGTTAGCTGTAAGCTAGGGGGAGGGGTTGTTAACAAAGGGGTTGGTTCTGTGAAAACTCTACCTATTTGTTGTTGCTGGAAAAAGTCAGCTTGCAATTGGGGAAGTAGGGTCTTTTCGACCTCATTTACGGTTAATTTAATCTCACATTCAGTGTCAATGAATGAAGGAAAAGTATTAAAAATTTGTGTGTTAACCACCATATTGTCGCAAACAGTGCTAATGGCAACGGGTTTAGTTGAACTCAGAACTACAGTTTGAACCCCAGATACACATTCAGATCGATAGGCCAGTGTTTGGTTGGGAGCAGTTGTCAGGGGGCATTTGGAGATTTCTAATGCGTTATCGGGTTTTGTAAGGGCCCTGCCACATGCAAGTAGATTATGTTGTTGCGAGTTTTCAGTGCCTGGTGTTTGAAATCCTTTGCACACTTTTTGATCGTTTATTTGGGAACACCCAAAGGGCGTTGGTTCGAATGAAGATGCCTGGGCAAACTTATTTCCTCCTATAACATAACTAACTGTTGTCATGCTATTGTTAAAAATGAGTGGCTTGACTATGTGGATCTTGAGGAGGTCGGTTTTGTCATAGATTCTGGTGGATACTATGGCATTAACTGCTGAGGGGTCACTGAGGTGGCCTGTTTGTGAGACTGGGTGTATCTGGATGGGCCCATCTATACTGAAGTGATCAGGGTCTAGTTTGAAGAATCTGAGCAAGTGTTCTGCATTACCAATAGGTACTGTTATTGACTTATTTAGGGTCAAATAGTTTGTGAAGGTGTTTGAGGCGGGTTCATTCATGTTTGTCTTATACTGCATAGCTAGCGTTTTCACATTTTTAATCAGTGATATAAAGTCTTGGAATTGCCCTGGGGTTGAGCTTTCCCAAGATTCGACATTATTGAATTTTTGAAAGAATGTTCTTATTTTAGTAATGAGAGGTGGAACGGATAATAGATATCTAGCTGCTTGAAGGGGTAAAGGGGGAATTGCCAAAGATTTAAAGTTGTTTGGTAGTTTTGAAATTGTTTCTTTTAGGTTTCTTATTTTTGAAAAAGAATTTGTGATTGTTTTAAGGGTGTTTATGAAATTATTTCTGAATAAAGGGCGATCCCAATAATTATTGGGTTTACTGCATAAGGCAGTTGCAACTGTATCTAGAGATCCGTTCGCCCCTGTAGGGTAGAAAATAGAGCCATCAGCCTGGAGGTATGGAAAAAGTTTGCTTGCTATTATGGGCATTTTTACTGAAGCATCTTCAGGGTTGTCAAGTATTTGCAAGGTAGGGGAGTAAATTGAAAGTTGCATAGGTAGCGTGAAAAACGGAACCATTGTAAGATTCTGTTCTTTTAGGATTTTTAGTAAAATACTCTTTTCTTTCGGCTCCATACCAACTAGCTGGGCACTTTGTTTTTGACATTCAATGGGAAGCAGTTTTTGCATTGCAGTTACTTTGAAAAGATTTTTGGACGGAGTGTAAGGAATTAAATCAAGGGGTTCTTTTTCTGCCAGTAATTGCTCAGTTGAGTAGTTCTTTGCTATATTTTCGAATCGTGACATGTGCGACTCCAAGTTAGAAAAGATGTCTATATATTGCTTAAAGTCAAGAGGAAGTTCTTGCTTGAAAGGCTGGCTTATGTAAAATTGATCGGTCTCAGACAAGATTGCATGCTTCCCACAAAAATCGGTTTTTACATTGTTACATAGGTGCATTGAAAACAGTATAGTAAAATAATTGCTGAGATACATTTTGGTGCTTACTGTGCTTTTAACTTAAATCTAAAATGTGCTTAAACGTGTTATTTTTGCTGATAAATAAAACCTGGTTTGTTACATCAAGTTTCTGAGTGATTGTGAAGTGA
>JGI12421J11937_10000630_pt1 | contig 13947 bp, 9 predicted proteins | sample LakErihyJuly2011_2_FD_11937 | JGI IMG/M metagenome (IMG submission 11937)
CAGCGGCTCTGCCTGGCAGGCCACCGGTTCGCCGGCGGCGTTGCGACAGACCCCTGCCACTTCAGCACCAGGATAGCCCTGCTCCGTCCACAACCGCTTCAGGGCCTCCTTCGCACCAAGATAGGCCGACTCCGAATAGACGCCACCCTCATCCAGCCCCAGTGCAACCGGGCTCCGGCGAGGTTCGCCATCCAAGACATATCGCACCCGACTCGCCGTGCGGCGCACGCCAGCCTGTACCGCAAAGGTAACTTCCAGACCGCTGCCGTCACGCAGCCGCCCAACCTTGTAGCCGCTCACGACCGCCTGGGGGTATCCAGCATCTCGCATCCCCTGCTCGATACGAAGCAGATCTGCCGCCACAGCGCCCCGAATCAGGTAGCCGCCAGAACCGAACGCAGTCAGAGGCCGCGTCTCAAGTTGCGCAACAATCCCCTCTCGAAGCTCCGCGGCAACCCCCTCACATGCAACCATGCGGATTGGCAGCCGCTCACCTTCGGTGATCGCGAAGGTCACAACCTGTACGTCGGACTCCTCCACCACCTGAGCCTTCACCTCCGCGAAGGTGTAGCCGAGCGACTCATACCGCCGACGGACCTGCTCCGCCGCCTCATCGAGCACAGCGCCATCTACCAGGCCCGCACTGCCGAGCGCCGCAGTCGAGATCACCTCCGCATTGCTGATGGCTGTGTTGCCTGCCACCTCGATGCGCCACGGGCCACCCTCTTCCACCTGCAGGAACAGGTCCATGACACTCTCCGCGACAATCGGACGCTCCTCGCTCCGCACCACCCGCGCCCGCAGGTAACCCGCGCTGCGGTAGAGCGACTGAATCGCCTCGAGTGCACTCCGCAGATTCGCCTTCGTATAGCCCCGCGTCAGCGACATCTCGCCTAGCACCGCATCGCGAATCCGCTCGAAGCCAATCGCGCTGTTGCCGCGCACCGCAAGCCGACGCAGCGTTACCTGGCGACCAAGCTCCGCTCGAACCGTCACATCCACAAGCCGGCCTGGCCGCTCCTTCGGCTCAATCGTCACCTTCGAGCCAAAGTAGCCTGTTGACTCAAAGTACTCCTCGATCGCGCGCCGCTGACGGCTCAAGGTCTCCTCGTCGCCCGTCCATACGCTGCCCGACCGAAGAAAAAGACGACGCTGAATCTCACTCGTCAGCGCACCGCCCGGCTCGATGAAGACATCCGCGATCCGCTGACGCCCCACCAACTCAACCTCCACGCATAGGCCCGCTTCGCAGGCCCGCGCCGTCAGCGTCACCCGCTCAAACATCCCCGCACTCTCAAGCGCCTTCGATGCCTGCGACGACCGCTCTTCACTCCACGCCGCCCCTACCTCAATGCCCGCAAGCGCCAGCAGCGACGACCGCTGCTCCGCATCGTCGCACAGCGCAAGATCGCACCGGACCTCCACACCTGCCACAACGCCATCGGCGGCGTGCGCATCGCCCGCCAGCAGCAACGTTCCCAGCAGCGCGACCATCTGTAGCAACGCTACAAGCCGGCTCACGGACCGCCCCCGCTGAACCGGACGCCCGCCTCCACGCTCCCCTCCGTCCCCACCGACTGCTCCCGAAGCTCGAGCGACAGCCAGTCCAGAAGGCGGATAATCCCCTGCGCATTCTGTTGCGTCCCCTCCAAGCCACCAAGCGCCGCGCTCAGCGACCAGATAAACTTCTCCGACGGCTGATCCTGAATCGAGATCGAGGCCGTCCCAACCGTTGACGGCGCCAGCGTGAAGTCGTCCAGACTGAAACTCTCCTCCACATTCCGCTCCACCATGTCGAGCACAGGACGGAGCACCACATCGAGCGTCGGAGCTCCTGCCCGCGCTGCGGTCAGCGAATCAACCGTGCACCCCGTGATGAGCAGCGCCATCTGNTCNCGCTGATCATAGGCCGGCGTCGAACTCAGCACGTAGTCGAGCGCCGATGGAGCCCGCCCCTGCACCCGAGCAGTGATCGCGATGGTCGGGATCGCAGTCACNGCGCTCACGCCCCGCGCTGTCGCATTCAGNAGCGAACCNGACGACACCGCACATGGCTTCACGGTCGTCCGCACCTGCGCATCCACCTTCGGNGTCGGCAGCCCCGTNGAATCGCGCGCNCCATCAAAGTTCAACGTCGCATTCAGCACCTCAAACGTCTTTCCGCGAAAGGTCAGGCTCGAACCGTCCAGCGACTTCACATCGCCCGTCATCACCATGGCACGCAGCGGACCTTGAACCTGCACGTTCGTCTCCAATTCCACCTGCAAATCCGCTCCCGCTACGCGCGATTGCACATAGAGCCGGTCGCGGCCGCGTACCGTGAGGTTCGTATCAAGCGCCCCCACCCAGTCGTTACGCTCCCAAATCGGCTGCGTGCGCGCGCTCACAACCCGCGTCACTGCGCCAGGAATGTTCGCCGCGATCAACTCGATGGGCTTGATGTACCTGCCCTCGAGCAGCTCAACATCTCCTGCCACCCGCCAGCCACCAATCGCGCCTGCATCAGTCGCCGTCAGCTGCACCTTCCCACCCACCGTCACCGCAAACTCGCGCGGAATCCGGTAGGTTAGGTTGTCGAAGGAAGACTGCAGCGCGAGCGCACCCTGGCGTTCGCCGAAGATCTGGTAGCTACCAGACAGGTCGGCTGTCCCGCCCCAAAGCGCCGCATGCAATGGTGAGCTCTCCGGGATCGTCAGCTTCCCATCCGCAACCTCCAGGCGGCTCCCCGTCACCGTGATATCCACCTTCTCAAACGACGGGGTCACACGCCCCGAGACATTCGTGACCACTCCGCGAAGATCAGGATTTTCGAGCAGCCCGCTCACCTCGAGCGACACATCCGCGCGACCCGATGACTGCTTCACCAGCGCCGGCAAAAATCCCAGCAGCGCAAGGTCGATCACCCCCTTCGCCTCACCCTTCACCTCACGCCAATCCCGCAGACTGCCGCCGAAAGTCAGCGTCTGCTCCTTTGCGCCGAGCTTGCCCGAAACCTCGACCGTGTCGTGGAGCGAACCCGCCTCCAAACCCCGCCTCCAGATCAGCTGGATTGGCTCCGGGTTTGTCACCGACTGTGTCCCTGAACGGACCTCCAGTGCATCCACACGCACAGAGGCACCCAACGTCGAAAGATCGCTCAGGTCCGCCTGCATCTTCACCTCGCCGCTCACCAGCGCCTCGATCGCCGAGTCCGCAAACTGCGGCAGATACCCAAGCGGCCTGATCCCTTCGAGGCGCGCCTCCAGCGACGCCATCCGTCCATCCAGAGGCACCTGCAGCGAAAACGGAACCTCTCCCAGCGCCATCCCGTAGCCGGAAACTACGCCATCCAGCGTGTCGAACGTCATGCTCACACTGTGCAGGTCAAATCCCTCGACCTTCAACTTCTCCACAACCAGCGAACCACCGAGCTCCGGCGCAGCAAGCGTCCCGCCAATGACAGCAAACCCCCACGGCTCTCCCTCCACCTCAACACCCAGCCGCCGCAACAACGCAGAGGCTCCAAGCGCTCCACCTGCGGCCGAGAACCGACCAGCAATCCGCTGCTCAGGCAATGCCCCGACCGATGCCTCTCCGCGCACAGAACCGCCTAGCACCTCGGTCGAAAAGCCCCGAACAGCGCCCCCATCCAATCCACCCTCGAACTCGAACCGCGTCTGCTGCAAAGGCTCACCCAACAGCGACATCTCACGTGCAAANACCTCGCCTGAAGCCCGAGGATGGCGCACGGTACCCGTGATCGAGACCCTCCCATCCGCACCGCCAACAAGCTCTCTCCGTTTTAGCCAGAGCTCCGGTCGCATGCCACGGAACTCAACCTCCAGCGCAACGGTTGGATCCGATGCAATCTTCGCTCCCGAAAACAGCCCCACCGAGCCTCTGCCGTCCACCTCGCCACGCGAAGACCGGTAACGCATCTCCGAAAAACGAACCGCTCCTCCATCGCGTCGGAACGAAGCGTCTGCCGTGAAGGAGCCCAGCAGCGGATGCTCCCGCAGACTCGATACTCGGCCCTTCACGTCGAACGTCGTCGGTGCGTTCCATGGACCGGAGAATGACCCCGCGCCCCCCACCCTGAGGCCCTCCGCTAGGGGCTCGGACGGCAGCAAACGGCCTGCGTCCAGCAACTCCCCCTCAAACTTCATCCCAAGCGATGACATGCGCTCTAGGTCCCAGTCTCCGGTCGCCCGCAGCGCTGTCGTCGCTCCCACAAGATCGACCGCCCACGGCCGCTCCTTCGACCGGAGAGCTACCCAACCTCGCGCATCCACTGTCGCGGCCACCGCCCCCTCAAGCAGCGCATCCGGAAGAGGAGACCCCTCCGGCCACGACACCGCCACCCCCGTCGCATCCACCTCCACCATCGGCGGAAGCGCCGCCCGATCCTGCGGCAGTCCAGCGTGCGAGTATCCATGAAAACTCTTCACCGAAAGGTCGCCCCACGCGTGAAGCCCTCCCTTCGATGCAACACAATCCTTCCCACCCACCGACAGTTGTGCGCTGCCCACCAAGTCAAGCACAGGCTCCTGCACATAGGGAAGCAAGAGACGACGCAGCCCGAGGCCCTGCACGCAACCCCGAACATCCCAGCGGCCATCCTCTGGCGTCCACCATCCCGTGAGCTCCGTCTGACCGCCCCAGCCACGAACCACCGTCGGACCGCCAAGCGTCATCCGGCCATGCGAAAACTTCATCTCCGATTCAAACACTTCGATCGGATGACCCAAGACCACCAAGTTCTGCATCGCCAGGCGAAGTCCGCCCTCGTAGAAACGCAACGAGCCATAACCCGATGCCCCGATCCGCTGGCCAGCACCCGCCTGGATCGCCCCGGGTAGCACAAACCCGACAAACGGCGAATCGGCCCCCAGTGACACAGACAGCTCGCCCTCGTAGCGCAGCCCCGCCGACTCCGCCAACGGTACCTTCGGCGTGTCGCCCAGCACCTGAATCGCACCCGACAGCCGCGCCTCATCCGCACCCATCTCAACCTTCAACATGTCGAAGTTCATACCCTCGTTGTACCAGCGGAAGTTGGTCGAAGTGACCCGCGTCAGCGGAATGTCCAGCACACCGCGAAGCCCTTCACGACCCTTCGGCGCCGGACCAAAAGCCGCCGCCCACGGACGCGCACGCCGCAGCGCGTTCCACTCCACCTCCTCCCAGGTCTGGTTACCAACACCCAGGCCTAGGCCCGCCTCCGTCAGCAGCACACGACCACTCCCTACCTTCAGATAGGGCGTCGTCACCTCCACATTGCCATCCGAAATCACCCGGCCGCGATGCAGCGAGAGGTCGTCGAGTCGAATGAGAACGTCGCCAAACTGAAGCACCGCATCCAGCCCCTCCGCCCGAATCTCATCAAAGATCACGCGCGGAACCGGCCCCTCCCCCTTCTCGGAGAACGGACCATTGAACGCCTCGTTCAGCCCCATCCGGCCGTCAGGCTCCGCATCCACCAGAACGCGACCGCCCGACACCTCGCACTGGTCAAACAACACGCGGCCTGTCAGCAACGCCAACGGCCGGTAGGTGCACACAATCCCGTTGGCGTGAATCACCTCGCGACCGCGCAGATCCGTGAGCGTCGCATCATACAACTCGAACCGGAATAGGTTGCCGCCAACCTCTAGCCGGCCTATCTCCAAGCCGCCGGGAATCAGGTCATCTACCCAACGCGTCACCCACAGGTTGCCTTGCGTCGATTGAAGCACCATCAGCGCCGTCAGGTAGGCCGACACCAGCAGCATGACCGGCACAGACAGCAGGATGCCGAGGCGAAACACGCCCCGAACTCGGTGCCGCTCCAGGCGAAGCCGTTCTGCTCCGCCCTCGCTCATCTCTGCCTCCTCGCCTGCACGGTTGCGCTTCTCCTCTGCTGCGGTCCGGGCTGCTCCGAGTTCACCGGCGAACTGTCGCCGCTACCCACGCAGTCTTCACTAGCATCTTTCACAACCAACGCCCGAATTCGCGCCGAGATTTCACCCGGAAAAATCCTCTGCGCGAGCCACCCGCTCGCCTCCGCGCTCTCCGAAGCGCCCTCCACGGACGAGCTCTGCGCCTCCGCCAACGACGGCGCTACCCAGGACCCCTTCGTCGCCGTCCTCCGCGCCTCCGCGCCACTTCCACTCCTCTTCCTAGACAACGGAGACTCCTCCGCTCGGCAGCTCCGCCTCCGTCTCACCAACGCCCGCGCCGACCTCACCACCTCCGTCGTCCTCCTCCCGCTCCGGCCAGGCGCGCCCCGAACAACCGCCTGTCCCGAGCCCGGCTCCACCTCCACCTACCTCACCCCACCTCCCGAACTCCGGCGCTCCGACACAGAGCGTGAGTGGCTCCTCCTGCTCCCCGCCTGCAGCTCCATCTCACTCCGTTTCGCCCTCCCAGCAGACCGGCAAGACTCCTTCCGACTCCTCATCGCAGGTCCCAACGCCAGCAGCGACAACGAACTCGAAGCACTCATCGCCGATGCAAACGCCTGGCCAGCAGACCACATCCACTTCCTCGGCGGAATGCTCAATCCCAACGCGACGGAGCCCGCCGCACGCCTCCTCAGCCTCGTTGAACCGCGCATCTCTGTCCCCTACTCCCTCTCCCTCGGCGACGCAGAACGCGCTGCCGGACGCGACGCCTACTTCGAGCGCTTCGGACCCTCCGACTTCTCCTCCATGCTCGGCAATGTCCGACTCCTCTCACTCGATACCTCGAACGGCGAACTCAGCCTCGACCAGCTCGACTTCGTCCAAAACCTCGAACCTGCCCCAGCAGGACTCGCCCTCCTCTTTCATGCCCCAGCACCCCCCGCCGCCATCTCACCAGAGGGCCTCGTAAGCTCCGAACGCAGCCTGCGACTCCTCGAACTCCTGCGAGACCATGGCTTTGGACATCTCTTCTCCGTCGCCGACCGAGCCGACACCAGCACCGTCAACAACACGCAGCTCATCCAGCTCACAGACCCCACCGACGACGGACGTGCCAACTACGCACGAGTACTCATCACCGAGCTACGCTCCGCAACCCCTCGCATCTCCGTAGAACTCCGCTCCGTCCGCTAGGAACAGCCGACAGCCTACTCCCGGTTCCCCAGCTGCTCCACCCAGAGCGCCACAGGGAACGACCGTACGAGCGCTGACGACACCTGACCCAGCGACAGAAGCGCACGGCCAGCTGCTCCGCTGCCCACCACCATCACATCCACAGGCGCTGTCGAGGCCCACGCCTGCAGCGCCTCCGCCGCATCGCCACGCACAATCTCAAGCGGCTGCAACAGATTGCGCGTCGCGTAGGCTGCACCGAACGGCAGCTCCAGCTGACCCAGCAGCTGCTCAAACCGCTTCGCCTCACTGCCGCCCCCGGCACGACGATCGCCTTCGGCTTCGGCCCGCGCCGCATGCACGGGAACAACCTCAACGCCCAGACTCGACGCCAGCATCAGAGCGCGCTCCAACAGCGCCGCGCTACCCTCACCAAAGTCGATGGCAACACCGATCTTGCGCACGCTGCCGGCAAACCCCTCGGCCACAACGCAGGTCGGAAGTTGGCAGCGACCCACCACCTCCGACAGCGCCTCGCCCGACAGCAACCGACCGCGCGCAACAACCACAATATCCCCACCTAACAACGCCAACTGGGCCACGATGCCATCGCGCAACGGACCGCCAAGTCCCACCGGCGTCCTACGGCCATTCAGCCGCTCGCCATGAAACCTCGTCACCGCTGCAACCGACTCCTGAGCACGATGATACGGCAGCACGGCCATCTCATCGCCCATGCATGGCTCCCACGGCAGCAGGGCCTCTGCCCCCGACACGGCGCACGCGAGCAACTGCAGCCGCTCCGCAGAGCCGCTACCAAGCAGCGCATCCGCCACCGATAGCACCCCAGACGAAGCTGATTCCGCCTCCAGGAGACCGACCATCTGCGACCGCTGAACCGAGGGCCTCACAGCTCTCGCCCCGGCATCGTCCAACCCGCCGTCATCACTTCGTCTCAACCTCTTCGATGGTCTCGGCTTCGCCGTCGCCGTTGAGATCACGGGTGATGTTCACCACCTTCCCCTCGGAGTAGTACTCCCAGAGGTCAGCCCGACCATCAAAATTCGTGTCCCGCGCCGTGCGCGAAAGGTTGCCGGAAATATCGTAGTACTTCTCGAGGGAGAGCGAACCATCGAAGCTCGTCGCAACCAGCTTCTGCACAAGCCGATTCCCCTCATACACCCTGACCACATCCACGTACGGGTCGAAGTCCATCTGGAACTGACGCTCCAGCACCTCGCCCGACGGTCCAAAGAACTCCACCACATCGGCGCGGCCATCAAAGTCCAGATCACGAATCGCCGCACGGGTCTTGCCCGAACCGTCCGTGAAAATCTGCTGGTCCGTCACCTTGTCCATATTGATATCCGCCGTCTGCTCCGTCAGCCCGTTCAGCGACACGCTCGCCCGAAACGCGGCAGGCCTGTCGCCAAGCCCCGTCATCTTCAGCGAACTGCCCGTACCAGCCTCAGCACCACTTGCTACGGCAACGGTGACGACCAAGCCTACAAACACTCCAAGCGCTCTTGCCTGCATCGGACTCTCCCGTTCAACCGCAACCGACCTTGAACACGCCACGACGGCGGCTAGGACTCTTTCCAACCTCTGAAGGTAGCGACTCACCCCCCGCCGAGCAAGCGAATCACCCTTGAAGATCCTCGCAGCGCAACTCAATCCCCGAGTCGGAGACCTCGCCCGAAACACCGACCGCATCCTCGCTGCGCTCGACCTCGGCCGAGCCTCCGGCGTCGACCTCGTTGTCACCCCCGAACTCGCACTCACAGGATACCCGCCACGCGACCTCCTCGACCGTCCCAGGCTCCACGAGGCGATCGCCGAGGCACTCCTCACCCTCACCCGCGCTACCGTCGGGGGCCCAGCCCTCCTCGTCGGTCTTCCGCTCCCCCACCAGACCAGACCTCACCAGTTCCAGAACGCGGCGCTCCTCATCGACGACGGTCGCATCCTCGCCAGACACAACAAACTCCTCCTCCCCTCCTACGATGTCTTCGATGAGGCCAGACACTTCCTGCCGGGAGAGGCTCTCACCACCGTCACCTTCCGCGGCAGAACACTCATCCTCTCCATCTGCGAAGACCTCTGGGCCTGCGACGACCCCAAGCTCAGAGCCCGCTACGGGCACGACCCGCTCGACGATGCCCAGCCCGCAGACCTCCTCATCAACCTCTCCGCAAGCCCCTTTGCCCGAGGGAAAATCGAGCGCCGACTCTCCACCCTCGCAACGGCCGCCGCCAAGCTCCAGACCCCTGTCCTCTACCTCAACCAGGTAGGCGCAAACGACGAACTCATCTTCGACGGAAACAGCCTCCTCATGCTCACCGACGGAACGGCCAAACAGCTCGCGCCAGCCTTCCTCGAGGCCTCCACCACCTTCGAACTCGGCCGCATCCACGAGCTCCCCAACCTAGACGTCGCAGACCCTGTCGAACTTACCCTGCAGGCCCTCGTCACCGGCATCCGAGACTACTTCCACAAGTCCGGATTCTCACGCGCCCTCCTCGGACTCTCCGGCGGAATCGACTCCGCCCTCACAGCCGCACTGGCTGTCCAAGCGCTCGGACCGGACAACGTCATCGGCCTGCTCATGCCCAGCCAATTCTCGTCGCAAGGCTCCCTCGACGATGCCGCTGCGCTCGCTCAAAACCTTGGCATCCTAACCCACACCATCCCCATCGAGCCCGCCTTCCGCGCACTCCGGGAAACCCTGCAGCCCTCCCTCCAGAACCAGACCCACGGCCTCACCGAAGAGAACCTCCAAGCACGCATCCGTGGCATCCTCCTCATGGCACACGCCAACCACCACAACGCCCTCCTGCTCACCACCGGCAACAAGTCTGAACTCGCCGTCGGCTACTGCACACTCTACGGCGACATGTGCGGCGCACTCGCTCCCATCGCAGACCTCACAAAGGGCCGCGTCTGGCAACTCGCCCGACACCTCAACCGCGACGGAGTCCTCATCCCCGTCAACTCCATCGAAAAGCCGCCCAGCGCCGAGCTCCGCGAGAACCAGACAGACCAAGACTCGCTCCCCCCCTATGAGCTCCTCGACCTCCTCGTCGAAGCCTATGTCGAGCAAGACCGCTCGCCCGCAGACCTCATCCGCGACGGCTTCGACCCCGACACCGTCGCCCGCGTCACACGCCTCATCGACCTCAGCGAGCACAAGCGCAGGCAAACCCCGCCCGTACTCCGAGTCACCGAAAAAGCCTTCGGCACAGGACGCCGCTATCCCATCGCAGCTGCACCCGTGGCGAAGCTCTAGCCTCGCATTCGCTGCACCCGCGACGACAGCAGCGTCATCCGCGACCGCCCCTGCACATCCTCTGCGGCCATCTTGAACGCCCGAGCCTGGCCCACCAACACCAGCAGCCGNCGAGCCCGCGTCACAGCCGTGTAGAGGATCGAACGGCTCAACATCCGGAAGTGATGGTTCGTCAGAACCAGCACCACCGCCTCGAACTCCGACCCCTGAGATTTGTGAACCGAGATGGCATAGGCCAGCTCCAGATCGCGGAGCGTCTCTCCACCGTAGCCCACCTCCCGACCCTCAAAGTCCACCCGAATGCGCTGCGCTCCCTCCTGCACCTCCGTCACAACGCCGATGTCGCCGTTGAAGACCTCGAGGTCGTAATCGTTCCGCGTCTGAATCACTCGGTCGCCCACATTCGGACGAACAGGGCCGCCATCAACACCGCTGCCGCCCGTCAACCGTGACTGCAGCGCCCGATTGAGCGACTCCGAACCCGCCGCACCTCCATGCATCGGAACCAGTACCTGAATGTCGCGCGAGGGACGAAACCCGAACCGCTTCGGAATCCGCTCCGTCACCACCCGGCCAACCACATCCAACACCGCCTCCGCGTCTGGCGCCTCGATGAAAAACACATCGCTCGAAGGCGCGTTCTCCACCGCATCCCAGCGCCCCGAACGCACCGCATGCGCCACCTCCAAAATCCGAGACCCTTCGCTCTGNCGGAACACCTGCGTCAGNCNAGAAACAGCCACCGCTCCGGACCGGATCAACGCCCCAAGCACGTCGCCAGGGCCCACAGATGGAAGCTGCTCTTCATCTCCCACAAGCACCAGCTGGCTCTCAGGACCGACCGCCTCCAACAAGGCAACCGCGAGCGCCGTGTCCAGCATGCTCGCCTCGTCCACCACCACCACAGAGGCCTCGATCGGCAGCCCGCGGCCCCGCAAAAACTTCCCCGTCCGCGGATCAAACTCCAGCAGTCGATGCACCGTCTTCGACACGATGCCCGTCGCCTCCTGCATCCGCCGCGCCGCGCGACCCGTCGGCGCAGCCAGCGCAACCTGCCCGCCGGAACGCAGCACCTGCTCCGCAAAGGTCCGCACGATCGTCGTCTTGCCCGTACCCGGACCACCCGTCAGCACCGCCAGTCCACTCCGCGAAATCCCTAGCANCGCCGCCACCTGNGTCGCCGCCAGACGCACCTCTCGGCTGCCACCGCTGCCCGCCACCTCCTCCGCCCTGCTTGGCCCCCACACGCCCTGTCGGCCTGCGAGCGCAACAACCTGCTCCGCCAGCCGCTCCTCGAGCCCGCTCATCTCCTTCCGCTGGTACCCAGACTGCCGCGCGCCATCAGCCAGCGTTGCCTCGCAGGCCTCCAACTCGCCCTCCTTCAACGCCGCCGCAATTGCGCTCGCCACCACAGACGCGCTCAATCCAGCGACCTCCATCGCCAGTTGCTCCAACCACTCCGACCCCGCCGCCGTGTGCCCCTCATCCTCCGCCGCCAGCACCGCATGATAGACAGCCGCCAGCGCACGCCGCGGATCATCCCCCACAATGCCAACCTGCGCCGCGATCTGATCCGCACGACGGAACCCTACCCCATGCACCACACGCGCAAGCAGGTAGGGATTCTCCTGCACCACACGCGCCGTCCCACTTCCAAAGGCCTTGTGAACCCGCACCGACAGCGCAGCCGTCAACCCAAGCCCCTGCAAGAACGACATCACCTCGCGGTCCGAACGGCGAGCCTGCCACCGCTCCTTCACCTCCGCCAGACGCTTCGCACCAAAGCCCCGCAGCGTCAGGAGCCGCTCCGGCTCCTCATCCAGAACCTCAAAGGTCCGCGCTCCGAACGCAGCCACAATCTTCGCGGCCCACGCCTCGCCAACGCCCGGCAAAACCCCGGAGCCGAGAAAGGCGACCATCCCGTCGCGCTCCACCGGCAACACCACCTCGACCCGCTCCGCCTCAACCTGCAACTCTCCCGTACGAAACCGCTTCAGCCGCCCCGAAACGCGAACCCGTTCGCCCTCCTCGATGCTGCCCGCACGACTGCGCACAACCCAGCTCTCACGCGTCTCGCTCAGCATCGAGAACACCGCGAACTGGCCGTCAGACGACCGGTAACGGACACGACTTACCGCGCCCGTCAACACGACGCTGCTCCCCTCCGTCAGCTTCGAAAATGGCAATCCTTCCGACACACACACCTCCGCCTCAACACACCGTCATCCATTCGGACCAGCGCGCGCAAGTGCAATCAATCCGACTCCCCCGAACCGCCCGCCGACTCCCGACGTCCCACCACCCGCTGGTGTCGGTCCAGCGCCTGCCGCGCCAGAACCTCTTCCGACTCCGCCAACGCAACCTCAAGCACCGCCGCCCGCTCCGCGCGGCGAGCCTCTTCCATCTTCGGCAACAGCGCTCTCACCGCAGCCAATCGCTCCGCGCGACCCAGCTCCAACGATGAGACCGTCAGAGCCTCCGAACCCACACCCTCATCAAACCGCGCTGCCCGCGCTGCCGCATCCCATCGCGACTCCGCTTCCGCAAACGCAGCTTCGCACGCAGCAAGCCTTGTAACGGCACGCGACAACCTCGCCGAGGCGTCAACCAACTGCGACTCCAGCCGCAGCCTCTCAAGCGACAGCAGCGCCCGCCTCACCGCCGCAGCCGTGCAGCAATGCTGGCAAGCTCAGACCACGACGCATCGCCCGACCCACCCGTCAGCGCCCGGCGTAGCGCCTCCTCCTCCGAGATGGCCGCATCCAAGTTCGGACGACTCCCCGAACGATAGTAGCCAAGCTCCACCGCATCACGATGCTGCTCCAGAAGGCCCAGCCCTCCTCGGCACACACGACCAACCTCGAGCTCGCCAGCCGTAAGCAAGTCATCCGACAGCCGACTCATGCTCGCCACCCAATCCACCGCCGGAAACTGGCCGCGATCCGCCAGACGACGACGCAGCACCAACTGAACATCCACCAGGCTTCGAACCTCCTCCGCCACCACACCCTGCTCCTGCTCCGATGACGCAAGCACCGAGTACAGCCCCGTCACGGAACCCTCCAAACCGGCTCCGGCACGCTCCAGCAGCCGCGCCATCGACGAACCCATCGTCACGGGAAAGCCCGACGCACCCAGTGGCTCTCCACGAACCTGCGCAACCTCCCGAAGCGCCCGCGCATAACGCGTCAGTGAGTCCAGCAGCAGCAGACATGACCGCCCCCGCCCCCGCCACGAATCGGCCAACTCCGACGCCAGCTCCGCCGCCGCAACCCGCTCCGAGGCCGGCGCCTCCGAACGCGCTACAACCACCGTGACCCGACCTGCCAGCGGCCCGCCAAAGACCTCCTCCACCAGGGACGATGCCTCACGCGCACGCTCGCCCACCAGACCAATCACCACCACATCCTCGACCATCCGCTCACGCAGCTGACGAAGCAGATAGGTCTTGCCCGAGCCCGCCTCGCCAATGATTGCAACGCGTGCTCCCCGACCGATAGGCGACAGCGCATCGATGCCCGCAACCCCCGTCTCGAACCGATCCGCCACACCAACAGACCGGCGCGAAAACAGGCCCGACGGAGCCCCCGACTCACGAGCCACCACAGCTCCGCCATCCACCGGCTC
>JGI12421J11937_10000631_pt1 | contig 13946 bp, 12 predicted proteins | sample LakErihyJuly2011_2_FD_11937 | JGI IMG/M metagenome (IMG submission 11937)
ATAGAGAGCCACGCATTATAATAAACGAAACCCCAGTTGCAATTGCTAATTTGCAAAATTCAAACAACAATTACAAGAATTTAACACAATTATTTACTAACAACACTGGTCTTGCGGCAGATGGCACTACATATATATACCTAGACCGAGACAAAGATAATAAAGTAATATTAAAAAGGGACGCAACTGGGGGCATAACAGAAGTTCCACTCAGCCAGTTTGTTATTCACAACGCTGACAAATTATTGGTAATTACAACAAACCCAAGGTTAGATACTTCGTCTCAGCTTGTGGCAACAAATGGAGCCATTGCCGCAAATTTTGACGGCCAAATTGATGTAAATATTAATGCTGGAGGTAATTCTATTCAAGATGATGGGCGTAATAGGCCACTTGGCAAACTTAACAGAAAGTATTCCAGCGATGCCTACGCACAGCTTGCAAATCTTGCAAAAATTGAGCGGCAATTTAGCAACGGCACTGCAAAATTACGCGACTCTGGCATTAAAGGGGATGGGGTTTTGCTTCAAGCAACGAATACTTTAAATGCACTAAGTCAGGAAATTAAAAAAGCAGCAAAGGACTCAATTGAAAAACAATCACTACAATATCACAGGGCAAAAGTGTTGCTACGCCTTGGGCAAATTATTAAGCACAACGAAAATAACCCAAGCAAGCAAGATGGCTACGAGCAGTTTTTTAATGATAAAGAGAAAGACATGTTGGATGAGATTAAAAAACAAATTACAAACACAAACCCCAAAGAAAATTTTGTTACTCATCTAAAAGGCGGCGAAAACTGGCTTTGCGATGAAGCAGAAAAAATACAGAGCTACTTTGCTAAAAAAGAGAAGGAGAAGCTGGAGGAGGTTGAGGAGAAGATTGAGGAGCAGATTAATGAGGAGATTAATATTGGAGAAGAAATAACAGGCCAAAATACTATTATTAATGAAATTAATGAAAAGATTGAGGTCGAAGAAGAAAATAATAAACAAAATTTAAAAGAGATTGGGGGGGAGAAATTGAGCGATATTTTTAGCCAACAAGACGAAGATGAACAAGAACAAGATAATGATGATTTGTTTAACAACAATAACAGCTCAATAGACAATCAAAGCCAACAAGACGAAGACGAAGATGAAGATGGCAACAAACAGGATTCGGAGCTTTTGGTTGAAGAGAATAAAGGACAAGAGCAAGAGCAAGAGGAAGAAAAACAAGAGAAAAAAAAGCCAGTGGAAGAAAAGCCATCGGAAAACAATCAACAAAAACCGAAAACAGACACATTGGTTCAAAATGTTGTAAATTTGTTTGAGGATGGAAAATATACAAAGGGCGATGGAACTGACTACGACCCAATGTTTAAGGAGCGTCTTGTTGGTGTTTTTCACATCGCTCTCAATGATGTGCGTGTTGAACAAGACACTAAAGATGCCATAAAAGACAATTTAAAAGTAATAAGACTTAATTTAAAAACTATTATTGAGGGCGGTAAAGCAAATAGTCTTGGCACGCTTGAAAACTGGCTCAGAACCTTTGCAATGATTGATAAAACTCTTAATGACAACACGCTAGAAAAGCTTGACAATGAAAAATTACAAAGTGTTTTAAATGACGAAAAGTTTTATAAGTTTCCAAATCTAATAAAAGCTATTACAAAGGTCTTTATAGAAAAGCAAGATCACGACAATATACTTTCCCCGCAAAGTTTGTTGGAGCAGTTTTCTGCAAAACAAACACAAAACCCCGATTTATACAATACTTTATACAATACAATATTAAAGCAAGCGGTGGAGGAGGGTATATTAGATAATAACAAAACTTTACAAACCGCAATGATAACATCAGCGCAAAAACAACGAGGCGAAGATGTAAATGCCTCAGCAGTGGCACAAGGCAATAATGAAAATACTATTACGTCGCAGTTCTCATCGGCATCTTCAGCTAATGGCAAAAAACACACGGTTTCAAATGTAAGAGAAGCAAATAAAGTTAAAAAAATAATAACAATATTAGAAACTAAAGATGGAAGAGAATTGAAGCAAGAAGAAAAAACATTGTTGGGTAGTATGATTTCAAGTTGTGGCAATTCGACCACTGAATACAATCCGCAGCTTCTTTTATCCGCACTTGAGGAACAAACACAACAGTTTAAAGACTACTTCCCTAAAAACAAAACTATTCAACAAAGCACCATCCAACAAGACCGCCTTAACCAAAGTCAAATTAATAATCAACAAGAAGATACACAAAAAAACATTTAATTAAATCAATATGAAAAAAATATTTTTATTTGCCGCATTGTTTGCGGGGGTGGGGGTTTGTGGTGGGGCTTTTGCGGGTTGGGGCGAGGAGCCCAATACCAATGTAAAAACTCTGTTGCAGCAGGACGCCGAAGAGGACAAAATTTTGGAAGAAATAGAGCAACGCGGCAATGCCTTTTGCCTAATACGCTACCCAAAAATTGCCAACGGGGGCCGCTACGATGCAATATCCTACTGGCAATGCCGTGCAAATTATATGAGCCGCGAAATTGTCCGCCTTGATTTGCAGCAATATTACAATTCTGACAGGCTTGCCCAATATGTGCAGGAATTCATCGCCGCCTCCGCCTACATTGAAGGCTCTCAGCGGAAATAAGTATTGCATTTTTTTACTTTTTTTACCCAATCCCCGCCCCAATCCCTTTGTCATTCCCGCGAAGGCGGGAATCTAGAGAAAACAATTCAACTTTTTTTTAAAAATATTGCATTTTAAAAAATGGGGGCTAAGATNGTTTGTGGTATTAGTATTGTGTAATTTTAGAGTGTTATGAAGGCAGGTAAAACAAGGGCGAATATAAAAAATATAATAACAAAAATTGCTTTATTTTTTTGTGCGGTAGTTTTGGTGGGTGGCGGTTTTAATGCCACGCTTGCGGGCTCTTCTTCGGGTTCTGGGGGAACTACCCAAACAAATAATAACTATATTTTAATAGGCACGGGCTCGGTAAATGGGGTTTATTATCCCGCTGGAAAGGCAATTTGCAAAATATTAAATGCCGATAAAAAACTTGGGCTGCGTTGCTTTCACGATTTTAGCATGGGCAAAATTTATAATTTTTCTGGCTCGCTTGATAATTTGGTGCAGTCTCGCTCTAAAAAGGTTGATATGGCAATTTCGCAAAACGACTGGCTGTATTATTCGTATTCGGGGGAAGATTTATTTGAAAAAATCAATGCCGATAAGCATCTGCGAACCATCATTACCTTACACACCGAATCTGTTGTTGCAGTTGTAAGGGACGGCATTGGTATTGAAACCTTTGGCGATTTAAAAGGCCGCTCAATGAGCGTTGGCTACGAAAATTCCTCCATAAATTTAACGATGGCAAAAATTTTCAAAATTGCAGGTTTTACAAAAGGCGATTTAGATCTTGCAAAGCAACTAAAACCCTCTGAGGAGATGCAACATTTTTGCAATGGCAAAATTGATGCAATGTTTATTATATTTGGCAACCCTAACATTATTACCAGCGAAATGCTTAATTGTGGCGGCAAAATAATATCTTTGCCAAGCGAAATAATTTCCGCCGCTGTAAAGGAGCATCCGTTTTATGTAAAAACTATCTTGCCTGCCTCTACCTATAAAAATCAACTAAATGTTATTGAAACCATTGGTATAAAAACTAGTCTTTTTGCAAGGGACGACATGGACGAAAAACTTGCCTACAAAATAACAAAGGACATTGTTTTGGGGCTTGATAATATCTCGTCCTCTCACGAGGCCTTGCGGGGGATTTCTAAAAACACAATCGTGCGAGATGTTGTTGTGCCCCTTCATAATGGCAGTTTAAAATATTTTAAGGAAGCGGGACTTGTTAGATCGGAATAATTTGTATAAAATATATGTGTGGAATTATTGGCTTGGTTTCGGCAAACGATAATAATTTACAAAATTGCAAAACTTTGTTAAGTTCCTTGTGCAATTTGGAATACCGAGGCTACGATTCCCTCGGTTTTAGCTACATAACAAACAATGGCGATATAAAAACGCAAAAGGCTGCGGAGCGAATTTCGGATTTTACATCTAAGTTAAATTTTTCCGCCTACAATTTTAACACGGCAATAGCACATACCCGCTGGGCTACGCATGGGGGTGTTAGCGAGCAAAATTCTCACCCGCACGAAAGCGAGTTTGCCTCCATTGTTCATAACGGAATTATTGAAAACTACGCCCAACTAAAACAAGTTTTACAAAATGATGGCTTTGTTTTTAAGTCGCAAACTGATAGTGAGGTGGTTTCGCATCTTGTTTCGCAGGTTGTAATGCAAAATACCGCCCTAAAAGGCGAGGTCCTATTTGCAAAAATAGCACAAACCTTAATACAAAAACTAAAAGGAGCCTACGCCTTGGCAATTTTAGTTAAGGGCGAGGCTCAGTTTTTGCTTGGTATAAAAAATCGCTCACCATTAATTGTTGCAAAAGGCGAAGCTAGTAAAAACTTTATTGCAAGCGATGCCTACGCCATTGCAAAATACACAAATCAATTTGCAACTCTGCCCGATATGCACTATTCAATTGCAAGCCCAGAACAAATTTTAATTTTTAACGCCTCGGGCGAAAAACAAAATATTGAGTTTGAAAATTTGCAATTTACCGAGGAAGAATCTACCAAAGGCAGTTTTTCTACCTTCATGGAAAAGGAAATTTACGAGCAGCCACAAGCAATAAAACATAATTTGGACTCTCACATTACAAAGGATGGGCAAATTAATTTTGAAAATGTAAAGTTTTCCCTTGAGGGCTTTAACAAAATTTGCCTTGTAGCTTGTGGAACTTCCTACTATGCAGCTCAGCTATTTAAGTATTTTGGACCTTCTGTTGCTAAAATTTCGGCGGAGTGCGAAATTGCTTCGGAGTTTCGTTATAGCGATGTAATTTTTGCACCAAAAACTTTATATATTTTTATTTCACAATCTGGCGAAACGGCCGATACCATTGCCGCCCTTGATTTTGTTCGTCAAAATATTGATTCCACTAGCAAAACTCTTGCCGTTGTTAATGTAAAACATAGTACAATTGCAAAAAAATGCGATGGTTTTATTGAGTGCTACTCGGGGCGAGAAATTGGGGTTGCCTCTACAAAAAACTTCACAAATCAGTCCATTTCTTTGCTTTTGCTGGCGCTAAAACTTGCTTCCAAGGTAGATAATACAAAGGTTCAGCAAATTATTGAGTCGCTGCAAAATTTGTCCTCGCAGTTTTATGCGTTTTTGTCGTCCTCTGGCAATATTGAGGCAATAAAAAAAATGGCTCAGCAGGTTGCAACCCACAAAAAAGTTATGTTTGTTGCTCGCTCGTTTTTATACCCCATTGCTTTAGAGGGGGCGTTAAAATTAAAAGAGCTATCCTACATTCCAACTGAGGGCATCGCCGCAGGTGAGCTAAAACACGGCCCCATTGCACTGGTGGATGAAAATTTGGCCTGTATTTGTCTTGTTAGCAAGCACATTTTGTGCGAAAAAACCGAGTCCTCAATACAGGAAATTCTCGCCCGCAAAGGCAAATGTCTCATAATTAGCGATTACGATGTTAAAATTGGCGATTATTCCATCGAAAACCTCAATATCGCCTCTCATTTTACATCCGATATTAACCAAATTGTTTTGCCGTTTTTGTTTATTCCTGCCGTGCAACTTCTTAGTTATTTTGCCGCCTCAACCCTTTTACTAGATGTAGATAAACCCCGAAACTTAGCAAAATCCGTTACGGTGGAGTAAAATTTCACCCATTTTTTTGCCGCCCCCGCCCCCTATCCACTTGTCATTTTCGCGCACCCCCATTGCAATTCCGGCCCTTCCTTTGTCATTCGCGCGAAGGCTGGAGTCTAGGAAATCATTGCATTGTTTTAAAAGATCCGTCAAGCAGATGGCAAGGTGTGAAGCGGAGAGGGAGAGTTTAACTCATATACATTCCGCCGTTGATGGAGAGGGTTTCGCCGGATATGTAGGAGGCGGCCTCGCCCGCTAAAAATGCGGTGGCTTTTGCAATTTCAATGGCATCGCCTTGGCGACCTAGTGGAATTTTTTCCAGCATTTTGCTATTGTCAAGGCCTTCGGTCATTTCGGTTTTTATAAAACCGGGGGCAATAACATTAGCGCGGATTCCCTTTGAGCCGTATTCCAAAGCAACCGACCTTGCAAGCCCGCCAAGCCCCGCCTTGGACGCCGCATAATTTGCCTGCCCCGCATTGCCCGTAAGCCCAATAATTGAAGATATATAAACAATGCTACCGTGTTTTTGCTTCATCATAATTTTCACCGCGGCCTTTGAAAGCACAAAATTTGCGGTTAAATTTACATTAATTACATCGTCCCACTGCTCGCCGCTCATTCGCACAAGTAGGCCGTCCTTTGTTATTCCAGCGTTGCAAATTAAAATATCAAGCCCTTGCATTTGGGCGTTTGCATCGGCAATAAGTTTTTCGCACTCGGTTTTATCGCCCAAATTGCACTTGTTAAAAAAAACCTTGCCAGAATACTCGCTTAAAGCTGATTTTAAAGCCTCAAGTTTTGCCTCGCTGGTTCCGCTAAGCGTGCAAATTGCGCCTTGCTGCAAAAAAAACTTTGCAATTTCACCCCCAATACCCCCAGTTGCCCCTGTAATTACAACCTTTTTTCCCGTTAAACCAAACATAATAAAATATACAAATTAATCCTTAATGTTAGAAAGTTCTTCAATTTCAATTGTTCCAGTTGATTTAAAATGCACGCTTAAAAGGGCAAGGCCAACCGCAACCTCGCAGGCGGCAACGGCCAAAACAAACAATGCAATAATTTGACCGAAGGGGTCGTTAAATATATAGCTAAAACCAACAAAATTAATGCCGGCTGCAAGCAAAATAATTTCAAATGCAACCAAAACAAGAATCAAATTTTTTTTGTTAATAAAAAGACTAATGCAACCAAGCATAAACAATGCAAACGACAAAATTAACACAAAATTATTATTCATATTTTAACAACAAATTACAACAAATTTTTATAAGCTTATTAAGTAAAAAATAATTTTCAAGAAATTTTTACTTGCATTTTTAAAAATATTATTTTATAATACACCATAAGCAAGATTTTATTGCTTTGTTTATAAGTAATTATTTTATTGGTGGGTTTTATGTTTAACAAAATTTCTTCAAATGTGGTATATTCAAAAAAGCAAGGGTTTTCCATTGCTGAGCTTTCGGTTGTAATTGTGGCTTCGGGCTTAATGATATTTGGTGCTCTAAAAGCCGGCGACATCGTTTCAAAAGCTAGGGTTAGTGCAACCGTTTCGGAGCTTAACGAAATTAAATCTGCCATTCAAAACTTTAAGGCAATAAACGACAGCCTACCGGGGGACATGGCTTCAATAAAAATAAAAAAACAAGGTGAGACGGTTCTTAATTTTGTAGGCTTTTCATCGGGCAATGGAAACGGAAAAGTTTGTTGGGGCTCGGGCGATGCAACTTCTACAGCTAACGAATCGCTACTTGCTAATGCACACTTGGTAAATGGTGGATATATAGATTCTCCAATTAGCGTAACTGCTGGTGATTTTGCTCTTGCGGCAGTTCCTTCTGCTAGCAACTTGTTAAAATCAACAAAACTTCCTGATGTATATTACACAATTATTGCAATTCAAAAAAATGGCTCTAACGAGCTTGCTTTTGCAACCCCAGCCGATAGCACAATTAACTTTTCGGGTAACAACATTGTAATTGGTGGTATTGGCGCGGCAGATGCAACAGCTATGGACACAACTGCTGAATCTGCCTATTTTGTTAATAACGCGCTTTTTGCAACTTTGGTTCCTAACCAATACACTCCAACAAAGGCAATGGTTTCCAAAAAAATTGTTGAGGGTCTTGCTAATACATTTGGTGCCTCAATTAAATCTTGCGACGATGCCAGCAAATTAAAAGGAGCTTGCAATACTAATAGCGACTTAACCGTTGCCTCTCTTGCACTTTTGGGTTCGTAATACATAACCCCATCCAAAACCTCTTTTGATTCATATTTTTTATTTCTAGGCTGCGATGCTCGTTTTACTAAGTAAAATAGGCTGTTCGCCTTCTAAATTCCTAAAAATATATTTCATAAAATAGGTTTTAGGAAATATATAATATAATTGTTTATAATAAAAATTTTCTTTCATTTTGTTATTTTAAAGTATTTATATGGTTTGTAAATTTTTCGCAAAAAATCTTGAGGCAAAAATTTTAGCCTCAAAAAAGGACGCCGTTGCCTCAATACCTGAGCTTGCGGTTGTGCTAATTATTTTAGGGCTTTTGGTTACTTCTTTCGCTACATTTTCTAAAATTATTGGAGTTGCAAAGGCAAATTCAATAATTTCGGCGATGAACACAATTAAGGAGGCGTCCTACTCGTTTAAAAATAGCTACCAATTTTTGCCGGGGGATATTATCAACGCGGCTTCGGTAATCGACTCTACCCAAAAAAATGGTAATGGCGATGGGTTGATTTCGTGGGGTCAACCTACTACAAATTCCACCCCTAACGAGTCATTGTCGTTCTACCAACATTTAAAAGCAATTGGTGCAATTAGTGGCATTAACGATGTTGATGTTGTTGCCGCAACTGAGGCTTCGGTTACTGCGGGAACCATTTTTCGCTCTAACATTGATGGCGCTGGGTTTTTACCAGTTTCTTTCAAGCCAAATAACGGGGTTTTGCCAGAATACGGCTTTGACAACACAACAAAACCGGGGTCGTCCTACACCATTATTTTTGCAAATGTTGGGACGGATAACACAAAACTTGCTGCCGCAAGTGTTGCTGGTCCAGTTTCGGTTGTGCCTTCGGTTGCAAATTCCTTCAGCACTGGCGCGGTTGATGTTGCCGTTGCATATTCTATCGATAAAAAAATTGATGATACAGTTGCAACAACAGGCAAGCTACGATACAACGCTGCCGAAGTTATGCCAATTGTAGGCTACAATGTTGAGCTTTAATAATTTTCTCAAACTATTGTTTTGGGACACCTCAATATATTTATGGTAATTTTGTATTAAATTAAATCTATGCCTTTTTCTGGCCTTATTGCTAAGGATGGCTCCTTTAAAAACTCATTATTTAAGGACAAAGACCCATCCACAATACCCCAAGGATATTGTGTTATAAAGCAGCAATATTTTTCAATTACGCACAGCGATCTTGAAATTAAAGATGGGGCAATTGGAATGGAGGGGGCTGGTGTTATTGAAAGCGTTCCAAACGAATCGGAGCGAGGTTTTGAAAAAGGCGACAAAGTTTGCTACTACATAAAAAAACCAATGACAAGCTACGAAAATGTTATAGTGCACGAATCGGCACTTATAAAGGTTCCGCAAGGTGTTGAGCTTGATGTTGCCGCACAAGCACGCAAAATTTTAACTGCACACTATTTGCTTTACAAAATACTCACGCTAAAAAAAGGCACTTGGATTATTGTAACTGGGGCGGGCGGCTCAATGGGAACAATTTTAACCGCTTGGGCAAATTATGCGGGGCTTAATATAATTGCAATTATTTCCGATGACGATAAAAAACAATATGTTTTGCAAAACGGGGCAAAAGTTGCAATAAATTACAAAAAACAAAATGTTGAGGAGGAAGTTATGCGCGCCACAAATTCTGTGGGGGCATTTGCCGTCTACGATGTTATCGGCAAGGATTTCTACCCCACGGCAATGAAAAGCCTATCCTACTTTGGCCACTACATTTTAATTGGTAAGGGGCTAAGTGGGTTGCCGGTTATTAATTTTGCGGCAATGCAGGAAAAATCGTCCACGGTTTGCTACCCCAATATTGAGCATTATAAAAATTTGGCTTTTGAAAACCTAGTTGGCGGCGCCGAATTTTTAGAATTTGTCCTGCAAACACGCTTTACCCCTACAATCCAAAAATTCACAATCTCAAACTTTTCCCAAGCAACCCAATCCCTGCTAGACCGCACTCGCACCGGTCTCATCGCCTGCTCGTTTAGGTAATACTCAATCTTTTTACTACATTCCGGCCTTCGCGGGAATGACAAGGGGTGGGGGGCGAAATGGCGACATTATGCGGTTAAGTTCCCTCTCCCAGCGGGAGAGGGGTGGGGGTGAGGGCTTTAAAAAATATTGCAATTTTTAACAAGGTCTGTCAAGCAGATGATAGGAGGGGACAGGGGATGGCAAGACAAAATGGAATGGGATGACGGAGGGTAAGCTGGAATGACAAGAATCTGCTTAGCAAGTTCCCTCTCCCAGCGGGAGAGGGGTGGGGGTGAGGGCTTTTCAACACCAAACATACTTATATTTGTTTGCTATCAAAAGCCCCCATGCAAGGGGGAGTTGGGGAAAAAGCTAAGTTCGGTGTTTTTGTTAAAAAAGAATAGATTCCCGCCTTCGCCAGGAATGATAGGGGAGGGGCGGGAATGACAATTGAACTTTAAACAGCAAAGACCACCCCGCAAAAATTGCAATGACAATAAAAAATGTGTTTTATTACTATCCAGTTGCAAGATTAATTTTTGAAACCCACTGAGATTATCATTATTGTCATTGATATTTTTTACAGGGACTCTATCTTTTTTTTGCATATCTTTTAATAACCATCTTCTTCTAATCTTTTCGTAAATGTCCCAAGCATTGCTTTAAAATCCTGCAATAATTTTTTTGCTTTTGGAATATTAAATTCCTCTGTTTCTTTAACCGCCTGCAAATATTCTTTTATCGCTTGCTCGTGATATAATCTACTATCGCCGTGTTTTTTACTTGGCAATAAAATCGGTATATTACTATATTTTTGTGGGTTTTTGTCCCAACGATGTAAAAGATAAACCTTTATGTTAATTCTTTCTGCTGTTTGTTCTGTGCCAAAATATTCTATTTGCACGCCTTTTAAAAGCAAATAATTATCAATATCTTCCTGCCGATACATGGATGTATATTCACCTTTATCATTTTTTATTGGCAATAATATTTTTTTATCACCTGACAACCGAGTTTTACTATTTTTCTAATTACCTAATGTTGGCAACGAAACCCCGATTTTTTGTGCCGTTTGCGTTGCGTTAAACAAAAGTTTATTATTGTTATTATTCGTATTATCAAAAAAAATTATTTTATAGAATTTGGTTTAGGTAGAAACGCTTTTTTTACAAACTCACCAAGTTTTTCTAGTGTTCGTAAGTCTGAAATTTTTAGTTTTTTTGTCTCCGATTACATTGTAGATAATAAAAAAAAATAATATTAGATTATATATAATTTGCGAGTAAATGTCAGTTATTTTTCACAACTTTTATTAGGCATTACACAACTTCGCCAATTATTTGGCTGTTTGCAAGGGTAGAGAGGTAGAAGTTGGCGGCGGTTTTGTCTACAATTAACACAAAGCCAATGCCAATGTTGAAAACTTTTTGCATCTCCGCCTCGCTAATTTCCCCAATTTGCTGAATGTAGCTCATTATTGCTGGTTTTTTGATGGAGCTATAATCAATTTTTAAATCAAGCCCGTTTTTTACAACTCTCATTGCATTTGCATAAAGCCCGCCCCCCGTAATGTGTGCCATTGCCCGAAGCGATTTTTGCCCCAAAATTGGCACAACATTATTTACATAAATTTTTGTTGGCTCAAGCAAAAGCTGTCCTATTGTTTGAGTTGGGTGTAATGCCTCGTTAGTGCTAAATAAATTAATGTTAAATGTTTCGCACACTTTATTTACAAGCGAAAACCCGTTAGAATGAAACCCGCTAGAAGCCAGCCCAATAACAACATCGCCTTTTTGCATTTGCTCCTGCTTTGGAAACAGGTTGTCGCGCTCGCAAAAACCAATGGCAAAGCCTGCAAGGTCGTAGTCCTTACCTACATACATTCCGGGCATTTCGGCCGTTTCGCCTCCGCTCAGTTGGCAGCCAGATTGCTTGCACCCCTCCACAATACCTTTGATAATTTCAACCGAAATGTGCGGGTCTAACTGTGAACTTGCGTAATAGTCCAAAAACATTTGTGGTTTTGCTCCGTGGCATAAAATGTCGTTCACACACATTGCAACCAAATCCACCCCAATGGTGTTGTGAATATTAAGCTTGTGGGCTAATTTTAACTTCGTTCCAACCCCATCAGTGCCCGTAACCAATACCGGATTTTTCAACCCCAAATCCCCAATATCAAGCACCGAGCCGAATAATCCTATTGTATCGCTTTTTGTAACTGGTGCGGCAAGTTTTTTAATTTGTTCAACAAATTCATCCCCCGCTTCAATATCCACCCCTGCATCCTTATATGTAATAGACATCTTTTGCAAATAAATANAAAACCAAAATACAACATTTATTTATTATTTTCAATAAAATAATAAATAAATGTTGAAAATAATTTTTGGTTGTTTTAAAATTTGTTTGAAATATATATTTATAAGGGGTTTAATGCACGAAGGGCACGAAGGCAGGGGCAATAACGGAAACGAAGGCAAAATGACCACAATGGATTCCGCAATGGGCGATCAAGCACAACAGCAAAACGCTAGGCAAGACAGCTTTCAGCAGGGCGGCAATTTTTACTTTAAAAACCCTAGCGCTTCAACTAACTACATAAAGCAGCAGTCAAATTATAACGATGGGGGCGATGGCGATGAGGGGTTTATGTATAAATCTAACCCGGCTCGTGCAAAATATCAAGAGCAGTTTTACGACAAGGGTCCGTCTTCTCGGGGGGTTTTGATAAAAATTGTTAACCGTCATGTAATAAAAAAAGTAAATATTGTTGTAAAACATCACGGATTTTTGGCATTTTGCTTTGCATTGCTGGGGGTTGTGGGGTTTTTTTCGTTAGTTTCCTATTCCGCTTTGGACGAAAGCTTTAATGTTGTTAGCTCCTACCCTGTTAGCAATTATATGGGGCGTTTTGGTGCCTATTTTGCCGATTTTTTCTTGCAATATTTCGGGCTTGCTGCTTATTTTATGCCGCCTTGGTGCCTGTTTATTGCCTACGAGCTATTTAGCGATAAAAAAATTTTTGTCTCCATCCGCCTGATATTTTTTGTGCTTTTTNTTTTTTGCACCTCGTTTTTGCTATGTTATTTGCAATCGTATAAATATTATTTTGAATATATTTTAGGTGGATACATTGCAAGCGAGCTATTTTTTGCCAAAATACAAAATTCTTCAACAAAATTATGGATGTTTTTAGCAAATTGCCCCCTAATGGTGCTTTGTTTTATGGTGGCTGCGGGGTTTATTTCGGTCAAAAAATATTTAATTTTTATTGGTAATATAATTTTTAAAATTGCCAATTTTTTGAGTTTTGGACATCTTTCGCATCACTGTCAGGACTCTGTAAAAGTAAGGCATCACAAAGCAAAAAACAATAATGAAACCATTTCGCAGGTTTTGCAAACAGAGCTACATTTTAACCAAGGGCTCAACCAAGAGCTTAGCCAAGACCCCACCGAAGATGGCGATGTTTTTAACGATATTAAACCAAAACATATTGATGAAATTGTTAATCCCGCCCCAGTTTCTAAAAGGCTATTTGCCAAAAAAAAAGCAAGTATACAATACAATGCCCCACTGGCCGAATTTTTAACTCAGCCGCTTAATTCGCAGGGTGCAAAAACCGAGCAAAATATTGAATTTGCAAAGCAAGTAAAAAATATGCTAATTGTTTGCCTCAAAGATTTTGGGGTTAGTGGAGTGGTGAAGTCCATTCAGGTTGGTCCTGTAATTTCGCTTTTTGAATTTGAGCCAGAGGCGGGAATTCGCGCGGCAAGAGTTATTGGGCTAAGCGATGATATTGCCCGCTATTTAAAGGTTCCCTCCTGTCGCATAACCTTAATTGCAGCGCGAGGAACAATTGGTATTGAAATTCCAAACATTCAGCGAGAAACCGTGTTTTTGCGAGAAGTTATTGATAGCCCTAACTATCAGTCCTCCAAATTTTTACTAC
>JGI12421J11937_10000632_pt1 | contig 13944 bp, 21 predicted proteins | sample LakErihyJuly2011_2_FD_11937 | JGI IMG/M metagenome (IMG submission 11937)
GTGATGACTTCTTCACTCGTGTGGTCATGCCTAAGGGTGATAGATGTTTCGTGAAAAGCCAAGGTAGCCCTCACCCTCTTGGGGTGATTAGTGAGCGTGATTTCGGTTATTTACGCGTATTTAGACGCAAAACAGTATTTCGGGCATGGGGTGGGCCTACCGCCCAATCCGCAGGAACTTTTGCACCCAATGAGTCACGCTTCTGCCAAACATTGGCACTGATTAATCGTGAGAGTGCGGCCATTTCAAGTGTGCTTTGTGCTTGGCCATATGTCGCACCAGCTGCGTGATCTATAACTGTTAGCGCAATAAATATTTCTCCAGAATCATTTTGAACTATTTCGATTGTGCGACTCTGTTGTGGCCAATCTGCATGCGATGCGGTTTCGATCTGCCAAAAACCTTTTTCTTCTATTTCAGGGCCCACCCATTCAACGTGATGGCGATGAACGTGACCGGCAAGCCAAGCAATAACTTGTGGGTACTTAAGGAGCATTTCTGTAATTTCATCAACGCATACTCTGCGCCCTGCTGGCGCATAACCGTTAAACATGTTCTTGAGCGGATGATGTGAAGCCAAGACAACGAGGCGATCACTATTTTTGATTTCATTTTCCAACCACTCAAATTGTGCAACATCTAGGGAACCCTGCCAACCACCAAATTCATTAACGCTATCAATGACGATTAGCTTAATTTTCCGCACATTGGTTGCGTAATACATATGTTTTTTCTGTACATGCTCCTCAGTAAATCCGTGACCCTTAGGTGTGCCAGGTGAAGCCAGGTGTTTTGCCGCGTATTCACCACGTTCTACTGCCTTGCGTTTGGCATCTGGTGCCACAATCACAAACGGAGCATCTTCGGCCCGTGGCAAGGATGCTGGGCCAATTTCATCAAATGCACCGAGAGTTTGTTCAAGAGTCAGAGATGACGGCAATCCCACATACCTTTTATTGCCAACGATTGATTCTTGGCTATTTTCATCTGGTGTAACTGTGCCCTGCAGCAATGCATCATGATTTCCGTGAACGGCATACCAAGGAAATTTTAATCCGGTTGATTTAATTGGTTTTCTACATGAGTCGAGTAATCCTGGAACAACTGGGAATCCATATTTTGCGCGCGCATCATCGTCTTGCTTGCCCGCAGGGCTTCCGTGAGGATGCCAATACTTAACGTCATAATGTTCTGCGCCATCATCTATTACGCCTTCATACCTGGATAAATCGCCAGAATCAGGTGTTATTTCAACTCCATCGAGAAGTGCGATGTACCAATCGACTTCATTGTGCTGGGCGTTATCGGTTGTATCACCAGTAATAATTGCGGCATCAATGGGATGACCAGATAGTGGTCCTGATCTGACTGTATTAAGCGCCTGAACCATTGATTCAACAACGTGCGGGGAGAGCATTGCTTGTGGTCGATAACAACCAATTGTTCCGACTACATCGCGAATTGGACTATCCGGATCTGCCCAACGATCTAAGAATTCAGGACGCAGTGGTGATTGTGCATCACATACATGCAAATCAGATAAGTGATGCATGACAAGTAAGGGTGTTGATTCTTTAGGAAATTCAGCGCCGACGTGTGCTTGCTCACTTACGTGCTCAAGTTCTGACCAACCTTTTTCGTTGGGAGATTTTCGAATGAACGCCATTTCATAATTCTAATACACTTCGCANATGAATAAGAGAGCAGATACATCCGTTTCCTTACATCCACTCATTGCAGATCGTTGGAGTCCTCGAGCATTTGATGAGAGCGCCACGATTTCTGGTGANGATCTTGCAGCAATCTTTGAAGCTGCACGCTGGGCGCCAAGTGCNTTTAATGCACAACCGTGGAAGTTTATTGTTGGTCTTCGCGGAGATGAAAAATTTACCCAAATTTCATCTCTTCTTGTAGATTTTAATAAGCAATGGGCACCTAAAGCCTCTGCACTCATTCTTGTAAACGCACTTACTCTTCGTGAAGATGGCAAGGTAAATCCGACTGCCTTATATGACACAGGATTAGCAGTTTCACACTTAACATTTGAAGCCAATCATCGAGGCTTTGATGTTCACCAGATGAGTGGTTTTGATAGTGCAGCAGCTAAGGCTACGTTCTCCCTTGAGGCAGGCATCGAAGCAGTTGCATGCATAGCCGTTGGCAAGAAAACATCTCCTGATTCCTTACCTGATGAAATTAAGGCTCGTGAAGTAGCACCTAGATCTCGTAAATCTCTTGATGAAATAGTTAACATCACTTGGTAGCCTTACGTTCATGAGCGAATATCAAGTAATGCGATGGAGAGAAATCCCTTCAATGGTGATGGCTCGAGATGGTGCGGACACAATCAAAGTTATGTTGCCCGCACGCTTTCAAGAAGCAATTGATGAAGCAGCGATGCGCTTGGGTGAAATAGATGCAGATGCATACACCGCGGGTTGGAACAGAGATCCTTGGACGCAATCTGATGAAGTCCCTGCAGCCCTTGCAGCCCGAATTACCGCAGCCCTTGAAGAAGAGTTTTCTGAAAGTAAATTACAAGCAATTCTTGATGCAATGAATCCAACAAACTAACAGGAGTACAGATGTCTGCCATATATGACGCACTTGCCAACGCTGTACTCGCATCCGATGGTGCCATGGGAACAATGTTGCAAGAGCGCGGTTTGACCGATGGTGGCGCCCCTGAATTATGGAATGTTGAAAAGCCTGAAGAAATCGAAGCCGTGCTTGAAGCGTATGCAGCAGCTGGCGCAAAATTCATTACAACAAATACTTTCGGTGGCACATATGGTCGACTTGAATTACATGGCCTTGCAGATCGCGTCATAGAACTAAATCAAGCAGGGGCTGCAATTGCTCGCAAAGTTGCAGATCGTCATCCTGGTTGTTTTGTTATGGGCGATATCGGTCCATCAGGTGATCTCATGGATCCAATGGGAACTCTGACACCAGAGAGTGCAAAAGAATTATTCTCAGAACAAATCAGAGGGTTAGTTGCTGGTGGAGTCGATGCCATTCTTATCGAAACGATGAGTGATTTAGCTGAAGTAGAAGCAGCCGTTGAAGCTGCAAAGGCAGTTGCGCCAGGATTGCCAATTATTGCAACGATGTCATTTGATACAAACCTGCGCACAATGATGGGTGTTAAACCTGCAATGGCAGTGACTCATCTTTCATCCATAGGTGTGCGCATTATTGGTGCAAACTGCGGCCGCGGTACAGATGAGATGCGCCAAATTGCACAACAGATGGTTGATGCACGCCCAGAAGGCGTTTTCATTATTACGCAATCAAACTCTGGACTGCCAAAACTAGTTGGAGACACATTTATCTACGAAGGTACGCCAGATGAAATGGCTATCTACGCCGCAGAAATGAAAGCGATGGGCGTTAATATTGTTGGATCATGCTGTGGTTCGACACCTGCACATACACAAGCAATCGCTGCTGCTATCGCTTAATTTTGTGTTGCAGCAATCTTTTGTGACCATTCTTTAAATTCAGTCGATAACTGCGGTACATCTTTTATCTCATTTATCTTTGATCGCTCACCACTTTTTGCAGCAAACAAATCGCTAATGCTGATTTTATGATCTGGTTTTCTAATCACTTCAATTAAATCTCCAGCTTGTGCGCTGCCCTCTTGAATAATTCGAAGATAAGCACCAGGTCGACCTGCTTGGGTGAAATCTTTAATCAGCGTTGCACGCTTCCAAAATCCAGCAAAAACACGACAAGGGATGCGTGGTTGTGAAACTTCCAAAATGACAGAACCAATTTTCCATTGTTCACCGACAAGGGCTGCGTTGACATCAATACCTTCTGTGGTCAGATTTTCACCGAAGCGACCAGCAGGAATCTCTTCATTGATCTCTTTTTCCCACCACTGTGCATCTTCGCGAGCATATGCATAAACCGCTTGCTCATATCCCCCGTGCACATTGGTATCTATTACCCGATCGCCAATAACGCCATTATTTTTAAACTCTATTGCACCAGCAACGCTTCGTTTATCTATTCCTGTGCGTCCTTCACTTCCGGTCCATTCACCTTGGTGAACAACGGAGGTGATGTTTATCGAAAGGACGCGTGCGCTCATGAACCAAGTTTATTCAAATCATCGCCAGTGACGCGAAAGACGGTCCATTCATCCATAGCGACTGCGCCTTGAGATTTGTAAAACTCAATAGAAGGAGTGTTCCAATCAAGCACCCACCATTGGAATCGCCCGTATCCACGATCAACGCAAATTTTGGCTAAGTGTTTGAGTAGTGCAAGACCATAACCACGCCCACGATATTCAGGTTCGATGTATAGATCCTCTAGATAAATTCCGTGTGTACCCTGCCACGTTGAATAATTTAGAAACCACAATGCTGTTCCAATTATTCGATTATCAACTTCTACAACATGGGCAAATACATGTGGAGTTGGATTAAAGAGTGCAGTCGTTAGTTGCGCTTGCGTAGCCACAACTTCATCGGGTGCTTTTTCATATATTGCTAGATCTTTAATCAGGCGCAAAATATCAGCAACATCGCCCGGTTGTGCCTCACGAATACTCATAGCTACCTCTGCAAGAACTTTCGGATTGCAAACCAGATCCGCTTTGGCCACTTTATCGCAAGAGTCACGGGAGACACTTGCATAACTTTTGTTTGAGCAGGCTCATCAGGTGTGGTGACATCACTTAAGGCTGGTGAGCTTTCATCAAGTGAATCAGCGATGCGCTCGATGTTTGAGACCAGTGAAATGTTTCTTACAAACTCTTCCTGATCAATTCGATCAGTTTCAGCGATTAATTCTTCTGCAAGCGTTGCCGCCGCCAATCGCAAATCTTCGGCAATATTTACTGCTCGTTGTCCGGCGCTATGTGTTTCGATTGATTCAGCCTTTGATGTAATGGCATAACTTGTTGCAGAGAGCGCGTTTCCTATTTGGCGGTTAGCGAATTGCGTAACACCACCGGCAACGGCTGAATCAAAGAGTGTGCGAGCAATTGTTCGAACCTGAACAACGGTGTGCTCCATCGCAACGCCACGTAAGTAGAGCGCGTCGGCTTGGTCTGCTTCGGCAAGGGGTGACCAACGTGCATATTTCTTTGCTTCAAGTGATTGAGATCGAACATTTGGAATATCTTCAATCAAGACTCGAGCACGAGATAACCATTTGCCAGCCTCAGCTTGTGAATATCCACTGGCAACACCTTCTGCCATCACACCGAGTAACTCTGCAGATTTCTTACCCAGTCGTGAGATCTGCTCAATAGTTCGACCCGCTGGCGTGCTTGCAAGTGAAAAATAAGAAAAGATGATGGCAACGGCTGCGCCAATAAATGTTGAAAACAAGCGAGTTTCTGCTGTGCTGCTATTTATGCCCGGACCAATGACAATCAGTGCTGTAACGGGAACGTTAATTGATGCGACTTCTCCTAAGTGCAATCCGCGTGCAACAACCGAACAGAGCAATACAGTTGTTGCAACAGCGATGAAGCCAAAGTCGAAGTAATAAACAGTAAGCAGTGCTATTCCACCACCTATGGCAGTACCTAAGATTTGTCCCAGTCCTTCACGGATGGACTTAAACATAGAAATCCGGACGCTCAGGCTGCAGACAATTGCCGCTACTAATCCACCGCCATCAAATGCTAGTTCTCCTACAAACCATGCCGAACCTGCTGCAAGGCTGACAACAACAATTTGTCTTACCCAGACGATGCGGTTGGTAAAGAGCGCGAGGATACGAGAAAAGAAGCGCTTCATGTAGCAAGTCTATTGCGTCAGAATTTATTACGAGAGAAGCTCAGATAAGAGTTGCTCAACTCGTTTCTTAATGTCATCTCGTATAACGCGCACAGATTCAATACCTTGTCCTGCAGGGTCATCTAGCACCCAATCTTCATAGCGCTTGCCTGGATAGAACGGGCATGCATCTCCGCATCCCATAGTGATCACAGCATCAGATTCTTGTACCGCCTCTGGTGTGAGGACTTTAGGAACATTGTTGGAAATATCAATTCCAACTTCTTGCATTGCTTCTACAGCAATTGGATTAATTGAATCTTTTGGAGCAGATCCAGCAGATAGAACTTCTACCCGGCCTGCGCCAAGTGAGTTCATAAAACCGGCTGCCATTTGTGAACGTCCAGCATTGTGGACACAAACAAATAAAACTCTTGGTTTAGGCGAAGACATCTTCTTCCTTCTTTTCTGAAGTTAATAGAGCGGTGATTAAGACTCCCAGTACAGCCCCTATACATTGCGCCAGGATGAACATTGGGACAGACTTAATCGAAATTCCAGCAAATGACTCACTTAGGCTTCGAGCTAATGTGATCGCTGGGTTTGCAAAAGAGGTTGATGAGGTAAATATGTATGCCGCACCAATCCAAGCAGGGACAATCACCGCAGCCATAGATCCACGATTTTGATGACGCAGAAGCAAAATACACATGAGTAGCCCGGCAGTTGCTACAACTTCTGCAAGAAAAAGATAGTTTCCATTTCGAGTGTATGTGGATTGCTCAATTCCAGGTTTATTAAACATTAGATTAGCGAGTACAACTCCTGCTGACATGCCAATTATTTGAGAAAGAATATAGAAACCAGCTTCTTTAATGGAGATTCGCTTGTAGAAAAGTTCCACGATTGTCACGAGCGGATTGAAGTGGGCTCCGCTGATAGATGCAAAAAGTGTGATGATAATAAATAACATAAAAACTGTTGTAATTGTATTTACGAAGAGCTGAATGGCAATATCTTGAGTCAAAATCGTAGCCATAATTCCCGAGCCGACAACGCTGGCCCCCAAGAGAAGTGAACCTAAGAATTCAGCAGATAATTTCTTAACCATTTATTTATCCTTCGCAATTGGACTTGAGTTGCACTAATGTTTTTGCAACTGCTCTCTGTGTCCAAGGGTAAGCCTTGCGAAGAGATAACCACGCTTTAGCGATTAGTGGCGCGCGGGATGCATCAAAAGTTTCTGTTACTTGGGTCATTTGTGGCCCAATGTTCACTAACTCGTATCGCCAAATCCACCTACCAACATGGCGCCAAGCAATTAATGAGTTTTCTTGGTATTCAACAACAGTATTTTTGATTCGATAATTGACTCCAAGACGCATCTTCATTCCAAATTTAGAACCAAGAACTAACTTATCTGGCCCACTGATATTTTCTTGAATCGTATGTGAACCATCAATTTCTTTGTGGCGGTGAGGGTTTGAAAGAATGGCAAAGATCTTCTCTGCGGGGGCATTAATAACAATACGAGCCGACTTGATTTGCTCATTTCCAGTTTCCAGAATTTCAGCAAGTACCTTTTCGCTCATTTATTTCCTCAAAAATGCAGTTAGATATGCCAAACTAAACAAGAAGCCGATGGCGGCATAGACAATCGTGAACCATCCAAAATCTGCAGGAATTAACAACGTGAGCGCGCCCAGTCCAGCGGCAGAAACAATCATTACTCGGGAAGAAAAAACGACACTAGTTTCGCTACCAAAGCGAGCCACCGAAAGCATGTTCCCTGTTAAAGCGATCAAGGTAACGGCAATCATTCGCATCGACCATTGCAGCGATTCAGAGGTTTCTAAATTAAGTAGTTCTAAGAATGTTTTAGGGGAAACAAGTAAAAAGATTGCGCTGAGTCCAAATACTGTTGCGCCAAATTTCAAAATTGTTCGAAGGCGCCTGATTGTCAAAGCCGAAGTAAAAGACATAGCCAGAGCCTAAACCCACTTAAAAGTAGATTCCAGTACTTAGCCAGCGATATTTAGAGGCGATCTAGGGTTGTAGTACGCCTGAAGCAAGCAAGACCAGAACGGTTGTACCGAGGGCCACTCGATAGATAATAAATGGAGCGAAGCTCTTAGTCGTTACAAACTTGAGTAACCACGCAATCACCAAATATCCAACAACAAAGGCAATGACGGTTGCTACGAGTGTTTCTGACAAAGAGTAAACGGCGACCTGGTCATCAGAAAGAGCGCTCTTGAGTTGGTAAAAACCACTGCCAAATACTGCCGGAAGTGCCAGTAAGAATGAGTAGCGAAGTGCTGCTTCTCGCGAATAACCAAGGTAGCGCCCCATCGCAATGGTTGCACCTGAACGTGAAACACCTGGAATAAGAGCGAGTGACTGAGCAAGACCGTAAAGAATTCCGTGCTTCACATTGAGTTGTGAGAGTTCTTTTGTTTTTGCACCAAATCGATCTGCGGCGCCGAGTACAAGACCAAAGACAACCATCATGGTTGCAATGATCCAGAGTGAACGCAACTCATTCGTTATGTAATCTTGAGCGAGATAACCAATAACTACTATCGGAACCGAGCCCACGATTATCAGCCAGCCCATTTTAGAATCTTGGTTGCGGGCGCTCTTATTGCTCAAACTTACAAACCATGCAGAAATAATCCGGACGATATCTTTTCTAAAATAAATTAGTACTGCTAACTCTGTTCCTATCTGAGTAATCGCGGTAAACATCGCGCCAGGATCTATAGCGTTTGGAAAGAATTCTCCTGCAAGGCGAAGGTGAGCACTGGATGAGATGGGAATAAATTCAGTTAGGCCTTGGATGATGCCGAGAATTATTGCTTCAAACACTGCATCCGCCTCACCTGAAAAGATTTAGGTTTAAATAATAGCGATTGAGTTAGTTCCTAAAGGTGATTTTCTTACCGTGCATCACAACTTTTAATCGCGCGATTGCACTTTTGCCCATTCCGTGAAGATTTGTTAGCTCCTCCAATGAAATCTTACGAAGGTCTGAGACTTTATAGAGTTTGGCATCGACGAGCGCCTTGCGAGCAGGTGCTGCCAGACCAATAGCGCGCCACACTTCGTCTATTTCTTCGTAATTGCTCATGTGAGTTCTCCACGGACCACTGGTGATATTTAAATACTAGCCGCAATCATTTATAAAAGTAAGATTTGTATATGAGCGCAAGCCAAGTTCTTCAGGAGATCAAGTCCCTTGCAAACAAAGGCAGAGCATTCCACCTTCAACGCTTCTTTCAAACTGCCCCCGGTCAATACGGTGAAGGCGACATTTTTCTTGGGTTAGTCGTTCCCCAAGTGCGAAGCATTGCCAAAGAATTCAAAAATCTTCCATTGAAGGAAGTCGAGATTCTTACACGTTCTAAATACCACGAAGTACGGCTATGCGGCTTAATCATTCTGACACTTCAGTACAAATCGCTAACGCTGCGCAAAGATAAAAAGAAAATCTTTGATAGTTATATGAAAGCAATGTATGCCGGACATGTAAATAATTGGGATCTTGTAGATGTGACTGCCCCCATCATTGGTGAGTACTTGATTGATTCGGATGATCCATACATATTGCTCAATAAATTATCCAAAAGTAAGTCGCTCTGGCAGCGCAGAGTTTCTATGGTTTTCACCTTTGCATTTATTCGCGCTGGGGACATCGAACCAACATTTGTGATGGCAGAAAAATTACTCGATGACAAGCATGATTTGATTCATAAGGCCGTTGGATGGGCTCTGCGCGAAGCAGGCAAACTCAATGTGCTTGAATTGCGAGAGTTTCTATCGATGCACTCACATGAAATGCCGCGCACTATGTTGCGCTATTCGATCGAGAGATTACCTGAGCGCGAACGTAAGAAGTGGCTACTAGATAGCAAGATCATCAATTGAGCCCTGATGTAGGGTTCTGTTTATGGCAGTCGTAAATTTTTATGCAGCAGCGCGAGCCGCGTGTGGCGTTTCAGAGTCGCAAATCGACGGCTCCACGTTAGGAGAAGTAATTGCATCGGCATCCGCCCAACATCCAAAACTGATTGCGATATTGCCCGGATGTTCATATTTAGTAAATGGTGGGGCGGAATCAAATAACGATATGAAGATTAGTGCAGATGATGTCATAGACATCTTGCCAAGATTTGCTGGTGGTGCTTAACCGCCAATTGCAGACATCGGACGAGATGGCTGAATAAAGCTTGGATCATTAATTCCGTGGCCAGGCAACTTTTCTTTAACAGTTACATGGAATTTAGAAATAAGTGATTCACGCTTTTCATCTTCGCTTAAGTCAGATCGAAGAATACCCCGCAAGTCTGTCTCTTTCATTGAGAACAAACATGAACGCAATTGACCATCAGATGTTAGACGGATGCGATCGCATGCACCGCAAAATGGTCGGCTAACACTTCCGATAATGCCAACAGTTGCTGGACCGCCATCGATTAAGAACTCCTCTGCAGGCGATGAACCACGGTAATCAACAGGTGAGAGTTTGTACTTGCTGCCCAGTTGTTCAAATATTTCATCGGCTGTAATAAGTTCAGCGCGATTCCAAATTCCACCAGCATCTAGTGGCATCTGTTCGATGAAGCGAAGGTTGAGGTCTTCGGCTAGTGCCCACTGCAATAAATTAGTAACTTCACCATCGTTTATACCGCGTAGCAAAACAGTATTAATTTTAACTGGCATTAAGCCAGCATCTTTAGCCGCTTGGATACCCGCAAATACATCATGCAGTCGATCTCTGTATGTCATCTTCTTAAATACATCTCGATCTAACGTATCTAAACTAATGTTGATTCGACGAAGTCCTGCATCAAATAATGGTTTGGCTAACTTTGCCAAGGCAAGTCCGTTAGTAGTCATAGACAAAATTGGTGGATTTTCGATAGATGAAATGCGAGAGACAATCTCAACGATATCCGGGCGCAAAAGGGGTTCGCCGCCTGTTAAGCGAATCTCATCAATACCTTGTGAAACACCTACTTTGATAATAGAAATCAATTCATCAGTTGTTAAAAGATCTTCAGAAGGTAGCCAGGCAGCAAAATCATGTGGCATGCAATAGGTGCAGCGAAGGTTGCATCGATCAGTTAAAGAAACTCGTAGATCTCTATGCCCACGTCCGTATGTGTCAACGAGCTGTGTCATGCGCTGTTCACCCATTCGGTTGTGCCATCTGCAAAGACTTGATACTTCCAGATTGGAAGTTCATCTTTCACAGTCGAGACGATCTCTTCGCAAGCCGCGAATGCTGGCCCACGATGGACTGCTGATACTACAACCGCAAAGGCTGTTTCGCCGATAGCAATTTCGCCATATCTATGCGCAACGGCTACGCCTAAGACATCATGTTTGGCCGCAATCCGATGGGTTATCTCTTCGATGACGCCTTGAGCACTTGGGTGCACTTCATATGTCAAAGATGTAACGCTCTTATCCGAATCGTTATCTCTCACATCGCCAGAAAAACTTGCGACGGCGCCTGCTTGATTTGTTTTTAATGATTCAGTTAATGAATCAACTGAAATGCTGTGCTTAGTTACTAGGGCTGTGATCATGTCCGGCCAATTGATCGTGAATGTGGGAAGCAAGTCTTTCGATAATTACTAAACCATCTTTGGCTGCCCCTGGCGAACCAGGTAAATTTATAATTAACGTTTTATTTGTTACACCTGCAGCACCGCGAGATAAATCAGTCGTTGGAACTTTATCTCGAGAATACGCTCGAAACGCTTCGAGAATTCCTGGCATCTCTTTTTCAATCAAAGGAGCAGTTGCCTCTGGTGTCATATCAAATGCAGAAACGCCAGTTCCGCCCGTAGTAACAACTAAATCCAAAGAATCTTTTATTGCAGATTTGATTGCGGCTGAAATCTTTTCTAGATCATCTGGCAGCACTTGAACGGCATCAATTTGATACCCAAGAGATTTCAAACCTTCAAGAAGAATTTGGCCTGATTTATCTTCATATACGCCATTAAATGCACGATTACTTGCCGTGATGACTGCAGCACGCTTCATGTGCGCTTCCAGTGCCCGTTTCGTCCGCCATCTTTTTCATCAACTTGAATATTTTTAATCGTGGCACCTGGGTCTAGCGCCTTTGTCATATCAATAATAGTGAGTGCAGCAATTGAAACTGCAGTAAGTGCTTCCATTTCCACACCCGTGCGATCTGAAATTTTCACCGTTGAATAAATATTTACACCATCATCATCGATTTCTAAATCGACATTAACGCTTGAAATAGAAATTGGATGACATAACGGAATAAGTTCTGGAGTTTTTTTAGCCCCCATAATTCCAGCGATTCGAGCAGTTGCTAATACATCACCTTTTGGGGTCTTTCCTTCTGCAATCAGTGACAGCACAGATTTGCTTAACAAAACTTTTCCAGAAGCTGATGCACTGCGTTGCGAGACGTCACGGTCTGACACATCAACCATGTGGGCATTGCCGTCATCGTTGATGTGGCTTAGCTTCTCGCTCATAGTTCAATCTTAATGAATCAGCCAAGGATTGCACCCCCGCCTAATTGGCTCATATGCCCTCTGTATGGCCGCTACGGTCCATACATTTCTCACCTAGCCAGAATTATTGGCTCTGATACGCTTGCATTCTTAATTCTTCAGGAGGTCTGACATGTCAATTGAAAGCGATCAAGCACGACAAATGCTTAGTTCAATTTGGCAAGCACAAGGTGAAAAAATTGAAGAACTCGACGAAGAGTGCAATCCAAATAAGGCATGTAGAAACATGAAAGAAGTTACCTTCGAAGGTTTTATCCAAGAAGAAGGAAAATCTCTTGCTACGGCTTGGCGCGAGACTCTCATTCGCGATGGCAAACTCGGCGCTGCATCTATCGGCGCTTTAGTATCTGAAAACAAGATCAAGTAACTCCACGAACAAAGTTCTCATTTATGATCTCCTCTTTCGATTCGCTGACCGTTGACGAATTAACATCTGAGCTTCGATCTATCGGTTACGTCGCTAACCGCGGCCTTGCAACATCGCTTTTAATTTCAATGAAACTTGGTCGACCAATCCTTCTTGAAGGTGAAGTCGGCGTGGGAAAGACCGAGCTTGCAAAGAGTATTTCGCAGCTACTTGGGCGCACCTTGATTCGCTTACAGTGCTACGAGGGCATCGATACCAATCAAGCTTTATACGAATGGGATTATGCGCGCCAGATGCTTGCGATCCGTGCAATGTCAGGCAATGAAGTCTCTGATAAATCTGTCGATGATCTCTTTGGATCTAAATTTCTTATCGAACGCCCGCTGCTTCAGGCAATAAAAGCCGGCGACCAGTGCGTCTTGCTCATCGATGAAGTCGATCGTGCTGATGATGAATTTGAAGCCTTTCTTTTGGAACTTCTCTCTGATTTCCAGATAACAATTCCAGAAATCGGAACAATTGCAGCAAAATCACGTCCTATTGTTATTTTGACTTCAAACCGTACTCGCGAATTACATGATGCTCTCAAGCGCCGATGCCTCTATAACTGGATTGGCTTTCCTGCAGCAGAGCAAGAAATTGAAATAATTAAATCTCGCGTTCCTGGTGTATCTGAACAATTAGCAACAAAGGTCATTGGCACGGTTAACAAACTTCGTGAGATGGATCTAGAAAAATCTCCTGGTGTTGCTGAATCAATTGATTGGGTGCAATCTCTTGGCGCAATAGGTGCAAGCACGCTCACTGAAGCAAATGCAGCCGAAACACTTGGTGCTGTAATCAAGGGTCGTGACGATCTCGAATATGTTTCTAGCAACCTTGCGGAGATTGTTTCAGATGCCTCTCACTGAGGGTTTTGACGAACTCTTTGTTGAATTTGCTCAAGAACTTCGCTTACATGGAATGCTCATCGGTTCAGATGATGTCATTACCTTTTGCAATGCAGTATCCGTCTTAGACGCTACAGATGTCATGGATGTGTACTGGGGTGGTAGAACATCACTAGTGCGGCGTAAAGAGAATATTCCGGTCTACAACGAGATATTTCAGCGATTCTTCTTTGATAATTGGGAGGAAGAAGCAAGTGAGGCAAAAAAGAAATTCCGTGCACAAGTAAGCACAACATCCACAATTGAAATCCCGGAAAATGAACGTACAGAACAAGGCGATTCCAACGATGACACCAAAATGGGATTTATGGCGGCTA
>JGI12421J11937_10000633_pt1 | contig 13939 bp, 13 predicted proteins | sample LakErihyJuly2011_2_FD_11937 | JGI IMG/M metagenome (IMG submission 11937)
ATAAATCGGCACCCATACCAGCTACGTCACCTACGTTGTCACCAACGTTGTCTGCAATAGTAGCGGGGTTGCGAACGTCGTCTTCAGGAATACCTGCTTCAACTTTACCCACTAAGTCTGCGCCAACGTCAGCCGCCTTGGTATAAATACCCCCGCCAACACGTGCGAACAAGGCAATAGATTCAGCGCCCAAAGAGAAACCAGTTAATACTTCAATGGCTGTTTTCATTTCTGTGCTGCTCACGTTTACAACATTGAACATTTTCAAGAAAACGATAAACAAACCACCTAAGCCGAACACAGCCAAACCAGCTACACCTAGACCCATTACCGTTCCGCCGGTAAATGATACTTTTAAAGCTTGCTTTAAACTTGTGCGGGCCGCTTGAGTTGTGCGAACGTTTGCTTTTGTAGCAACCTTCATTCCAATATATCCTGCAGTTGCAGAGAACACAGCACCGATTATAAATGCAATTGCAATTACTGGGCTTGATTCTTCAACCAAAGTTCCACTCCATGCCAACAAAATAGCAGCAATAGCAGTGAAGATACCCAATACTTTCCATTCCGCTTTTAAAAAAGCCATTGCGCCTGCGGCGATGTAAGAGGCCAATCGATTCATGTTTTCATCGCCAGTCTCTTGTTTGTTTACCCAAGCAGACTTGATGGCCATGACCAATAATCCGATCAGACCCAGCAGCGGTACTAAATATACAATTTGATTCATAATTATTATGTGTTGTTCAAAAATTAAGGGTGCAAAAATAAGAAAATACTTTCAAAAATTATGCGTTTTGAAAATTTTGCTCTTGTTTTTACTTCATTAAATTGTAAAGAAACCGCTTGTCTTCGAGGATTTGAAACGCTTAAGCCTTATGATTAAATGCTTAATTTGGCATGATCGCTAATGATTCTGCCATCTTCCATCTCAATAATTCGGTCGGTACTACCTGCAAATTTAATGCTGATTTTTAAGTCTAGCGTCAGTATATTCTTACTCAACCCAACTTCTGTAATAGCTAGGATCTTCGATGGCCATAGCAGCCTCAGTGATTTTAAGCGGGAAGAATGGATCTATCATGACAGCCAATTCTAGGGTCTCTTTTGCGCCTATGCTTTTTTCGGCCATGCCCGGGTGCGGGCCATGTGGAATGCCCTTAGGGTGCAAGGTAATCATGCCTTTTTCAACATGCTTACGGCTCATAAAATCGCCATCTACATAATACAAGACCTCATCAGAGTCGACATTGCTGTGGTGGTAAGGGGCAGGAATCGATAATGGATGGTAATCGAACAAACGGGGAACGAAAGAACAAATCACAAAATTGTGTCCTTCAAACGTTTGGTGTATTGGCGGTGGCATGTGAATGCGGCCGGTAATTGGCTCGTAATTGTGTATGCTAAATCCATAAGGGAAATGGTAACCGTCCCAACCAATGGCATCAAAAGGATGGCTCCCGTATGTGTATGGAAACAATTGGTCGCCTTTTTTTATCATTACTTTAAAATCGCCCATTTCATCGATTGTTTGCAAATCGGTTGGCAATTTAATGTCACGCTCACAGTAAGGCGAGTGTTCTAAGAACTGTCCCATGCTGTTAAGGTAGCGCTTTGGCGGTTTTATTGGGCTGAACGATTCAATAATCATTAAACGGTTCTTGCTGTCATTGAAATGCATTTGGTAAATAACACCGCGGGGGATCACCAAATAATCGCCGTATTCAAAATGTATTTTACCGTACAATGTTTGCAGGTATCCACTGCCCTCATGAACAAAAATAACCTCATCTGCATCGGCATTTTTGTAGAAGTAAGTGCTCATCGATTCTTTAGGTGCTGCAACAGCCATGTAAAGGTCGCTGTTGTACAATTGCACAACACGGCTTTCCAAAAAGTCGTCTTTTGCCTCAGTTTTAAACGTAATGAAACTGCGGTTTTGCATATTGTTGGCAATGGCGGCTTTCGGCGCTACATCGATTGGTTCGCCAATGTGTTTAACCAAAGTGGGCGGGTGGCTATGGTACACCAATGAGTATATACTTGAGAATCCTTCGGTGCTTACAAGCTCTTCAGCATAAAGCTCCCCGTTGGGTTTGCGAAATTGAGTATGTCTTTTTTCAGGAAATTTTCCTGCCTTGTGGTAATATGGCATAAAATCGTTTAAATTTGTGGGTAAAATTAATCAAATTTTTGTAAATGTTGCACTGTAAATCAATCTGTTTCTCCGTCATGTTACTCAGCCTGCTTGTATTCACGCAGAGTTGCAATAAAAAAACGGCACAGAGATATATCTCAGAAACAGATACATCTTACTCTTTAGACATTCGAAATGTGAGCAAGAAGATTAATGCCGACCCTGCAAATCCAGAGCTGTATTACAAGCGTTCCAATGCTTTCTTTTTTGAGGACAATTTCAAACAAGCAACCCTCGATATTGAATATGCTTTGCAATTGGACTCTGTAAGTCCTTTGTACAATTTTTGCCATGGCAAATATTTAATGGCCGGTGATACCGCCAATGCAAAAGAAGCAGAAATTAGTTTTTTAAAAGCCATTAAAACGGATCCTAAGTTTTTTGATGCGCATTTAGATTTAGCAAAATTGTATTTGGCCAAGCAGTCTTATGAAAAGTCGCAAGAGGCATACACCAATGCCAATAAATTAGACCCAAGCAATCCAACGCCCTATTTTTACCTTGGCATTATTGCAAAAGAAATGGGCGATACCAGCAAGGCCATGCTTTTGTTTGAGAAAACCTTGGTATACGACAGCAAGAACTACAATGCCATTATGCAATTGGGTAATTTCTATTCCGAGACCCACAACCGCAAAGCCTTGTTGTTTTTCGACCGCGCCATGGAAATTAACGAATACAGCGATGAAGCTATGTATGCCAAAGGCTTGTTCTTGCAAAAAGACCGAAAGTACAAAGACGCAGCGGCCCTATATGCCACCGTTGCCAAAATCAATCCTTCTCATATTTTATGCCGTTACAATTTAGGCTTTATTGAGGCCCTTTTTGACAATTACCAGAAGGCCATCACACATTTGGACGAAACCATCAATCTGGCCCCCGAATACGCCGATGCCTATACCTTAAGAGGCTTGATGAAAGAAAAATTAAAAAACAGTACAGGAGCCTACAACGATTACAAAAACGCCTTGTTATTAGACGAAGGTCAATTGAGAGCCAAAGAAGGATTGAAGCGGATCAATATCACGATTTCGATGCCGTAGTAGAGGCAGGGCATGCCCTGACTTACAGGTGGTTTACATGTTGTTTTTTGTGCGCCTTTCCGTTTAACCCATAGTGTGTTTCCGCTCTGGGAAACTCTGCTATCGGGTTGCCCTCTCAATTCTATGTTTATAATACAAGAGCCCCGTACTAGAGTTTTTCACTCCCCATGGCAGAATTCGCTCGAAGCTGCGAATGCGCCACAGGGCAGGTCGTTGCAAACACAGTACGGGGTAAACTTCACGTCGGTCATCGGGGCGCTACTTTCGGTAATTTTATTTTTATGGGGATGAATTATTGAACGGTAATTTGTTTTGAACAGCTATAGAATTACCTTCGCTAAATAATTAACGGATACATGAAAAACTTTCTAATTCTTTTCGTTCTCCTATCATCCCTATCCTTGCAAGCCCAATTGGGTAAGCACCGTTATGAAATAAAGGGAAAATATGGTCGTTCTGTTACTGGTTTGTTTGCTGTAGAGAATGAACACCGGTTTCAGGAATTGTTTAGGGTAAATGCCAATGAAAAAAGAACATTAATTTACAATTTAGATACGCTTGTAATTGCGGTTTTTATTGACCGTAAAGATGCTTCCATTACCCGCGATTCAGTTCGCTTCTGGGCCAAAGAAGAGATGCCAGGATTTACCCCTCAGAAATTTAACAGCGATGCCAATGCCTATATGCTATACGACAGCATGCGCGATTATTTGGTGTTTTTAGAAAAACCAATTACAGGCAGCAAAATGCTTGTGATGTGCAATGACCCAAAATACATCAAAGAATTTATCAAGGATGTGCTAACCTGGAAACGGGAAGAGGATTAATCTCACGAGCTTGCGAGTAACTATGCTTTAGTGTTCTCAGGAGCTTGCGAGTATTCCAACAACAAGGTTTCTTGTATTTGCTGCTTTTTAGTTGGTGCGCTCTGCGTGAAATAAATGAAATATTGAAGTATTCTAAAAACTATACCCTATACCTTAAACCCTAGCCCCTAAGAGGTGTTTCAAAACTTATCGTACATCCCCAACCCATAAAACTCCTGGCCTATGGCTTTTATTTTTTTGACACGGCGGCGGTTGAGAACAAAGGCAAAACTGGCAAAACCAATGAATATGAGGTACAAGACTGTGGCGATGATTAAATCGTTGGTCTTGCGCTTAGAATAGTCGATTAACAAAAGTTTGTCTTTTGAAAGCTGAACCACCTGGTTGTTTTCTTGACCTTCAACGTGCTTCCAATCTTCATAATACACGCTTAAGGTATCGCCAATATAGATATTGTTGACAAAGGTGTCGTAGGCAGTGTATTTTTTACGGCTGATTACAAAACCATGGTCCAATCCATTCAATTTGAATTTGTAAACATTGGCAGGAATAGCATTCGAAACATGGTGCATACCCATCTCTACCACAACATCCTTGTGGAATTTGGCGTCCTTTAAAGTCCATGTTGAGCGGTAAATAAACACAGAAGCAAAGGCAAACCATAAAAAGGCAGCAGCCATTAATATGTAGATTCTAAATCTCATGCCGGGAACTTTCTTGTACTTGTAATTTCTCAATGAATAGAAGCGTTAAACAGCCAACAAAATCGAAAGACTGTGAATTACTATTGCAATAATAACAGATAGTGGGCAATAAAAAAAATGGGGGAAGTATTCCTCCGCGGTTTACCATTAACCAATAACTATTAACCAATAACTAGAAAGCAAGAGCAAGGGCAAGAGGAAGGCAATCGATATGCCTTGGTTTTTTCGTTTAATAACTATTAACCAATAACTATTAACCAATAACTAATCAACTACGACTCGTTCTGGTAGTATATCTTGTAAAACTTACGCCCGTCTTTTTCAACCCCATGCTCTATCATTTCTTTGTTTCCATGTATGTAGATGTGGAAATTGCGGTCGAGCTTTAGGATGCTTTTAAAAACCTTGGCTTGTTTTTTAACCGCTGGCAATGAAATGTCAAATTCGTCGGGTACCTCTATCTCATTGCTTTGACGGTAGTTTTGGTCAAAGCGCTGAAATGATTCAATAACTGCTGGGTCGCGGAATACTTCTTCTTCAAAATCGGCTTTGTTAAAGGTGTCGTTCGATTTGAAATACTCCATTGAACGGTTGAGCAAATCAATTTGATCGCTTTTGTTGAGGTCAAAATCTTCGGTTACCTGAGCCGTTACGTATTGCTTGGCAATGTTTAAAAAATCGCGGGTTTGGTGGAAATCGTCGTTGCTCGATTTTAAATTTAAAAACTGTTCTTTCCAAAAGGCTGCTTCCTCAGAACGGTTGGTCTTGTCGAGTATGCAAACCTTAAAACCTTTGTCTCCTTCGGTATTGAAAATCAAACAGGCTTTGTCTGGCTTGTCCACCTGTATGCCTTCAATTTTGTCGAGCATAAACCCATCGTTGTCTTGGTTTAGTTTCAAGAAACTGTGTTTGTTTTCCGACTTAAAAATACCAATGGCTTGCACCTCTTGGTAATCGACCATAAGCTTAGATATATAAGCCACAAACAATTCGCCCGACTTAATGTTGGGGTGGTTGGATGTTTCGTATAGATGTTTGGCAATATGTACCGAACTGGTGTGGAAATTGGCTGAGCCATCGAATACTTCGGAAGCGAATTTATACAAAGGATTCAGGTTATGGTCGCCGTTGCTAAACGAGAAATGAAAATATTCGGGGGTGCTGAAGGCATTTAAGAAATACTTTTTAAGCAAAGCTTCGGTCTCTTGTCCGTTGGCATCAAGTGGGTGCTTAGACAAAAGGATGTCTTCACCATTGTTTTTGTTCCCTACTTGGTGAACAGATACAATATCGAGGGTAGCAACTGAATGGTCTATCATGGAGGGGCAAAAATAGGGAAGCGCACTTAAAATTTATCATGGATTTATGGTCATTTAATTCAGGTACTCGGAATAAGCTAATCCCCATTTTATGCAAAACCTGCTCCCTAATTGTAGTGAATTTTGAGCTATTTTAAGGGGTTTTGAATGCTATGTGAAATTGAGGCATGTAATTGCGTCAGAAATGTATGCAAAAAGATTACACAAATACACAAAGCACAAAAGCTTGCATGCATTTCGAAAACAAACCCCATCTAATGTTTAAAAAGATGAAAACACACAAATCTAACTTGCGCACTGGTGGCCAGAATGGCCATCAGTGTTTGCATCTTAGTAAACCAACCTACAATGATTAAACAACGATGACATTAAATTTACTCCAAACATGTAATTTTGTAATCGAATAGTCTTTTAAATATCCCAAAACTAAAACCATGGCAAGTGCAGCAACTTTAAACGACAAATTCACCATTAGACCATACCGCAACAGCGACAAACCAGCGGTGTTAAATTTAATGAAATTAAATACCCCCAAGTATTTTGCACAATCAGAACAAGCTTCATTTAATCGTTTTTTAGAAAACGAAATTGACCAGTATTTTGTCATAGAATACAAGACTGAAATATTTGGGAGTGGCGGATTTAATTGGTCGGAAGACGGGGGCATGGCCTATTTGAGTTGGGACATGGTGCATCCCAATTTCCATGGACTGACCTTAGGAACTCAATTGCTCAGACACCGCATGCAATTGTTGCAATTGTATGGCAATGTTCATTCTATAATTGTAAGAACTTCACAACTCACCTTTCCATTTTACGAAAAACGCGGATTCAAATGCCTGGAAATTCAGGAGAACTATTGGGCTCCGGGATTTGATATGGTGGTGATGAGGTGGGAAGGGCAATAAAAATTTCAGCGGAGCTGGAAATTTTTATTGCCGCAAGAGCAAGTGAATTGAGCAGGGCAGTCGGAAATAGAATAAGAGATCGTACAATATCGAATATAAATTCCCGCCTTCCTCGCGCCCCTTGCTCTTGCGAACAATTTGCCGTGCTTTTATTACTCAAAAAAAAACCCGTCCTTCGTATCCCATGAAGCACCTCTCATTCTTATTGCTCCTTTGCGGAATCCAATTGACCTCCCAAGCCCAACTCGGTAAAACCTACCGCGAGGTACAAGTCTTATATGGTGAAGTGAATTTGCCGGGATTGAATTTGCGCAGAGAGGGCAGTATTTTGCTTGAGGACAAAAAGACGGGCGACAAGGAAGTGCGCATGATGATGTACAACAAAGACAGCACAGTTATTGGTGTTGCCCTTGGCCGCTTAGACACCTCCATAACCCAATGGGTGTATTTAGATTTCTTAAAAAATGAGATGCCCGATTACAAGATGAACCGCTCGGTATACCACAACGGCTGCCTACACCAATGGGACACCGTGCACAATTACCTCATCGTATACGGACCAGCCCAGGCTGGCAAACTGTTTCCCAATTCCTCCATGGTATTCATCAACAACCCCGAGCTCATCAAAATCTTCGTGTCGAGGATAGAGGAGTGGAAGGAGTAGGGGTGTGAATTAATTTAGGGAATTGTTAAGAAAGACTTAAGCCAAAAAAGATATATTTGCCTTAATGAAACACATTGAGGTGGTTGCAGCTATAATTCAACACGAAGGGAAAACGCTTTGTGTGTTAAAATCATTTTACGTTTATTTATACTCTAAGATGTTGTTAATAAGTACCTGGACAAAATTTGTCCAGTGTGGCTTGAATTGTTAATTTTGAAAATTAATATTTGTTGCAAAAATGTATAAAGTATTTTCTACTTAACTCAGCCCTGTTGCTCTTGCTGTTAAATCACCTTAACCTCATACACCCACACCTTCCCATCTTTCAGTGTTACTGTTACCGTCAATATGGTTTCGGCGGCAATGGAACTGCTGTTGATTTCTGGTTCCCATACCAAACTGTTTAGGCCGTAGCCATTGCTTAGGGCTTCTAGTTTTACAGGGATGTTGTTGCCCAATTGGTCGCGCATGCTTACCGTTGCACCTTCGAGGTTGCGGTCAATGGAGAAACTCCATTTTTTGAAGATCAACATGCGTGGGCATTCGCGGGCTGGTGGCCAGGCAATGTATTGGTTTTTGTATTTTAGGGTATCAACGGTTCTGCTTTGGTCAACAGCCTTGATGGCGGTGTAAGACTTGGCGGTTCCTATGCCCATGTATTGGGCTTTTGGGTACAACAACCAACGGCGGTTGCCCACGCTGGCATGGTTTTGTCCCATAGCTGCCGTAACCGCTATGCAAGGGTTGCCGTCTTTCGACAAGATTGAGTTTTTTAGGGCGTCAAAACCTGCAGGTATATAACAGCGCCAGCCTTCGCTTGGAGTATGGCTCATGCTGCGGTTGGCTTCGCACATCATGGCGGCATACATGCAGTATTCGTTGTCTTGAACCGTCAATACAATTTCTTCGCTAAGGCCCGCCATGCGTCTAAAATAGTTGATGCGTCGCTCGGCTCGTTGCATCACCTCAGCTGGCATGCTGCCTTCCATGCACGAATCGGCATAACCGTTCCATGCGTATTCAGGAACGCCAGCTTCGTTTTTTCCCTTAGGGTTCACGCGGCTTCCAAAGTAATTGAGCTTAAAATCGTTCTCTACTATTTTGCGCCATAGGTCTTCTAGTTTCAAGACATCGGCATTGGCTTTAGGCATTTCAAAATGCGCAGCATCCACATTGGTTTGCTTGCGGGTTTGTTGCCAAATATCGCGTGCCAACTTGAAGTCGCCCGAATCGGCCGCTTCGCCAATTAAACGCAAACGGTAGGTTCTTGCCATGGGAGAAAACTCTAATAATTTCGGAAAGTCCTTCGCTGCAATTTCGTTAAGGTGGATTAAAGGCAATAGGTCGTAATAGCTCGCGCTAGTTTTGTTGGCCGAAGAAGTATAGTCGGCTCTGGTCTTAATGGTTTTAAGCTCTTTAGGATTCAAAGCAATATGGCGTTCCAAAAGGTATTCGGCACATTGTATGTTTTTTTCAGCGCGCAACAAAGCATTGTAATCTATGGTTTCATGTTGGTCGGCAAAATGGGCTTGGCGTTCTTTGAATTTTGAAGTCACTTCGTAAAACCAAGTGGCGTAAGTGGCCTCTTTTAATCCAAGGTCTTTAAAATAGTAACGTATTTTGGGCAAGAAGGTAGACTCGTCCATGCCAGCAAAAATGTCAAATTTCTGAATGCTAATCAGTTGCTTCGATTTTACTTTATTGATTTTGCTCTTGGCGTATTTGTCCATCAGCACATCAAACTGGGCTTGCTCGTTGCTCGTTGCAAGGCCATTGAGCAAGAAAATATAAATAGAGTTTTCGCGGTGGTTAAGAAAAGAGTCGCTGGGGAAGTCTTTCAAACCGCGTTCAACGGCGGTTAGGTAATCTTCACTTGGCGGAATTTGGTCGAGGGTATAGCGCATCAACACATAGGTGTAGTCGTTAAGTATGGCGTCGTTGGGCAGGATTTCACGGCCATTTTTCACCACCACATAGGCAGAGTCGAAGGCATTAAGGTCCATGTAATATTTACACAATTTGCGGAAAGGCTCTTTGTGGTAGCCGAAAACACGCGAGTTGCTGTCGAGCACGGCTGCGTATATCATGTCTGCCGATTTCTTAAACAAAGGCACTGCCTCCGATTTTTGATCAAGGTTCCAGTAACAATCGGCCGCCAACACCATCGATTGGGTATCGAGGGCAAAGTACATGCTGCGTTTGAACAATGGCAAAGCCTTGGCGTATTTTTTTAAGTTGTACGATTCAATGGCTTCTTTGTTGCTTAGGCGCACCAAACTGTATAGGTAATCGAGGTTTGCCATTTTAAAGGCATAGTCGTTGTTCTTGTTCTTGCTTACTTCCACAGCTTTTTCAGCAAATTTTAAGGCATCTTTAATTGCTGCGGGGAATTTGTCGAACATACCTGGGTCTTTGGAAATGGCCAGCATCACTTTCGATCTTAACAAAAGAACTTCTGGGGCATTTTTGGTGTCTTTGTGCTCAAGGCATTTGTCCAATAATTTAAGGGCACTTTTGAGATTGCCGCCAGCAAACGCTTTTTCAGCTTTTGAAAAATTTGAGGTTTGGGCCATGCTGCTCAAAGCAAAAAAGCAGGTTAGAAGTAGTGCGAAGTTTTTCATGGTTGAATTATAAACTCTAGGATTGCTCGATTTATTGTTATAGGGTTTCACTTTGAACTTGCACGCTCCAAGCCTCAGCTTTGGATGCAAATTTACTTTTGGTGTCGCGCCAAGTGCTGGCAAATAGCTCTGAGTCGCGGTAGGCATTAAGATTGTCTTCACTTTGCCAATAGCTGTAAGTAAAAAGAACATTGGTTTGATTGATGTCGGCAAGCAGTGTCAGACTGGCGCAGCCTTCACAACCGCGTATTTTGTGTTTTACTTCTTCAAAAAGTCTTAAGAAATTGTCTACCTCTTCTGGGCGGAAGGTCATTTTTACAATACGCTGTATCATTGTCTTTCTATAATAATTTTGGTATCGTCTTTAATTCTGAACAATTGTTTGGCATTGCCCATATTGATTTGCAAACAAAGGTAACCATTGCGGCTAAAGGTGATGATGGCAGAACCCGGAATGACATCGGTGATGTGTTTGCTAATGCGGTTAAACGATTGGCCAAGGTAATGCTGCATTCGGATTTTGAAATCGGAATTTCCAATGAATTCATTGAACTGTGTTTCGGTCAAGTTGAAATAGCAATTTCCAAGTGCATCAATAAAAATGCATTCAGCAAAGGCTATGTCACCGTTAATTTGTACAGATTTGTTGTAGCTTAATTTTAACTGAGTACCGGCCTTTGGCAGACCATTCATTTTATTTTTTTTGAAGGCTTCAATACAATTTAGGTACCCACTGCTCGGAACCATGTAAACTTCATCTTGATTTAATGTTTCCAAAACCATACCAATGAGTCCATTGTTGGGAAAAATATACAGATTTTCTTGGTGTACATAAGCCACCAAATCTTTCTTCGAACCCACCAAGTTTAGGTAGATATTTCCTCCCTTCGGGTTTTCGGGTAATTGCTTGCAAATAAAGGCGGCTTCGATGGTGTTATTGAGCCGTATGCTGTGGGTAATATCGATGATTAAATCCTCGGGAAATTGGGTGTAAATTTCCGACTTCAAAATGCCTATTTTGTAAGAATCTTTTTGTAAATCTGATATGAATAGTATCGCTGCCAAAATTTTGTATATTCGTTGGCAAAAATATCCACTTATTCGTCATTAAAAAAAAGTAATTACGCATTGTCTGAAAAAAGTTATTTAATTGAAGATCTGCACCCCTTAGAAGCCTATGGTGCCAACAATGTTTATCTTGAAAAGATTAAACAAAATTTTCCAAAATTGAGAATTGTAGCCCGAGGCAACGAGCTAAAAGCCATTGGAGAAGAATCGGAGGTCGATTCACTTTTGCAAAAATTCGCTCAATATGTAAGTCTAATTGAGAAGGGTCGTGAACTCAACGACTCCTTGGTTAGAGAAATATTTGGTTCGGGTGCAAGCACTGTAGAAGAATCGCTGAACAACAACACCGATGCCGACAACAACACCATTTTGTTTGGCAACAATGGCAAGCCGATTAAAGCCCGGACGGCCAACCAAATTCGTTTGGTAAAAGAAATTACAAAGAACGACATTGTTTTTGCCCTCGGACCTGCCGGTACAGGTAAAACCTACACAGCCGTTGCCGTTGCGGTTAAGGCACTTAAAAACAAAGAAATAAAACGCATTATATTAACCCGTCCTGCCGTTGAAGCAGGAGAGAGTTTGGGTTTTTTGCCAGGCGATTTAAAAGAAAAGATAGATCCTTATTTAAGGCCATTGTACGATGCCTTAGACGATATGATACCGCCAGATAAATTGAAGTTGTATTTGGAAAACCGCACCATAGAGGTAGCGCCTTTGGCCTTCATGCGCGGAAGGACCTTAGACAATTGCTTTGTTATTTTGGATGAGGCGCAGAACACCACCGATTTGCAAATCAAGATGTTCTTAACCCGCATGGGTCCCAATGCGAAGTTGATTATAACGGGCGACTTAAGTCAGGTTGACTTACCGGCCAAACAAACTTCGGGCTTGTTGAAAGCCACTAGGATACTAGAAAAAATCAATGGTATCAGCATGGTGGTTCTGAACGTCGACGATGTGGTAAGGCACAGGTTGGTGAAGGATATTATTAAAGCTTATGAAGCTTAGGGGATAGGGGCTAGGTCCCGATAGCTATCGGGATAGGGTTTAGTTTTTTTGTAATACTTCAAGATTTCGTTTTTTAATATCAATTCATCCATCTATCGCGTAACGTGACGGAACAGAGTGGAGTCTCCTGTTCTGGGATCAATTTTTCATTTTCTCATTTTCTCAATTTATCCATCAATTCCAGTAATTTGATCACCTTCCTATCCAAATATATGTCCACTACAACAACCCCCTGTTAACAAAAATCGGTTGATTACTTCATAAAAATCGTATTTTTGTTTTTTATTTTCAGAAAAATTTGACACAAACCATGACTACAAAAGTTGAGAAAGGTTTAATGGCGACGAACTTCTTTGTGAAGGATCAGACTGCATTTTACAGAGGGAAAGTTAGAGATGTTTACACCATTAGAGATGCCTATGTTGCAATGGTGGCCTGCGATAGGATTTCTGCGTTTGACCATGTTCTTCCGCGCGCTATTCCTCACAAAGGTGAAGTTTTAACCCAGTTGGCGGCCTTCTTTTTGGATGCAACCAAAGACATTATCCCCAATTGGAAATTGTCGATTCCAGATCCAAATATAACCATGGGACTTAAGTGTGATACCATTCCCATTGAGATTGTTGTTCGCGGGTATTTGTGCGGACATGCTTGGCGCGTCTACAAAACAGGTGAGCGCATGATATGTGGTGTTCGCATGCCTGATGGCTTAAAAGAGAATGATAAATTCCCTGAACCTCTGATCACTCCTGCAACCAAAGCCCAAAATGGCCACGACGAAGATGTGAGCTTGGAAGAAATTATTTCAAGAAAAATTTGCAGCAAGAAAATAATCGATCAAATGGCTGAAACTGCCCATAAATTATACCAAAGAGGTGTTGATATGGCAGCGGAAAGGGGCTTGATTTTGGTTGATACCAAATATGAATTTGGAATGTACGACAAGAAATTAATTTTAATTGACGAAGTACACACTCCAGATTCAAGCCGTTTTTTCTATTTGGATACCTATGCTAAATTACAAAATGCCGGAGAACCTCAAAAACAATTGTCAAAAGAATTCGTAAGAGAATGGCTGATGGCTGGAGGTTTTCAAGGTTTAGAAGGCGAGTTGATTCCCGATATGACCGATGAGTTTGTGCAAAGTGTCACCGCCCGTTACACAGAGCTGTTTGAAGCGATGACCGGACAAAAATTTGTTGGCAGAGACTACACCAACGTACACGACATCATGGAGCAAAATATTGCTTCTGCTATTTCAAACATTTAATTTTTACATGAAGAATACACTACTTTGTCTATTGACATTGAATTTGTGCGCAGGTGTGTTTGCGCAAACAGTTAAAACCCATGCAGGGATGCAATACAAGGGTACCGGAAGTTTTACGGGTTACCGAAACAACCATAAAGATTCTGTTCTTTTTTCAGCCCCTATGGGCATTGAAGTAGATACCACAGGTAGGTTGTATGTTTCCAATGAGCATAATATTTTTTGGATTCAAGGAACGGAGGCATTTTTAGCGGCGGGTTATTCACTGGATCCTACAAATCCTGGTGCTGCAGATTCAAAAGATGCAGCC
>JGI12421J11937_10000635_pt1 | contig 13935 bp, 10 predicted proteins | sample LakErihyJuly2011_2_FD_11937 | JGI IMG/M metagenome (IMG submission 11937)
CCTGATCGTCTCGGTTCCTTCACAGGCAGGACCATCGGCCACCGCTGTCGTATCTTCACTCACCGACTCTGATGCCGTGTCACTTCCGCCGCATGCTGCGAACATCAGTGATCCAACGGCCAATAGTCCAATACCCAATAATTTCTTGCGTGATCCCATAATTCTCCCCCTGATTGAGTGCACGTTCCAGTCGGAACGCAATGCCACCTTAGCGAAATTTTGTTTACCCCGAGTTGTTAAGCACTAAGGTTTGCCCTGTGTCTACGGGGTAAACACAAGTGGGGGAAACATCAATGGGGCAAGTATCGACTGGGGCATCGCCGGCTATTGAGCTGCGCCATATCTGGAAAGTGTTTGGCCAGGGCGACGGACATAACGCTATTGCCCTAGCGCAAGGCGGTGCCAGCCGAGCAGAAATCCTTCAACAGACTCAGCAAACGGTCGCAGTTCGAGATGTGTCGTTTAGCGTTGCCCGCGGAGAGACATTTGTAGTCATGGGTCTTTCGGGGTCTGGAAAGTCGACGCTCATCAGATGCCTCGCCCGATTGATCGAGCCAACATCTGGAGACGTCTTGCTGAGTGGCGACGATTTACTTGCGATGTCGGAGGAACAACTGATCGAGGTACGTCGCGGTCGGATGTCGATGGTATTTCAGCACTTTGGTTTGTTCCCCCACCGCAAAGTAATTGACAACATTGCATACGGTCTCGAGGTTCAAAAAGTTGCAAAGGCGACGCGACTTGCTCGTGCGACCGAAGTACTCAACATTGTTGGTCTTGATGGCTGGGCAAATCACTACCCACAACAACTCTCGGGTGGCATGCAACAACGAGTAGGTCTTGCTCGTGCGCTCGCTGTTGATCCGCAGATTTTGCTCTTTGATGAACCATTTTCAGCACTTGACCCACTCATTCGTAAAGAGATGCAAGATGAATTGATCAGGTTGCAAAAAACCATGCAACGAACTGTTGTCTTTATTACACACGACTTTTCCGAGGCGCTTCGACTCGGTGACCGCATCGCGATTATGAAAGATGGTTCGTTTGACCAAATCGGAACGCCTGAGGAAATTGTGGCGAACCCCGCGACACCATACGTGCGCGAGTTTGTCAACGATGTGCCACGCGCCAAAGTGCTCAGCGTAAAAACAGTGACTGTTGATGGCCAACCTGTCGATGGTGGGCGAACAGTTTTGTCGACTGCCAAAATCGAAACCGTTATTCCGATGTTGCTCGAGCGCGACGAACCGATCTCTGTTGTTGATGCCAACAATCATGTCATTGGAGTTGTCAACAGACGTAGCGTCGCTGCTATTTTGCAGGCCGAACAACAATGAACACTGCGCTCGCGCAACAATCAGATTCATCCAGACTGTTGCCCAGTAACCCACTTGCGCGAATTGCTGCACTCGTCACAGTTGCTCTCGTTGCCGCACAAACATTCGGAACTCGGGGGTTTCCAGAATCGTGGAATATAGGAATGGCAGAACCCATTACAGGTGTGCAGTCGTGGGTGCGCGAAAACCGCAGCAGTAACTGGTCGTTCAAGTTCTTTTTCAATCCATTAATTTCTGTTGTTGAGTTCGGTCTCAACAGTGTTGAATCATTCTTCCTCTGGCTCCCCTGGTTTATTCCACCAGTCGTTGTATTTCTGATTATTGCGCGCACTCGCAGATGGGGTGTTGCGACATTTAGTGCATGTGTAGTTATCTACCCCGGTGTTGTAGGTGTATGGCCAGAGAGCATTGTCACTATTTCGCTCATGGCTGTTTCAGTCGCAATCAGCATTCTCATTGGTGTTCCACTCGGCGTGCTGACTGCACTTAACAAACGCTTTGAATCAATTTTGCGACCAATCTTGGATGGCATGCAAACAGTTCCAGCAACGGTGTATTTGATCCCTATCGTTCTACTCTTTGGAATTGGTCCAGCGCCTGCAGCTATCGCAACAGTGATCTATGCGATTCCACCAATGATTCGACTCACCTGTCTCGGTGTTCAGCAAGTGCCAAAGTCTGCCGTTGAAGCGGCACACATGTTTGGTGCAACCAAGCGGCAGATCTTGGCCAAAGTGCAACTTCCGCTCGCTGTTCCATCAATCATCGCGGGCATCAACCAGACCGTGATGATGGCACTTGGCATTGTGGTGATTGCGACACTCGTGGGAGCAGGCGGACTTGGTCAAGAGATCAATCAAACCGTGCGTCGTCTCGAGCCTGGCCGCGGGCTCGTGGTGAGCCTTGCAGTGGTTGCAGTTGCACTCGTACTTGACCGTGTATGTAGGTCGCTCGTGATCGAACCTGGTGGACAACGATTCCACATCAGCCGCAAGTTGATGTACGTAACGATTATTGGATTGGCAATAGCCACACTGACTGGCCGCATGATGGGTTGGGTCGAGTTTCCATTTTCATGGGGCACTTCGTTCGCAGACCCAATCGATACGGGTTTCAAATGGTTTCGCACAACGTTCGACGTAGTCACTCGACCGTTCAATGATTTCGTCGTGCGCGAGCTGATAGTGCGTGCTCAAACATGGCTCAACGAAACTCTCGCGTGGCAAGCAATCGTTGTCGCAGCGAGCGCGTTTTCATATCTTGTTGCTGGCTGGAAGATGTCGCTCACCACTGCAGTCGGCATTACCTTCATCGGTCTTACTGGCAGATGGCCAGATGCTGTCGACACCCTCACGCAAACAGTCATCGCCGTGATCTTCGCAATGCTGATTGCCATACCTTTTGGTATCTGGCTCGGCCGTAGGCCCCGAGCAGAGTCGTTGATTTCACCTTTCTTAGATGCTTTACAAACAATTCCAAACCTTGTGTATGCAATTCCGTTTGTGATGATCTTTTCCGTTGGTCCTGTGCCTGGAATTGTTGCCGCTGTCGTATATGCCATACCTCCTGGCATCCGACTCACCGCACTTGGCATTCGCCAAGTCAATTACGAATCACTCGAAGCTGCGACAACTTTTGGCGCAACACCCAGGCAGGTGTTGTGGGGTGTACGCGTGCCACTTGCCATGCCTTCAATAATTTTGGCGATCAATCAGATGGTGATGATGGTGCTCGCAATGGCGATCATCGCCGGAATGGTTGGCGGCGGCGGCCTTGGCTACCGATCAATTGAGGCACTCACCAAACCAGATGCTGGTCTTGGAGCCGAAGTTGGAATCGCCATCGTGATTATGGCAACGATTCTTGATCGACTCTTACAAGCAACTGCGAAACGAATGCAAGCACCTAGCGCAAATTAACTAACGCGGAAACGCACCGAGCATTTTTGCTGCTGAAAGTGTGTTCTCGAGCAAGCAACCGATTGTCATTGGGCCAGTACCACCAGGCATCGGGGTAATCGCACCAGCGACAGCTTGCACCGCATCGAAATCTACGTCTCCGACGATTTTGTTATCAATCCGAGTAACACCAACATCGACAACGGTGGCACCTGGCTTGACGAAGTCGGCTTTGATCATGCGCGCAATGCCTACACACGACACAATGATGTCTGCTTCAACGCAAACCGCTTTGAGATCTTCTGGCGGAGTCATTGAGTGCGCACATGTTGTTGTGGCATCGCCACCTTTGCTGATGAACAAAATAACTTGTGGCAAACCAGTCAAAAACGAACGACCGATGACAACAACTTTCTTGCCTTTCGTTGGAATCTCGTAACGCTCAAGTAAGCGCATCACGCCGAGCGGCGTGCATGGCGCATGACCAGGCAAACTGCGCATCAATCGACCCATTGAACGCTCGGTTAAACCATCGACATCTTTTTCTGGTGGCAACAAAGCAAGAATTGGCTCAGAGTCAAGGTGCTTTGGCAACGGCAGCTGCACCAAAATGCCGTGCACGTTTGGGTCAAGTGCAAGTTTGCGCACCTCTGCTTCAACTTGTTCTTGTGTCGCATCTTCCTCAAGGTGCACGCCGACGGAAACCATGCCGGCTTCTTGAGCCTTCTTGTGTTTGCTCGCTACATAAATTTGACTTGGAGCATCTCCACCAATCAGCACAGTCGCAAGACAAACACGTGGCGAACCAGCATCCTCAATCACTTTGCGCAAACGCGCAACGGTTTCGTCGCGCAATGTGTTGCCATCCATCAAGATGGCACCACCTGGAGAGCGCTTAAAAGTGTCGGTCATGAAAGCCCGATGATTTCGCCGTTTTCGTCAAAGTCGATGATTGCGGCTGCTGGCTTGGTGCCAAGACCTGGCAGTGTGCGCATCTCGCCACAGATTGGGTAGATAAACCCTGCTCCCACCGAAGCACGCACTTCGCGCACCGTCAATGTGTGACCAGTTGGTGCACCCTTGAGCGAAGCATCACCCGAAATTGAAAGGTGGGTTTTAGCAATACACACTGGCAAGTGGGCAAAGCCATTGTCGGTGTAGTTCTTCAACTGCTTCGTTGCAAGAGCGGTGTACTCAACTTTTGCAGCACCATAAATTTTGGTCGCAACAGTCTCGATCTTCTCTTTGAGGGAAGCATCTGATGGGTAGAGCAAGTGGAAGTCATTCTTTTCCTGGCATGCCTCTTCAACTGCCTTTGCCAAGTCGACTGCACCTGCACCACCATCGGCGAAGTGCGTGCATACTGCAACACGTGCACCAGCCTCGGCTGCAATGCGACGAATCACATCATGCTCTGATTTGTGGTCGGTTGGGAAAGCGTTGATGGCAACAACCGGTGTTACACCGTGAGCCTTTACGTTTTCGATCTGCTTCTTCAAGTTGGCGCCACCGGCCTCAACGTCGGAAGGATTCTCTGCCAACAACTCTGCTGGCAATGCTTTACCGGCAACAATCTTGTGCTTGCCAGAGTGCGCCTTCAGTGCGCGGACGGTTGTCACGAGCACTGCAGCATCTGGAACGAGACCAGATGTGCGGCACTTGATGTTAAAGAAACGCTCTGCACCCATGTCGGCACCAAAGCCTGCTTCGGTGATGAGGTAGTCGCCACCGTGGATACCGATCATGTCACCAATGATTGACGAGTTGCCGTGCGCAATGTTTCCGAACGGTCCTGCGTGCACGATCACTGGTGTGTTCTCGAGAGTCTGCAACAAGTTTGGCTTGATTGCTTCGCGCATGATGACAGCCATTGAGCCTGCACCCGAAAGTTGCTCGGCTGTGACTGGAACACCCTTGGTGTTGTAGCCAACGACGATGCGACCAAAGCGTGCGCGCATGTCATCAACCGAAGTCGAAAGAGCCAAGATAGCCATGACCTCGGATGCGGCTGTGATGTCAAAACCGGTTTGGCGAGTAACGCCGTCTTCTTTTGAACCAAGACCGACGATGATGTTGCGCAATGAACGATCGTTGACGTCAATCACTCGGCGCCATGTGATGTTGTCGAGATCAAGATCCAGTTCGTTGCCCTGATGCAAATGGTTGTCCACCATTGCCGACAACAAGTTGTGTGCTGCGGTCACTGCGTGGAAGTCACCAGTGAGATGCAAGTTGAGAAGCTCCATTGGAATTACTTGGCTGTAGCCACCACCTGCGGCTCCACCCTTGATTCCAAATGTTGGTCCCATCGAAGGTTGGCGCAAACTGATCACTGCTTTTTTGCCGATGTGCTTCATCGCCATTCCCAAACCAACAGTGGTCGTGGTCTTACCTTCGCCTAGTGGTGTCGGCGTGATAGCAGTCACGACTACATACTTTGCTTTCGGGCGACTCTTCAATTCTTCGATCGCATCAAGACTGATCTTGGCGAGACTTGTGCCATAAGGCTCGAGCAAGTGTTCGCCGATACCCATCTGCTGCGCAATGTCCTTGAGTGGAAGAGGTTTTCCGGCACGCGCGATTTCGAGATCGGATGGGAATGACATTGTGGGTTGCTCCTTGATATTGCTTGAGTGGGATATTGCTTGAGTGGGATATTGCTTGAGAGGTGGCGGGTATTTGATGCCGTCGAAACGACCCTGTCACTATATATGGCTCTGGGGGTCTGATATATGACGGGATCCCCTTATTGCACTAGGGTGAGGGTATGGATATGGGTCGAAAGAAGAACTCCAAGCGACACGATTACGCCCCCCTGACTCGAATCACCGAGCCAATGGTGCGCGACAACGGTGTTTTGCGCACAGCCACTTGGCCAGAAGCCCTTGCCCGTGCCGCTGCCGGTTTTCAATCGGTGAAGGATGCCTACGGCCCAGACGCAATTGGATTCTTCTCATGCTCCAAGTCGACCAATGAACTGAACTTCATCGTTCAAAAATTTGCACGTGCCGTAATTGGTACCAACAACATCGATTCCTGTAATCGAACTTGACACGCTCCCAGCGTGGTCGGTCTGGCCACAGTCTTCGGAGCAGGTGGAGGAACATCGAGTTATCAAGAGGTTGAAACAACCGACCTCATCGTGATGTGGGGCTCAAACGCTCGCAACGCTCACCCAATTTATTTCCAGCATGTACTCAAGGGCATTCACAACGGTGCCAAATTGTATTCGGTCGATCCGCGTCGTTCGGAAACTGCTCAATGGGCAGACTTGTGGTTGGGACTCAACGTTGGCTCCGATGTCGCTCTCTCTAACACCATTGCTCGCGAAATTATTCACGCTGGTTTGACCAATCGTTCGTTCATCGAAAACTCCACGAGTGGTTTTACCGAGTACGCCGCGTCTGTTGAGGAATGGACACTCGAAGTCGGAAGCAAAGTAACTGGTGTACCAGCCGAAGCAATCCGTGAACTTGCTCATGCCTTAGGCAACGCAAAAACTGCGCAGATCTGTTGGACACTCGGCATCACCGAGCATCACAACGGCGTTGACAACGTGTTGTCGTTGATCAACCTTGCATTGCTCTGTGGTCACGTTGGTCGGCCAAGTGCCGGACTTAATCCATTGCGTGGTCAAAACAATGTGCAAGGCGGTGGCGACATGGGCGCATTGCCAAATAAATTGCCAGGCTTTCAAGATGTTGAAGACAATGTTGCTCGCACCAAGTTTGAAAAAATGTGGAACGTCACCATCCCACCTAAAAACGGTTGGAACCTAACGCAGATGTTTGAAGCAATGGAACACGGCAAGATGAAGTCGGCTTTTGTGGTTGGCGAAAACCCTGCCCAATCCGAGGCCGACGGCGCTCACGCAACAGCATTGCTCAAAGATCTTGAGCATCTTGTTGTGCAAGACATTTTTCTTACCAAGACCGCAGAACTTGCAGACGTTGTGTTGCCTGGTTCGGCCTCGTGGTGTGAAGCAGAAGGAACCGTCACCAACTCGGAGCGCCGAGTGCAACGAGTGCGTAAAGCCATCACCCCTCCGGGCAACGCCCATGATGACATTCAGATCATTCTTGACCTCGCAGAACTCATGGGCCATTCGTGGAAGTATGAATCCAACGAGCAAGTGTGGAACGAATTGCGCAGTTTGTCGCCGATGCACTTTGGTATGACATACGAGCGCCTTTCAGACTTGGGTGGCATTCAGTGGCCATGCTTTTCGCTGGACAAAATTGAGCCTTCATTTCTTCACGGCAGGTTGTGGGCAGAAAAGCTCGAAGACCGAGGTCGCCTTGCACCATTCAGCGTGGTCATCGACTCGCCACCAGTTGAAAAAACGACCCCAGAGTTTCCGTTGCGTCTCACCACAGGTCGCCGACTCGATTCGTACAACACCGGCGTGCAGTCTGGCGGATTCGAAAGTCCGTTGCGCATGGCCGAAACAGTTGACTTGTCACCTGAAGACGCTGTTTCAATGGGCATTATCGATGGTGAGATCGTGCGCATCACTTCACCTCGTGGCACGGTCGTTGCCCCAGCACGTATTGACGATGGCTTACGTCCCGGACTCGTATTTATGACTCCGCATTTTCCCAACGACGTGAATACCAACCTTTTGACCATCGAAGCAATCGATCCAAAATCTGGAACTGCCGAATTCAAGGCAGCCGCGGTACGAATCGACAAAATTTCCAATAATGACAAGCGCGTTCCCGTTGCTGGCGAATAGCCCAGCATTACGCTGTTGTCGCCATGGATCTTAAAGTCAACTCTTCTGTAGCAACGCGTGATGAGCGCGATGCTGTTGACAGCGTGCTTGGCAAGCCAACTCAGTACACCCAAGGCGGGACAAGAACCGAGCAAGACTTGCGCATCTCGCGGGCTGGTGAAGCGTTGCGCAATCTGCGCCACATGTTGCTGCCAACTCTGCATGCCGTAAACGACCGCATCGGTTGGATCAGTCGCGGCTCGATTAATTACATCGCCCAACAACTCGATGTTGCCCCAGCAGAGATTTATGGTGTCGCAAGTTTCTACGCGTTGTTCTCGATGACAGAAAGACCAAAGCGTCAAGTACATGTGTGCATCGACTTGGCATGTCGCGCAATGGGCGGCCTGAAGGAAGATCAACTTCCTGAAGGTACACACCCATCTCCATGTCTCGGAACGTGCGAGCGTGCACCCGCAGTACTCGTCATTGAAGCTGGCAACCCAGCCCGCCACGAAGTACTTGCGCCTGCAACCCCAGTGCAGATCAAAGCACTTGCCAAAGGTGAATGGCCCGAGGAAGAAGCGACCGTTGTTTCGGCTACTCCGCAAGCACAAGATGCATCTTTAAATCTCGTATTGCTTGGTCGCATTGGCAAAGTGGATCCACTTTCAATTACCGATTACCAACAGCACGGTGGTTTTGACGCATTGCGTAAGGCGATGCAACTTGGAGCAACTGGTGTAATCGATGAAGTCAATACATCTGGACTTGTTGGTCGTGGTGGTGCAGCGTTTCCGACAGGACGCAAGTGGGGCGCAGTTGCTGGCCAACCCGCATTCCCCCACTATTCAATTTGCAATGCAGATGAATCAGAGCCAGGCACATTCAAAGATCGCGTCATCATGGAAGGCGATCCGTTCGCTCTCGTTGAAGCGATGATCATTGCTTCGTTTGCGACAGGTTGCGAGCAAGGTTTTATTTATTTGCGCGGAGAATACCCACGCGCAATACGCAACGTGCAAAACGCGATTGACGAATCGACTAAGCACGGATTTTTGGGCGACAACATTCTGGGTTCAGGATTCAATTTCAATCTGACCATCGTTCGTGGTGCAGGCGCATACATTTGCGGCGAAGAAACAGCGATCTTCAACTCGATTGAGGGCTACCGCGGAGAACCGCGCAACAAGCCACCGTTTCCCGTTGAAGTTGGCGTGTTTGGCAAACCGACCCTCGTCAACAACGTCGAAACACTTGTCAACGTTCTCTCCATTGTTAAAGACGGCGGTGCTGCATACGCCGCGCTTGGCACCGAGGGCTCGAAGGGTCGAAAGTTGTTCTGCCTTTCTGGCGCAGTTGCAAAGCCAGGCATTTATGAAGTTGAGTTTGGCATCACGCTGCGACAACTCATTGATCTTGGCGGAGGAATGCGCGGTGGTTCCACGATGCAAGCAATTCTGCTGGGTGGTGCGGCAGGCGGATTCGTTGGCCCTAATGATCTCGACTTGCCGCTCACCATGGAAGCCACCCGCGCAGCTGGCTCAAGTCTTGGCTCTGGTGTAGTAATGGTGCTCGACCAATCGGTAGACATGGTCGATCAACTCCGTCGCATCGCAGCCTTCTTCCGCGATGAATCATGTGGTCAATGCGTACCTTGTCGCGTTGGCACCGTGCGCCAAGAAGAAATCGTCTCTCGTTTGGCTAAAGGCGTCCAGTCGCAAGACATCGAATTATTGCGCGAGTTGGGCACTGTGATGCGAGATGCCTCCATCTGTGGACTCGGCCAAACAGCCAACAGCGCAATTGATTCGGCCATCAACAAACTGAAAGTATTTGCAGTATGAGCACTCAAGTGACCACCGGTCTGCAAGTGCGCCGCTCGGTGCAACTCACTATTGACGATCAGTCAGTGACTGTTGCCGAAGGCGAAACCATCTTGAGCGCATGTCGCACAATGGGCAAAGAAATTCCCACCTTGTGCTTCGGTGACACCATCACCCCAAAGAACGCCTGCAGAGTATGCATGGTCGAAGTTGAAGGATCACGCGTATTGGTGCCTTCGTGCTCACGCAAAGTCGAGCCCGGCATGGTGGTGCGCACCGATACTGAGCGCACCGACCACAGTCGCAAGCTCGTGCTCGAATTACTTGGTTCATCAGTCGATCTTTCGCTGACAAAAAATGTTGCACGTTGGAACAACGAATATGAAGCAGAACCAACACGTTTTGGCGAGCCTGCAGCGCCAACCACTGATCGCGACGAAGCAACAACTGGTCATCATCATGTTGCTGATGGTTTGAGCGTCCTAAATGTGTTGCAGCCAGTCAAAATCGACAACGAGTTGTACGTGCGCGACTATTCAAAGTGCATCATGTGTTACCAGTGTGTTGATGCTTGTGGCGAGCAATGGCAGAACACATTTGCCATCGGAGTTGCGGGCCGTGGCTTCGATATTCGCATCTCGACCGAATTTAATGTGGATCTCACCGATTCGGCATGCGTCTACTGCGGCAACTGCATCCAGGTCTGCCCTACTGGCGCACTCATGTTTACAAGCGAACACAACATGCGCGAAGCCGGCACATGGAAAGAAGAAGAACAGACGCAAACCGACACCATCTGCCCATATTGTGGCGTTGGATGTGCACTTACCCTGCACGTGCAAGATAACGAGATCGTCAAGGTCACATCGCCAAGCGATCACTCAGTAACTCAAGGCAACTTGTGCATCAAAGGCCGCTTCGGGTTTCAGCACGTACAAAACCGCGCAGAGTAGATTGCCCGTATGGGCCAGTCACTTCCAATCATCTCGATTGAGTCGTTTGCAACAAGCGCGCCAGGCTCCGCCAATTATGACAACGATGCTGCCGATCTATATGCAGCACTCAGCGAGATTGGTTTTGCCATCATCGTTGGACACGGAGTGGTCGACGAAGTAATCACCAACATGCGAGATGCAGTCAAAATAGTTTTTGACACGCCGAGAGAAATCTTGATGCAAGACATGGTCGTCAAAGGAAATTATCGAGGCTTTGTGCCACTCGGATATTTCACACCCAACTCGGGCACCGGTGCAGCCGATCAATACGAAGCATGGAAACTGCACAACGAAACAGACCCGAGCAACCCAGTGTGCACTGCATGCTCGTTGTATGGCCAAAACAAGTGGCCGAATATTCCTGCCGATGTGCAAACCCCAATCATGGCGTACTGGAATGCTCTTACCAAGGTGAGCGAACGCCTCATCATCGCGTTGTGCAATCAATTGGGTGTTGACCAAAATATTTTGCTCTCATATATGTCCGACCCATTAACAAATATGACGTTGCTCAATTATCCTCCGATGCCGCCACAGTCGGATTCGTGGGGCATTCACCCACACAAAGATTTCAACTTGCTCACACTGCTCGCGCACGACCCAATTGGCGGGCTTGAAGTGCGCAATCGAAATGACGAATGGCTGTCTGCAGACTGTCCACCAAATGGCATGGTGCTCAATGTGGGCGACATGCTCGAGTTGTGGAGTGGCGGTCGACTGATCTCTACACCCCACCGAGTGTTCAATCGCTCTGGCAAACCGCGTCAATCATTCCCCTATTTCTCTAAACCCAGATGGGATGTAGTGGTTGAGCCATTGCTTGTGCCGATAGCCGGATTCGACCGTCCGCCACTGCATGTAGGCACCTCTGCTGCCGATATTTGGTATTCCAATTGGCCTGACACGGCATCAAGTGACCCCGCACAGGATCTTGGCCACTACAAGTAGTTACTGTTGCGGGGATGACTTCGTCGCATAAAAAGCCCAGCCGTAGCTTTGAGCCAAACGGTGACCTGAGCGTCACTCTTGCCACTGGCCAAATTGCGCATCGCGACCACATCGCTCATTCGCAAAGGCTTGAGCGAAAGTTTTACACCATTTGCCCAGGCGTGTGGTGCCTCGTTGGCAATGGATTATCCAACCAAACATTTGTTGACGCGCCCGATGGCATTATCGCGATTGACACCGGTGAATCAATTGAGGAAATGCGTGCAGCAATAAAAGAATTGCGCGCAGTAACGACACGACCAATCGTTGCAGTGCTGTACACACACTTTCACTATGTAGGTGGCACGCAAGCAGTGTTTGAAGAAGATCCAACAGCCTCAATTCCTATTTGGGGCCACGAGAAGATTGCATTCAACCGACTGCGCACAACATCCGAGATTGCACCCGCATATGGTCGTGGACTCGTCGAACAGTTTGCAGTCACACTTCCACTTGATGGTGCTGATGGAGTTGTCAATGTTGGTCTTGGCCAGTTTTATCGTGACCCTGCGCATGCTCCTCATACCTACGGATTCATTGCGCCACAAAACACATTTGATTCTGCGTGCAGCATCCAAGTTGCTGGTCTTGACATTCAAGTAACACCTGCACCGTCCGACGCAGATGATTCGGTGACCTACTGGTTTGATTCGAAGAAGCTTTGCGTCAATAACTTGGTCTGGCCTGTGTTATTCAACATTTTTGCTATTCGCGGCGAAGAATACAGAGATCCACAAGTGATGTTGCGTGGTCTTGATCATCTTCTTGGCTTGCACTCCGAGCACCTCGCTGGTGTGCATGGTCCTCCGATTAGTGGAGCTGATGACATCAAAGAACGTGCAACAAAGTATCGCGACTCAATTCAATTCCTCTGGGACCAAACAGTGCGCCATACAAACCGCGGTATGTCGAGCGCCGACTTGGCAGCGAATATTCGTCTGCCCGAACATTGCGACAACGACTACATAACATCAGAGTTGTATGGCGTAGCCGAACACCATGTGCGCCAGATTAGAAGCGGAATTTTTGGCTTCTTTGATGGTCATGAAGCGAACCTATTTCCTCTTTCGACGCAAGATCACGCAGATCGGATGATCAAGGGCTTCGGCGGCAAGGAAACTGTGCGCTCACAGGCACAAGGGGCAATTGATAATGACGACCTTCGTTTCGGGATTGAACTTGCTTCGTGGTTGGCGTACAGCACAGACCCGAGCGACTCAGACAAACAACTTCTTGCAAGTGCACTGCGCCTCGTTGCTCAGCGAACCACAGCAGCCAATATTCGCAACTGGTGTCTTGCTCGAGCACGTCATTTGGACGGAAGTCTCGATGCAACAAGATTCAATACACACCGCATCAATAAACGACAGATTTTGTCAGGACCCATCTCATCTGCGGTGAGCATTTTGCGAGTACTACTTGAACCAGCTCATGCAGAAGGTATCGATATTCATATTGCTTTCAATTTTTCGCAAGGACAAAAGACTGGTTTGCATATTCGCAATTGTGTGGCCGTGCCAACCGACGGTGCTGGCGCAACACACTCGGTCACATGCGACATAGCAGTGTGGGCTGACATTTTGAGCGGAACTACAACCTTGTCTCAGACAATCAAAGCTTCGTCCATGCAGATCGACGGAGACAAATCGCAAGTGTTGCGCGCACTCGCCTGTTTCGATGTTGTGGGTCTACAGCAATGACACAAAAACTGCCGAAGCCAACACCTGAATTTGGTGGAGACATCTCCAGATTTATCACAGAGTCAACACCGCAAAAACTCAACACAGCAACAGCCCCAGATGGTGCCCCAAATATTTTGTTGATCATGCTCGACGACGTTGGCTTCGGCTCATTCGGAAACTTTGGTGGACCAGTAACGACACCCGGACTCGACAAGATCGCAACAACAGGTTTGCGCTACAACCAATTTCATACCACGGCACTTTGCTCACCTACTCGAGCAGCGCTGTTAACTGGACGCAACCATCACAGTGTTCACATGGGAGGCATTACCGAAATTGCCAACTCGTTCCCAGGATACGACAGCGCGATGCCGCCAGAGTCAGCAACGGTTGCTCAAGTACTGCGCATGTCTGGATACTCAACATCATGTTTTGGTAAGTGGCACCTCGCACCGTCGTGGGAGCAAAGCCCCGCAGGTCCATTTGATCGTTGGCC
>JGI12421J11937_10000641_pt1 | contig 13876 bp, 1 predicted proteins | sample LakErihyJuly2011_2_FD_11937 | JGI IMG/M metagenome (IMG submission 11937)
TTGACGGCCAATCAGACGGTCGATTCGAGCTTCAACGGCGAGCTCCGTGGGGCGGGTTCGCTGCGCGTCACCGGCAACGCGACGCTTTCCCTGACTAATGCCAATGTCACCCACGGCGACCTGATCGTCGATAGCGGTGTGCTCCGTCTTGCGGTGGGCAATAATAACACCGGCGGACGGGTGTTCATCACGGTGGGTGAGCCGAGGCGTATCTTCGTCAACCGATACGGGATGCTTAACATCGACCGTAATAGCGTTGCCGCCAACGAAACCAACGCGATCGGTGACTCCGTGGAAATCCGGCTCGCTTCGGCGGCGGGTACCCGCGCCGACGCTATTGCCGGGTCCAACTTCCCAGCGACGGTTCCCCTGGGTCTCTACCTCTCCGGCAATACGGGTCAGAGCAGAAACGAAAAGGTCGGCAATCTCTACTTCGATTCCGGTGCGAACTATCTCACGATGGTGGCAAATTCTAATCTCCGGCAGAGGTTCGAGTTCCTGTCCTTCCAGCGCAGCAACTTCGCCACCGTCAATGTCCGCGGGGTCAACTTAGGTAATCCCACCACCACTGGCAACGCTTCCCGTTTTGGCATCTACGATTCTGGCCAGGATTCACTCTTCACGACGGCTTCGATGTTCGGCGGGAGAATTAGCCTTTCAGTACCAGTCGCGGATGTCACGACCGGCCTCGGTAATACGGTCGGGGGTAGCCCTAATATCACGTTCGCGTTGACCAATAATCTCGCTCCCGGCATGCGCGTCACCGGCACCGGGATTCCAGCTGGGGCGACCATCGTCTCGGTTAATGTCGATTCTCTGGGCATGGTGATTTCCGCTCCGGCGACCGCCAGCGGAACTGGGCTGACCTTCACGGCCAGCCCCGTCAATAAGATCATCTCGCCTTGGTTCGTCGGCGAAACTTTCGCGCCCACCCCCGGCCCATCCTCCTCGGCGAACATGGGTAACACCTTGGTCACCTATATCGGATCCGGGGGCACCGGCTACCTCAGGCCCCTCGACTTCTCCCTCGATTACGCGCGTTTCGATAACTCGCTCGCCGTCACCGATAATATCCGTGAGGTCCTCGCCGCCCCGCTGTCCCTGTCCGGCGACAAGGACATCAATGCGTTGGTGCTCCATAACCAGACCACCCTTGTCGGCGGCCTCGCCACGACGGGCGATTTCACCGTCACCGGCGGCTCCACCGCGAAGCTCAACCTGGGGAGCGGCGCGTTGCTCTTCACCCTCGACCCGGCGGCCACCGCTGGTTCCGATAACCGGATCGCCCTGAGCGGTTTCGGTGGCGGAATCACTCTCGATAAATTCTCCAGCCCGGCGTCCGAGTATGTCTTCCACGTGATGAATCCCGGGTCGTCGGCTTTGACGCCGCGCCTGACCGTCGAAGTTTCGGCACCGCTCGGCACGCTTGCCGACCTCACCAAGTCTGGCCGCGGCACCCTCGTGCTTTCTGGCACCAACACGGCTGGCGGCGGGAGCAAGACTACGACCGTCAATGAGGGCGTCCTCCAGATCAGTAGCTTGGACAATATCGGCGGTTCGACGGGCGTCCTCAACTTGGTCGGTGGCACGCTTCGGCTCCAGCCGGGCTTCACCGGTGATCTCTCCACCCGTTCGATCCGATTGCCGTCCGCCGCGGGGAAGGTCGATGTCACCACTAATACGCTGACCTGGGCTAATGGTTTCGGCGGTCTCAACGTCGGCGGCGTCACCCGTCTCAATGACGGCGGCTTCACCAAGGCGGGCTCCGGCTCGCTGACCTTGGCGGGCATCAACACCTACCTCGGTGCCACGACCGTTGATGACGGCACCCTCGTGCTCGCCGGCGGGGCGAACGATCGATTAGCGATCGCGACGGGTCTTTTCGTGGGTTCGGGCAATGTCGCGAACACGGGCGTCTTCCAGCTCGGCGACACCGCCGGCGCTTCCGACCAGACGGTTTCCTCCCTTTCCAGCGTGGTCGGCGTGCGTTCCGCTGACATCACCATTCTCAATGCCGGCTCAGGTTTCACCTCCGCCCCGATCCTCAGCGTCGGCGCGATCGGGAGTCTCGAGGGCGCGCAAGGAGCCCAGTTTGCGGCCACCATCACCAACGGAATCATCTCCGGCATCACCATTCTGGATGGCGGCAGCTATCGTCCAGGTTTCGCGCAAACCGTTACCGTCGCGGGCGGCGGCGGCGCGGGTGCCTCGATCCTCGTGCGCGCCTTGGGCACGGTCACCAGCGGTGGGATTGTCGGCGGCGCCTCGGGCGTCTCCAACCTCACGGTCGATCAAGACGTCACCAGCCTGTATGCTGGGGCCATCGGTGGAAGCGGTGCCAACCAAGACAACCTCGGCCTGGTCAAGAAGGGCATCGGCACCCTGACGCTTTCGGGGGCGACGCTTTCTTACCTCGGTCAGACCACCGTCCTCGGGGGTCGCCTCAATATCACCGGAGGCCGGTCCGCCGCCCTCCGTACCTCCTCCGTCAAGGTCGCTGCGGGCGCGATCCTGAACCTGAACAACACCGTCGGCCAGGCGGTCAACCTTGCTGCGGGCATAATCGACCTTGGTGTCGGCACCTCAGGCTCGGCTTCCCTTGGTTTCGACATCGGGGCCCTCACGGCCTACGACCGCGTCACTTCTTCCGCGGCGGCCATCACCGCCAACAAGGTCATCATCAGCCTGACTGGCCTCTCCGGCCTGACGGCCGGATCCTATGACCTGATCACCGCCGCCAGCGGCCTGGGGGGCGCGACCTACTCTCTTGGTGAACTCCGCACCTTCGGTGGACACACCTTTGCGCTCACGAATACTGCCACCGCGGTCACCCTGACGACGACCGCCCTCCCGACCGATCTCTACTGGCGTATCCGCCCCGACGTGAGCTGGTCCTCGCTCGATTACGTCAGCTTCGACACCAACTTCACCACGGACGCGTTGGGTACGACGAACGCCAAGGGCTTCCCGGGCATCGCCAACAAAGTCATCTTCAGCGCCACCCCTGGTGCCGCGACCACGGACTACGTCACCACCCTCGACGGCGACTTCACCGTCGGCAGCCTGCAGTTTATCTCCACCCCGAGCGGTATCCTCAGAGTGACCATCGCGCAGGGCGGTCCCGAACTCACCTCGGCGCTGACCATCGCCCCCGCCAGCTCGGCGGACGGTATCGCGATTGCCGATAATGCTGGGGCGATCCTTATCAGTGCCCCGCTGGTGCTCGGCGCGCCGCAGACATGGACCATTGCCGGCACCGGCGCTAACGGTTCTTCGCTTGTCGTCTCGGGCGCCATCTCGGGCGCCGCGGGCAATAATCTTCTGGTCAACGGGCTCGCCGACTCGACCCTGCTTCTCTCCGGCCTGAACACCTACGCGGGTACCACCACCTTCCCCGGCTTGGTGCTCCAGTCCGGCGCGACCGCTGCGTTCAGCCCGAATTCGACGCATATCCTCTCGGCGCAGGGCAGCAGCCCGGCCATCCTCCGCCTCAACGGTTTCAACAACACGATCGGCGGCCTGGCGGGCACCGGTTTCGTCGAGAACTTTAGCGAATTGGCTGCGACTACGCTCACGGTCGGTCGTAATAATGACAGCACCGTCTTCGCCGGCACAATCCGTGACGGCGGCATCACCGCCTTGAACCTCACCAAGGTCGGTACGGGTGCCTTGACCTTGTCCGGCGTGAACACCTTCACCGGCAACACGAACGTCAACGGAGGCACGTTGAACATCACGGGAGAACTGTCCGGTTCCATTAGCCAGGGCTACCTCCTCTACGGCACCAGCCCCAACCAGAGTATCGTCAACGTCACCGGCAACGTCGACCTGTTCTCCATGCAGGGCGCGAACACTGTCGGCGCCGTCTCGGTCTATAACCAGACCGCGGGCACGGTGCGTCTCTTCACCGTGGGCGGCGGCGGTAATCAGCGCGTCGCTCTCATCGGCTACGGTTATTTTAACCTGACCGGCGGCCTGTATCAGATGTCGACCGGCACGGGCATCAACCGTTTCAACATCAACGAAAATAACGCCGCCGCGGTCGGCGTCGGCTACGTCGGCGGCACGGGTGTGCTCAATAACTCCAATTTCGGCGGCGACTGGTTCATCATCGGCTACCAGGGCCTTGGCCAGCTCACCGTCGGGCCGGGCGGTCTCATCAATCGTCAGAACACTTCGAGCGAAATCGCCTTCGTCCTCGGTGGCACCGGCACTTACGGATCACTGAACATCGCCGGCGGTACGTTTGACAGCAGCGCGAGTCGTTTCCGCTGGGGTAACGGCGGTGTCACCTCCTCCACCTCCTTCTATAATCAGTTGGCGGGCACGATGACGTTGGGCAATAACGCCTCCGTCAACATGACCGCGGGCCGCGGTAACGTCGGCTACAATAATTTCTCGGGCGGCACCTTCCGGGCCAACGCGGCGATGACGACTGGCGTGCTGCCGTCGCTCCTCAGCGTCGGAGGATCCTTCGTCACCGCTGATAACCGGATCGCGACGCCTTACGGCCTCTGGACGAACACGCTTTACGGCGCGGTCGACAACTCCGCCGTCGCGGGCGCGGCTTCCGGCAGCGGTATCGTCACGATCGATACTAACGGCTTCGCGGTATCCCTCGCCGGCCTCACCGCCGCGACCGGCGCCGGTCTCACTCAGGCGAATCTCGCCGTCACCGGCGGCACCGGCTACATCGGTGCTCCGGCCGTCACCTTCAGTACCGCCGGCCTCATGCCGGGCGGCTCCCCGGCCGCGGGTTATGCCGTCATCGCGGGCGGGCAGGTTACCGGCATCGTCATCACCAGCCCCGGCACCTATGTGGCGGGCACCGTCCCGACCGTCACCCTCACGGGCGGCGGCGGCACCGGCGCCGCCGTGGCGGTCTCGGCCCTCAATACCGCTAATACCGCCGGCAGCCTGACCAAGAGCGGCAACGGCACGCTTACGTTCACCGGCGTCAACACCTTCACCACCACCTTGGCGATCAACGGTGGCTCCATCGCCGTCGGTGGGGGCGGTGCGCTCAATGCGACCACCCTCGACGGCTACCAGGCCGGCCGCTTCCTCGTGGTCGCGCAGGGCGGCGCCATCGTCGCAAATGCTGCGGACTCGCTCCCGAAGATCAACCGTTTCACCAACGCGTCCAGCACCGGCGCCATCGCCGTCTCGGCCGCGACCGCTTCGGCCGAGGTCAATCTCAGCCGTACCGGCTTCAACCTCACGGGCATGGGCCTCGGCGCCGGCATGGGCGACGTCACTTACACGGGCGTCCACACCCCTGGCGTGGCTGGCCTCTACCGCCTCGGCGGCGGCGGCAGCGTCCTCAACTTCGCTTCGAACATCACGGGCGGCTACGACACCCGCGTCGACATCATCGGCAAGTCGGTGGCCTTCTCGGGCACGAACACCTTCAAGGGCGGTCTCGTCCTCAACGCGGGCGGCACCCTGCAGGTCCTCCCGACGAGCGTCTCGGCCGGCTACGGCCTTAGCCCCGGCGGCCTGATCGTCAACGGCGGCACCATCCGCTGGGCGAGCGGTTCGACGGTCGACATCACTTCCGGCGCGGGCGCCATCCCGGGCGGAGTCTCCCTGCTCAGCACGGTCCTCGTCGACACCAACGGCAACAACGTCGAGCTGGCTGGTTCGCTCGGTAACCGCGCGGCCACGGCCAACTCCCGCGAAGGCCTCTCCGGCGGCCTCACCAAGATCGGCAACGGCGTGCTCACGCTGTCCGGCGCGAACACTTTCACCGGTAACACGACGGTCATCGACGGTTCGATCCTGCTGAAGAACTCTGACGCCCTCGCCTACAGCGCCATCAACGTTACTAACGTGATGACCGCGGGCAGCATCGTCTTCGATGCGAGCGTCGCTTCGCGCACCTTCACCATCGGCGGCCTGGGCACCACGGCCCTCAGTATCCCACTCACGGACAACGCCAACATCCCGAACGCGATCACCCTCCGGGTCGGCAATGGCGGCCAGAGCACCGTCACCACCGGCGTCTTCTCCGGCGCGGGCGGGCTGACCAAGATCGGTTCGGGCAACCTGAACATCAACGGCGTCCCCAAACCTATACCGGCGCCACGACTATCATCGCCGGTGCTCCCGGCGTCACGGCCGGTTCGCCTAATAAGGTCAGCACCCTCCAGCTGAGTTTCAACACCTCCGCGGCGACCAACCTCATCTCGGCCTCCTCGGTGCTCATCCTTGGTGGCGCCTCCGCCCCGCAGATCAATACGCAGCTTTCCAGCGTCCAGCTCGCAAACGTCGGTAACGGCAGCGGACGCCTCCTTCTCACCGCCGCGGCCGCCACCACGTCCCAGGCCTTCGCCTCGACGACGCTGGGCACAGGCGCCTCAGACATCGTCTTCACCAGCAGCACCACCAATCTCGTCTCGCTCACCCTTGGCGCCATCACGCGCGGACGCGGGGCGACGCTGTTCATCGCCCAGCCCGCCAATACGCTGGCCGCCGGCAACGGTGTCCAGACGACCTCCGGTACCGCCAGCACGGTCCTTGCCGACGCTAATGGCACGGCTTACGCCGTCACGGCCGACAACGCCACGAGCGTCAACGAATGGGTCGGCAAGAACGTGGGTGGTTGGCTCGCCCCGATCGGAGCCGCGAGTTACACCGCTTCCACGCTCACCACCACCACCACTTATGCGGCGGCTAACAATCTCGACGTCGCCGTCACGAACACGGGTAATTGGGCTACGCAGACGATTAACACGCTGCGTTTCAACAACACGAACGCCCTGACGGCGACCATCGGTGCGGGTAATACCCTCACCATCGCGACGGGCGGTATCCTCTTCGGTTCCTCCGCTGGTGCCTCCACCCTCACGGGCGGTACCATCGTGCCCGGACTCGGTCGCGAGCTGGTCATCTTCGCCAACGGCAACACCCAGACCCTTAACTCCGTCCTCGGAGAGAGCCTGGCTGGTTTGACCGACGTGACCTACCGCGGGCTGGTCGGCGTCGGCGCCGGCAAGAACGACGTTATCATCGGCGCGAACAACACTTACACGGGCAACACTTACATCAGCGGCGTGCGTGTGCGCATTGGCACGGCTTCGACCGCCGCGGCGGCGACCACCGCCTCCACCACGCTCACCGTCGCCAGCTCGTCCGGTGCGCGCGTTGGTTCTTTGATCGTGGGAGCGGGCATCCCGGCGGGAACGACTGTGACCGCGATTACGGGAAACAGCCTCACCCTTAGCCAAGCTGCCACGGTCGCCAATACGGCGGCGGTAACCTATTCCAGCACCAGCCCCTTCGGTACCGGTACCAACGGTAACGTCTACATCTACGGTAATAACGGAGGTCAGTTCATGATGTTGGATAATACGGGAACGCTGACCCGTAATTGGTACGCCATCGGTGGAGGCTGGGAAGAAAGCTCCGCCGCTCCGGGTGCGTTCCACGGCGCGATTCGCCTGGGTAATAATGTCACTTTGGCCGGTACCTTGAACCTGATGGGCGACGCTTCCCTCCGTGCGACGGGCGCCTTGGCCACCGTCAGCGCCAAGCTCTACGGCGACTTCAATCTTTTCGCCCGCAGCGGTTACGCCGACGGTACGGTCAACTTCACGGGCGACAACACCGGCTGGGCAGGCTCCTACACCATCGGCTCGGGCGGTTACCGCTTCGACACGCTGGCCAACTTCGGTTCGCCGACCTCCATCCAGCTCGGTAATTACGGCTCCATCATCCCGGGCTTCGCGGGCATCCAGGCCGCCGTCATCGACAAGATCGGCTTCGGTTCCGTGGGTACCGTCGCCCTCCGCGTGGCGACGCAGGCCGAACCGCTCGACTTCCGTTCCGCCAACGCCGCCGGCCTCGTGCTCGGTGCCAACGAAAACCTGACTTATAACGGTTCATTCTTCCCGAACGTCCAGAACGGTCAGCCGACCCTGCGCCTCGGCGGCGGCGGCGCCACGCTGACCTTCGCGAACAGCATCACCGGCAACGCTGCGCTCGTGCTCACCGGTGGTTCGGCCAATAATTCCTACGGCACCGTCGTGCTGAACCCGGCCGTCGCCGGCGGGAACACCTATGTCGGCGGCACCATTGTCGGCCAGAACGGTCCCTTCGGCGTGGTGGAAGTCGCGGCCATCGCCAATCCTTGGTCGGTCTTTGGCAACGGCCCGATCACCTTCGTCAGCGCCAGCCCGACGTTCCGCCTCGCGACCGCAATCCCGAGTTTCGCGACCAATCCGCTCGCGGCCGACATGTCTTCCGCCACGAACCTCACCGCTATCAGCATCAGTGGTGGACTAAAGTTCAACCTGAACCGCGCAGCCAACACCGACATGGTCGTCTTCGCCCGCGGTATCGGCGCATACGGTCCCACCGGGTCGTTCGTGCGCGCAGGAACCGGCATCCTGCGTCTCGACGGCATCAACACCTATCTCGGCAATACCGACAACAGCGGTCCGGGCACCACGTTAGTCGGCACTCTCCTGCTCAATAACGCCAACCCGTTCAACGTGGGCTACGGCATCAACGGCGCCGCCGCTGGCAATGTCCTTTATTGGGATAACGCCATCGGCAATGTCACCCAGCTCAATCGTGACGTCGCCGTCTCGACCATCCAGGCTCCCAGCGTCGGCACCACCACCATCGTCGTGCCTGCCGGCAGCGTCCTCAATCTCGCGGGTTACAACCTCACCATCGCCGGCACGGCCAGCACCGAATTCGCCGGCTTCATCTACGGCGGCGTCGGCAATGGCGGTGCGCTCGGCGTGGGGGGACTCATCAAGGCGGGCTCGGGTACATTGACGCTCTCTTCGGCCAACGCGGCCAATTACACCGGCAAGACCACGGTGCTCGGCGGTACGCTCAGCCTTAACTTCAACAATCTGACGACCGCGCCGACCACGATCCTCAACGGTTCCAGTTCCCTGGAACTCGGCGGGGGCACCTTGAACGTGACGGCTAAGACCAGCGGCACCAACACGCAGGCTTTCTTCGCCACGACGCTGCTCGCCGGAGGTTCCCGCACGACCAGCGCCGGCACCACGATTACCGCGCTCACCCTAAATCTCGGCCTGATCACCCGTGCCAGCGCCGGCTCCGGTCTCGATTTCGGAACGGTCGCCACCACGATGGGAACCGGCGGTGTCATTGTCGGCAACACCAACGACGTCCTGACGGGTACGATTTTGGGCGGCTGGGCCACCGTCGCCAACGGCGCCGGTTTCGCCGTCGTCAGCGCGACCAAGATTGCTGCGCTGCCCTTCGTGGCTACGACCGCCACGGCGAACTCCACCGCCTCGACGTCACTCACCGTTGCCAGTGCGGTTGGAGTGTTGCCCGGCTTTAATATCGCAGGTTCGGGGATCCCGGCAGGCACTACCGTCACCGCGGTGAGCGGCAACACGTTGACGCTGAGCCAAGCGGCTACGGTCCCCAACACTTCGGACCTGAGAATTGGTAGCTACTCCTTCACCTACGCCGCAAACGCCAACGTCGACAACGGCATCTTGGCGACGATCGGCAGCTCGCCGATCACCGTCAACACGCTCCGTTTCAACTCGGCGAATGTCGTCACCCTCGACGCCACGGCCGGCCTGACCATCGCCAGCGGCGGTCTCCTCATGACCCCGACGGTCGGCGCGAACATGGTGACCATCACCGGCGGTTCGATCACTTCGGGCAACGGCCTCGACCTTATCCTCAATCAGTGGGACGGCAATGCGCAGGGCATCCTGAACGTGCAGTCCAAGATCACCGGAAATATCGGCCTGACCAAGGTCGGCACCGGCCGGGTGATTATCAAGAATTCGGCCAATGACTTCGTCGGGACGGTCAACATCGGCGGCGCGGGCGGCATCTTCCGCGTCGAAGCCTCTGGCTCCCTCGGATCCAGCGCCAACGTCGTCAACCTGATCAGCACTGGCCAGTTCCAGATCGACCAGGACGTCACCATCGCCAACCCGATCAATGTGAAGTATGCCACCGGCATCGTCGGTCAGGGCGCGATCTTCTTGGACGCCTCCTCCGGCGTCGGCACGCTTTCTGGCCCGATCTTCGTTCAGAACACGACCTTCGCGGGCGGCTTGTTCGCTTCGAACGGTGCGACGCTCGACATCACGGGCCCCGTTACGGCCGCCCCCGGCCAGATGGTCACCACGCGTGCGGGCATTGTGCGCTTCTCGAACAGCACCGGTACGCCGTCCGATTACGATTACTTCTACAACCAGCAGGCCGTCGTCACTCTCGGCGCGAACAACGCCCTCTCGACCCGCGCGATCGTGGACATCGGTTCCGTCGGCACGGCCTCGTTCGACCTCAACGGCTACAGCCAGACCATCGGCGCGCTCACCCGCGTTGCGGCCCAGACGGCCACCGTCACGAACACCGCGGGCGCGCTCTCGACCCTGACGATCAACGTCGCGGCCAACGATGGCGGCATCCTGACCGGCGACTGGACTTATGCCGGTCAGATTACCGGCAACCTGGCGGTCACCAAGTCTGGCGCGGGCATGCAGACGCTCTCGGGTGCCAACTTCTACACTGGCGGCACGACCGTCACTGCGGGCACGTTGCGCATCGGCTCGGCCACGGCCCTCGGCGGCAACACGGGTTTCAATGGTGCGCTGACCGTCAACGGCGGCACCTTCGACATCTTCGGCACGGGTAGCGCCGCGATCGGTGCCCTCGCCGGCAGTGGCGGCGTCATCACCGACTCTGGTCTGCTGGCCGGTGGTTCGGTGCTCTCCACCTTCGCCACGACGGACTCCGCGTTTGCCGGGGCGATCAACGATGGCCTCTTCCGCGGCCTCTCCTTCTTTAAGGATGGGTCCGGCGTGCTCACGCTCACCGGTACTTCCAATTACAGCGGCGTGACCAACGTCTACGCGGGCGCGCTCAACCTCGGCAGTTCGGCCGGCCTCGGCAGCGCCGCGGGCGCGACCGTGATCTCCGCCGGCGCCGCCCTGGGCGTCTTCGGTGGCATCACCAGCAACGAACCCCTCTCGCTGGCGGGCAGCGGCTTCGGCGCGGGTGTCCTGCGCAATCTCTCTGGGAACAACACCTTGGGCGGAGCCATTGTCATGAATGGTGCCTCCCGCTTCGGCAGCGACGCCGGCACGCTGACGCTTGGCGGGGCGGTTTCCTCGGCTAACGATGCCCTGACGCTGAGCGGCAACGGCGACCTCGTTCTGGCCGGCGCCGTCTCTCTCGGCTCGGCGGGCCTCACCAAAGAAGGCCTCGGTGTCGCGACCCTGTCCGCCGCCAACACCTTCAGCGGCGCCACCCTCGTGAACGCGGGCGCCCTGCGCCTGGCCCACGCCGGCGCCATGGGTTCATCCTCGGCGCTCACTGTCGCCGCTGGCGCCGGTCTGCAGTTGGCCGGTAATATCACCTACCTCGGAATCAACGCGACCTCACCGTTGCTTCAGAACATCTCCGGCACCAACGCCTGGTCCGTGAGCCTCCGTCCGGCGAATGGCGGCGCGCTCACCCTGCGTTCCGACGCGGGCGTGCTTACCCTTAATGGCCCAGGCGGATCGCTCAACGCCCAGAGCCCTGATGGCGTCAACCGCGCCCTCGTCCTGACCGGCGCCGGCGACGGCTCGCTGGCCACCGTCTTCGGCAACGCGGCTTCCTTCACGAAGAGCGGGGCAGGGGTGTGGACCTTTGACTCCGCCCAGGCCTATTCCCTCGAGACCGCGATCGACGGCGGCACAATCAAGGCCGGCGCGAACGGGTATCTCTCGGCTAACTCCGCCATCCGCTTTGCGAATGTCGTGGGCGCTCAGCTCGACCTCAACGGCACCACGCAGTCCGTCGCCACCCTCGAAGGTGCCGGCGCCACGGGTGGCGCGGTCCTGCTCGGCCTCAATGGCGAACTCACCGTGGGCGCGAACAGCGCCTTCGGCGGCTCCGTCGCTGGTTCGGGTACCAGCAAGCTCATCAAGGCCGGCTCCGGTTCCTTCACGATGGGCCCGACCAGCGCCCTCACCGGCACGGTCGCGGTCAACGTCAACGACGGCAGGCTGTCCTTCGGCGGTAGCGCCGCCGCTGGCGTCACGGCCAACGTCGCCAATGGCGCGATTCTCGGTGGTTCCGGCACGTTCTTCGGCACGGTCAATGTGGCCAATGGCGGCACGGTCCAAGCCGGCAACGGCGTCTCGGGCAGCCTCGCGATCACCAACCTCGTCCTCGGCACAATCCCGGGCAATCTTTCCACGCTCCAGTTCCGCAATATCGACCTCGGCGCTTCGGCGTCGGTCATGAACATCGGTACCCTCACCGCTAACGGTGGCGTCGGTTCCGTGTCCATCGCGGCCTTCAACGGCGGCGCGCTCGTCAATGGTACTTACGATCTGATCAACTTCACCAACGCCGTGACCGACTTCACGGTCTTCACCGTCGGGTTGATCTCCGGCCTCGGCGGCCGTCAGTCCGGCACGCTCGTCACCAGCAACGCCAACAAGCTCTCCGTGCTCGTCGCGGGTAATTCCGTCCGCTGGCAGGGCGATGTCAGCGGCGTCGCCGACCCCGTCTGGTACGTCCCCGCTGGAACACCCGGCGCCGGCGCACAGAACCTCCGCGTCGTCCCAGGCGGCGCCCCAACCGATTTCCAAGCCAACGACGCCATCGTCTTCAATGACGACGCCGCCAATGGCACCGTCGTAATCAGCGATGGCAACGTCTCGCCTTCGAGCCTGACGATCGATAATTCCGCGAGGATCTACGCCTTCAGTGGCACCAAGGGCATCACCGGCGCGACCGGCATCGTCAAGAACGGCGTGGGCGCCGCGTCCTTCGCGAACGTCGGCAACGCCTTCACCGGCGGCGTTACCCTCAACGCCGGCACGCTCACCTTCACTTCATCCCAGAACATCGCGGGCGGCATCACCGTCAACGCCGGTACCCTCGTCTTTGGCGCTGGCAACTCCGTCGCTGGCGGCGTGATCATCAACGGCTCTGGCGCCATCGTCCAGAATGCCACGAACGGGATCGGCCTGGGCAGCACGCTCGCCTTCGGCAGCGGCTCGACGGGCACCTTCTCGCTCAACGGCACCGACGCCTCGCTCAACGGACTCACCACGCACGTGACGGCCGGCTCGCCGGTCATCTCCAACGGTGCAGCCGGTTCGTCGGGACTCACCATCAACGTCGCTTCCGGCACTGACACTTTCGGTGGCTCTATTGTTAACGGTGGCACCGGATCACTCAGCTTCTTCAAGCAAGGCTCAGGTAAGCTGGTCCTCACGGGCGCTAATACCAACAGCGGCAACATCGTCGTTGCCGGCACGCTCGAGGTCGGGCAGGGCGGCTCCATTGGCAATGTCGGAATCTCAAGCGGTTCAATCCTCTCGTTCAATCGTCCGGACAGCTTCACTTACTCCGGTGCGACCGGTAACGGTGGCTTCAATAACGCTGGCTCGGTGACCATCCTCGGCGGCGGCAACATGACCCTCACGGGATCGTTTGGTCATGACGGCGGCACGAACGTCGCCGCGGGTCAGATTCTCACCCTCGGTAACGGCGGTTCGATTGGCGGCGCTGGCGTCCTCACGGTCGACGGTTCGCTCAAGGTCAACAACACCGGCTCAGCTTCGATCGGTGCCGTCATCGGTGGCCTCGGCAGTCTCTCCGTCGACGCGGGAGCCCTCGTGCTCACGGGCTCGAATGTCTACCAGGGGGTGACCACGGTCGCTTCCGGAGCGACCCTGCAGGTTGGCAATGCTGGCTCCGTCGGCGCCTTGCCGCCTTCCGCCGTCGTCACAACAACGGCACGCTCGTCATCAGCCGCTCGGACAGCCTCACCTTCGCCAATAGCGTCAATGGCAGCGGCGACTTCATCAGCCGCATGGCCGCCGGCGGCACGCTGACCCTTGCGGGTAGCAACGCCTTC
>JGI12421J11937_10000644_pt1 | contig 13842 bp, 10 predicted proteins | sample LakErihyJuly2011_2_FD_11937 | JGI IMG/M metagenome (IMG submission 11937)
AATGAATATGTTTTAACAACTAATGATGTTGAAGAATTTTCCCCAAACGAAATTAAAGGTAGTTTTAATGACTACGAAGACCAAGATGAAATGATGTAATATATTAATTATTTAATAAAAATCTCTATATATTTTTACTTACCTTATTGACTACTATTTTTATTTAACTTATACTTTCTATTATAAACTTTTAAAAAATATACAAACAATGGCGACAAACAATTCCTTTGATGCGGTTTTGGCTCAGTATGAGAGTTCAAAACAAAGTGGTTCTTCTTCCACTTCAAAATTTACACAAGAAGAAAGAATGAAAAAGTATTTCGCAGCAATCCTTAAGGATACCGAAAAACAAGGTCAGAGAATAATCCGTATTTTACCTACAACAGATGGGTCATCACCTTTTAAAGANGTNTGGTTCCACGAAATTAATGTTGATGGTAAATGGCAAAAGTTCTATGATCCNGGAAAAAATGACAACGAACGTTCACCTTTAAATGAGGTNTATGAAGAGTTGATTTCAACAGGTCGTGAATCCGACAAACAATTAGCAACACAATACAAATCACGTAAGTTTTATATTGTTAAAGTAATTGACCGTGATCACGAAGATGATGGTGTTAAATTTTGGAGATTTAAACACAATTACAAACAAGAAGGAATTCTTGATAAAATCATTCCAATTTGGAAAGCAAAAGGTGATGTTACTGACTCTGATAATGGTCGTGACTTAATCCTTGAACTTGCAAAGGCAAAAACTCCAAAAGGGGCAACATATACGGTTATTCAAACCGTTATGTACGACGATCCGGCACCAACACATGAAGACGCGAAACAGTCATCAACGTGGATCAATGATGAGTTGACTTGGGAGGACGTATACTCTAAAAAACCTGTAGAATACCTTGAGTCTATTGCTAGAGGAGAAACCCCAAGATGGGATTCAGATGCTGGAAAATACATGTATTCTAATAATGAGGTTTCAGAAGTTTCATTAGGAGGTTCAAAATCTATTAATGAAGTGGTAGACCCTCAATTAAATTCAGAGGTAGACGAAGAACTACCTTTCTAAAAATCAAAACGTAGACACTTGGGTAACTGAGTGTCTATATTTTTTAATATCAAAAAAAAATGGACAAAATATCAGAAAAAATGTATGAGGCATTATCCTTAAAATATCGGTCTGAAATGGCTGAGGCGGAAGCCACTTTATTAGTTTATTTTACAAATTCTGTTGGAATTGGTGAACATCCACAACACATTGAAGAGATGGATAAGATGGTTGAAAAAATGGTAAACGCTACCGATAAATTAAATTCATTAGAAACGTTTCGTAAATATAATTTTTAAAACATGGCAATAAGAAAAAGAGAAATATCTTTAGAAGATATTAAAGGAAAATTCTCAACAAAAACAAAGTATAAAACAGAAAGTTTTTATAATATTGGGGAAGCTTTTTTAGAGTCATGTGGATTACCGGGGCCTATTATGGGAGGTATTAATATGTTCTTAGGGCATTCAAATACATCAAAAACAACCGCAATGATTCTTGCGGCAGCTGATGCTCAAAAAAAAGGTCATTTACCTGTTCTTATTATTACTGAGAAAAAATGGTCTTGGGAACATGCAATTGAATTAGGGTTACAGGCAGAGAAAAACGAATTTGGTGAGTATGATGGTATGTTTATTTTTAACGATTCATTTGATGTAATTGAACAAGCGACTGAGTTTATTAATGAAATACTTGATTCCCAAGAAAAGGGAGATATACCTTATAACTTATTGTTTTTATGGGATAGTATTGGTAGTGTACCTTGTCAGATGACTTTTGATGGAAAAGGTGGTGGGATGCACAATGCAAAAGTGTTAGCGGATAAGATCGGGATGGGAATTCATTCAAGAATCTCAAAATCTAAAAAAGAAGATTATCCTTATTATAACACTCTTGTAATTTTAAATCAACCATGGGTATTACTTCCTGATAATCCATTTGGACAACCTGAAATAAAGGCTAAGGGTGGTGAGGCAATATGGTTAGCGTCTTCATTAGTCTTCTTATTTGGCAATCAGAAAAAGGCCGGTATTAGTCACATTGATGCTACTAAGAATGGTAGAAAAGTGTCATTTGCAATTAGAACTAAGATTTCTATATTAAAGAATCATGTTAATGGTCTTGGGTATAAAGATGGTAAGATCATTGCAGTACCACAAGGTTATATTGCGGACACAAAAGAATCTTTGGATAACTATAAAAAAGAATATTCAGATTATTGGGAAACAAAATTAGGGTATTCAGATTATTCTTTAGCTGAATCTGATGATGACTCTGACGAGTAAAAAAAGTATTTTCAAACGACTTAAAAAATTTAAATGTTCAAAACATTAATTGTTGATGGTAACAATTTATTAAAAATAGGATTTCACGGAGTTAAGGATTTTTATAATAATGGGAAACACATTGGTGGGACTTGGCATTTCCTTAACACAATTCGTAAATTCTTAGAAGAAACCAATTATAACAAAGTTATGGTTTTTTGGGATAGTAAAGAAAGTTCAACACAGAGAAGAACCTTATATCCAAAATACAAACTAAATCGTAATCCTTCTGAAAATGAAGTTAAGGATGATTCTTTTAATTATCAAAAACAGAGAGTTAAACAATATTTAGAAGAGATGTTTGTAAGACAATTAGAAACAGAAAGTTCTGAAGCTGATGATCTTATTGCTTATTACTGTAAAGTCTCTTTAGACGAAGAAAAAACCATATTCTCAAGTGATAGAGATCTAACTCAATTAATATCTAATAAAGTTTCAATTTATTCACCACAAACAAAGAGATATTATAAGTTTGGCGATAAAATAAAATTGAAAGAATATGAATTTCCACATCATAATGTAAAAACTGTAAAAATATTAACAGGGGATAGTTCTGATAATATTGATGGTATATTTTATCTTGGTGAGAAAACTTTAGTTAAGTTTTTTCCTGAGATACTTGATTCAGAAGTTTCTTTTACCGATATTTTAACAAGAGGTAAAGAATTACTGAAAGAAAATAAAGATGTGGTTGTTTTACAAAATTTACTAAGTGGAAAAACAAAAGATGGTATATTTGGAGATGAGTTTTTTGTTATAAATGAAAAAATTGTTGACTTAGATTCCCCTTTAATATCTAACGAAGTAAAAGAATTGGTTGAAATGTACAAATCCGAATCGATGGATCCCGATGGAAGAGGACATAGAAATCTAATAAGAATGATGATGGAGGATGGGTTTTTTAAATACTTACCAAAAGGAGATGATAATTGGGTAAATTTCTTAAAACCATTTTTAAAACTATCAAGAAAAGAAAAAACAAAATTTAGAAATAAAAAGTAAAAAAAGTAAAATTATGAGAGATCAAGATGTGACAAAAGTAGAGTTTTTATTAATGTGTAATGATAATATTGTTGTACAAAGATTTTTTAATGTGAAAGGTTTTAATAAAAACGCACATAAATCAGAAGAGTTCTATGATTATATCCGTTTATTTACGGAAAGACTACAAAACAACCTAAAAATGAGGACCATTGTTTATATGTTGGATAATCAGTATGAAATTAGTGGGAATCCCGATATGTTAAATACATCAATTACTGATGGTCCCGAAAATTTTAATTTATATATTAAACTTGGGGACATGACAATTTGTCAGAGGACATTTAACGCAAAACTATACCCACCAAAGGTAAGATATACCGTAGACCTACGCCCACAACTAAAAGGGGTACTTAGTGACCTAACTGACATTTTTTCAGATAAAGATTTTAATTTTTATTACCCTGAATTTATGCAAAACTAATAGTATTTATCATTACTAACCGAAGTAAAATATATGGCGACAAACAAAAATTTTGAGTATTTGGGAAATGTTTTTCAATTACAATTATTAAATCAAATTATCTTAGATAAGGACTTTTCACATTCAATTATTGATGTAATTGAGAACAATTATTTTGAGAATAAATACTTTAAGATAATTATTCAAATGATTAGAGAGTATTATATGAAATACGATCACACACCATCATTTGAAACATTAGAACAGATTACAAAATCTGAATTACAACAAGAGATTGCATCTAAAATAGTTTTGGATACAATTAAGAAAATTAAGGAAGCTCCTATAGATGGGGTAACTTTCGTTCAGGAAAAGGCTTTAAAATTTTGTAAACAACAAGAGTTACAAAAAGTAATGGGTAAGGCTCAAAAAATCATTGATGGTGGTGAATTTGAAAATTACGATACTCTTGAAGAACTGGTTAGAGGGGCATTACAAGTTGGAGCAAAAGACACAAGTATATTAAATGTGTTTTCTAATATTGATCAAGTGTTAGAAGATGATTATAGACACCCAATTCCAATGGGAATACCTGGGATTGATAGACTATTAAAAGGTGGTTTAGCAAGAGGAGAAATTGGNGTTATTTTAGCACCAACAGGTGTAGGTAAGTCTACTATTTTAACTAAGATTGCAAATCATGCATTTAACTTGGGAAATAACGTATTACAGATCTTTTTTGAGGATAACCCAAAAGTAATCCAAAGAAAACATTACACACTTTGGACAAAGATTCATCCTGACGAATTGTCAGAAAAAAGAGATGAGGTTATTACAAAAGTTAAGGAAATTGAGGAGAGTATGCCAAATAAGTTAATTATGAAAAAATTACCGTCGGATACTGTAACAATGTTACAAATTAAAAATCAAATTAGAAAAATGATTGCTGATGGGATGAAGGTTGATATGGTATTACTTGATTATATTGATTGTGTTGTTCCTGATAAAAATTTGGGGGATGAATGGAAAAGTGAGGGATCTGTGATGAGAGGATTTGAATCGATGTGTCACGAATTAAATTTAGTTGGGTGGACTGCAACACAAGGTAATAGAAGTTCTATATCTTCTGAGGTTGTTACCACAGACCAAATGGGTGGATCAATTAAAAAGGCTCAAGTTGGTCATGTCATTATTACTGTGGCAAAAACACTACAACAAAAAGAAATGAAAATGGCAACTATTGCAATTACTAAGTCAAGAATAGGTGATGATGGTGTTGTATTTGAAAATTGTAAATTTGATAATGCGATGATAGATATTGATACCGAAAGTTCTATGACTTTCTTAGGTTTGGAAGAACATAAAGAAAAAAAACAACAAGCAAGAGTCAGAGAGTTGATGGAACAACGACAACGACAACAAAAACAAAAAGACGAAACAATCAATAATTAATTTTAAAAAAAAATGGAAAAGATATTAAAGGAAAACCCTAATAGATTTGTTATTTTCCCAATTGAACACAACGATATTTGGGAATATTATAAAATGCATCAGGCAGCGTTTTGGACGGCTGAAGAAGTAGATTTAACAAATGACATTCGTGATTGGGAAAAATTAACAGATAATGAAAAGTTCTTTGTGAAGAACGTATTATCATTTTTTGCCGCATCTGATGGAATTGTAAATGAAAATTTGGCGGAGAACTTCTATCGTGAAGTACAATATCCTGAAGCTAAATTTTTCTACGGATTTCAATTGGCAATGGAAAATATTCACTCATTAATGTATTCATTATTAATTGACACTTACATTAGTAACCCAAAAGAAAAGGATGAGTGTTTTAATGCAATTGAGAACTTACCGGCAGTTAAGAAAAAGGCAACATGGGCTCTTGATTGGATTGATAATGGATCTTTCCAAGAAAGATTGGTGGCATTCGCTGCGGTTGAAGGCATCTTCTTTTCAGGATCATTCTGTTCGATCTTTTGGATGAAATCAAGAGGAATAATGCAAGGGTTGTGTAATGCAAATACGCTTATCTTTAAAGATGAAAACTTACATTGTGATTTTGCAATTCACTTATTAAATAACCATTGTAATGAAAGACCATCTGATAAAAGAATTAAAGAAATTTTGTTATCGGCTTTAGAAATTGAAAAAGAATTCATTACCGAGTCATTACCTGTATCATTGATCGGAATGAATTCAAACTTGATGAAACAATATTTGGAGTTTGTTGTTGATGGTCTTTTAGTTAAATTTGGATGTAGTAAAGAATTTAACGTTGAACAACCATTTAAATTTATGGAACAAATAGCGGTTGAAACAAAAGGTAATTTCTTTGAATCAAGAACAATGGAATACCAAAAAGCGAAATTGAATGAAACGATTACGTTTGAAGAAGATTTTTAAATATTAAAAAATTATTATGTCACTTAAAATATCAAAACGAGATGGGGATAATGTAACGTTTAACCCACAGAAAATTTACAACCGAGTTAAAAAATCAGCAAAAGGTTTGAATGTTAATTCAGACGAGATCTTTATTAAGGTTATTACTTCAGTACCAACTGAAGGTGAAATAACAACAAAAGAATTAGATAAATTGATTTATGAGATTGCAGCGTCTTACACTGGTAGTCATCATGATTATTCAAGATTGGCTTCTTCAGTTGCAATTTCTTCATACCATAAAGAAACCAATCCAAGTTTTTCAGAAACTATGAATTTGTTATTCAGTGATGGTATTATCAATGAAAAATTGATTGAAACAATTAAAGAATATGGTGAGGACAGTATCGATGCGGTTATTAACCATGAAAATGATTATAATTTTGATTATTTTGCTTGGAGATCTTTACAAGAAATGTACTTATTAAAAAGACCTAATGGTGTTGTTGTTGAAAGACCACAACATATGTATATGAGGGTTTCATTATGGGTTACAGATAACTTTGTAGATGCGGTTGAGTACTACAAATCATTGTCAAATCAACTTATTTCTAAGGCAACACCAATTATGATTAATGCGGGTACAAAAGTACCTCAATTAGCATCTTGTGTTTTACATTACAATAATTCAGATTCAAGAAGTGGGTTGTTAAATACATTAACTGACATATCAACTTATTCTTCAGATGCTGCAGGGATTGGGTTATCAATGTCTAATATTAGAAGTAAAGAAAGTAGAATATCAACATCAGGTGGATATGCTGGTGGATTATTAAAATATCTTAAAATAGTTAACGAATCTTTACGTTTCTTTAACCAACAAGGTCGTAGACCAGGGTCAGCGGCAATTTATCTTGAACCTTGGCATAAAGATATTTTTGATTTATTGGATATTAAAAAGAATACAGGTGCTGAAGAATTAAGGGCTCGAGATTTGTTTACGGCACTTTGGATCCCCGATAATTTCATGAGAGCGGTAAAAGACAATACTGAATGGTATTTGTTCTGTCCTAATGATATTATTACTGCGGGTATCAAACCATTACAAGAGTCTTTTGGTGATGAGTATGAAGAAAATTATAATAAGGCGGTTTCTTTAGGTTTAGGTAAAAAAGTTAAAGCACAAGACATTTGGTCCAAAATTATTGAATCACAAATTGAATCTGGTATTCCTTATTTATGTTCTAAAGATAGTGCAAACAGAAAGACTAACCACCAAAACATTGGGGTGATTAAACAATCTAACCTTTGTAATGAGATTTACCAATACACAGATGAGGAAACCACCGCAATATGTACATTATCTTCAATTGTCCTTAAAAACTTCATTACAAATGGTAAATTTGATTTTCAATTGTTGTTTAGTGAAGTAAGAAAAGTAGTTAGAACTTTAAATAAAGTTGTAAATATCAATAATTACTCAACACAAAAAGGATTGAAAGGTGGTTTAGATCAACGTGCAATTGCTATCGGAACACAAGGTTTAGCTGATGTGTTCTACTTACTTGACTTAATCTTTACTGATGAAGAGGCAAAGATCTTGAACAAACAAATCTTTGAAACCATTTATTATGGGTCTATCTATGAAAGTAATCAGTTATGTATGAATGGCAAACATGAACCATACAAACACTTTAAAGGTTCACCAATGTCTAACGGAATTTTCCAATTTGATATGTGGGGGTTAGACAGTAGTCAACTTTCTGGTATGTGGGATTGGGATAAATTGAAGAAAAGCGTTATTGATTATGGAGTTTGTAATTCACTATTTACGGCACAAATGCCGGTAGCGTCTTCGGCTAAGATTACAGGATCATTTGAGATGACGGAACCTGCTCACTCAGCGTTATTTAACAGAAGAGTTGTTGGTGGTGAGATTATGATTGTTAACAAATACTTAATTTCTGACTTTGAGAAAATTGGAATATGGTCTGAAGATTTAAAAAATGAAATTATAATTAATGAGGGATCAATTCAAAACATTAATTTCAATAACTACTTAGATTCTGAAGACAAACATTATAATAAGAAAGTTAAAAGAATTGAGCATTTGATACCTAAATATAAAACAATTTGGGAGATATCACAAAAAGAACTTATCAACATGGCGGCAGACAGAGCACCATTTATTGATCAATCACAATCAATGAATATCTATATGTCAAATCCAACTTTATCTAAGATTACCTCATCACACTTCCACTCTTGGGAGAAAGGTTTGAAAACACTTTGTTATTATGTAAGAACAAAGGCAATTTCAACGGGAGCAAAACACTTAGCATTGGACATGACAAAAAGAGAACCAATTAAAAAAGTTGAAACACCTAAAGTAGACTTTTCAGATATTTCATTACCACAAAAACCTGATAGTTCAGAGTTTGAGTGTTTTGGATGTTCATCTTAGTATAGATTGTATATTACGATGGGAAATCACGGCTTAGGTCGTGATTTTTTATTTTACATGTATTTATTCAAAACACATAGATACTATATTTATTAGATATGGCGAATGGAATAACATATGGAATAAATTTTCCCTTCAGAGAATCATTTGTTGGTAGGTATTTAGATGCCTCAGACACAAGTGAAGAGGAGGTAAGAAGTAATTTAGTTCACTTATTATTAAGTAAGAAAGGAACTAGATACTTTCTTCCTGATTTTGGGTCAAGATTATATGAATATATTTTTGAACCATTAGATGGACCTACCTTTAGTGAAATTGAAAGTGAAATAAGGGATTCGGTTGGTAAATATATGCCTGGTATTCTAATAACAAGTATTAAAATTACCGACGCATCAATGGGGGATGAAAATAAGGGGACATACATTAATCAATATGGTGAAAAAGAGTTTACAGTTCCTAATATTGCACAATTAGAACACACCGCAAAAATTAAGATTGATTATAGAAATACTAATAATGCCTTTAACCCAACTGATTTTGTAATTATTAATATTTAATAGTATATGGCAAATAAAAAAATATCGTACACAACAAGAGATTTCGCAGGTATAAGATCTGAGTTGATAAACTTCACAAGAACTTATTATCCTGATTTAGTCCAAAACTTTAATGATGCTGGTGTATTCTCAGTATTATTGGATTTAAATGCTGCCGTAACGGATAACCTACAATTCCAAATTGATAGAAGTATTCAAGAAACCGTATTACAATACGCACAACAAAAATCATCAATTTATAATATTGCAAGAACATATGGTTTAAAGATCCCAGGATCAAGACCATCAGTTGCCTTAGTTGACTTTTCAATTACAGTTCCCGCTTTTGGGGATAAAGAAGATTTAAGATATTGTGGAGTATTGAGAAGAGGATCTCAATTAAACGGTGCTGGTCAACCATTTGAAACTGTTTATGATATTGATTTTTCTTCTTCTGTAAATGCGGAAGGTTCACCTAATAGATTAAAAATCCCAAACTTTGATGCTAATGGTAACATTTTAAATTATACTATTACAAAAAGAGAAGTTATTGTTAATGGGATAACAAAAGTTTTTAAAAGAGTAATTACCCCAAATGATGTTAAACCTTTCTTTGATTTATTTTTACCTGAAAAAAATGTTTTAGGCATTACTAGTGTTTTATTAAAGGATGGAACACAATACACTTCTCCACCGGCACCACAAGAATTTTTAGGTTTAAATAATAGATGGTATGAAGTGCAAGCGTTGGCTGAAGATAGAGTATTTGTGGAAGACCCAACTAAACCATCAGATCAACCTGGTATTAAAGTTGGTAAATATATTGTTACTAATAATAAATTTATAAGTGAATATACACCGGAAGGATTTACTAAATTAACGTTTGGTGGTGGAAATGTGTCTGCAGATGAACAATTAAGAGAGTTTGCTAGAGATGGTGTTGGTTTTGACCTTAACAAATATGTTAATAATTTTGCTTTAGGTAGTGCATTAAAATCAAATTCAACATTATTCATCCAATACAGAGTTGGTGGTGGTCAATCAACTAACTTGGGGGTTAATATAATCACTCAAGTTGGTACCGTTTCATTTTTTGTTAATGGACCATCAGATTCGGTAAATGCGAGTGTTGTGAACTCTTTAAGGGTAAACAATGTAACTGCGGCAATTGGAGGGGCAAACCCACCCACAACCGAAGAGGTTAGACAATATGTAACATATAACTTTGCGGCACAAAACAGAGCGGTTACAGTCAATGACTATGAATCTATAATAAGAACAATGCCATCTCAATTTGGTGCTCCGGGTAAAGTTTCAATTGTTGAAGAAAACAATAAAATAAAGGTTAAAATGTTGTCTTATGATGTTAATGGTAACTTAACTGAGATAACATCAAACGTATTAAAAAGTAATGTTGCAAATTACCTCTCTAATTATAGAATGATTAATGATTACATATCTGTGGAAACGGCAAATGTAATTGATTTGGCATTTGAAATTGATGTTGTTTTAGATGCTAGCCAAAATCAAGGATCTATTGTTTCTAAAATTATCAATATTGTTACAACATATTTTAGTCCTACTGTTCGAGGGTTAGGTCAGAATGTTTATATTTCCGAAATTAAGAGATTAATACAAAGTGAAAATGGGGTGATATCTATTTCTGAAATCAGAGCATTCAACAGAGTGGGTGGTCAATATTCTTCATCACAAACATCTCAAAAATATTTAAATAATACAACAAAACAAATCGATTTAGTTGCCGACACAATTTTTGCTGAACCAACTCAAATATATCAAATTAGGTTCCCAAACAAAGATATTAACGTGAGTGTGCTTAACTTTAAGACTATTAATTTCTCTTGATAATTTATTTTTAGTAAAAAAGAATTATTTTTTGAAAATAGGAAATAAACTATTTATCAAAAAAGAGTAAATAATGCCAAAATCATATAGAATAAGGACTACCCCTGGTAGTGACAAATCAATAAAGATTGAGTTAGAACAAGATTTTGAATTTTTGGAGATTTTATCTTTAAAGATAAATCAAGGTGACATATACTCAAGAATGTGTGCCGATTATGGTGTTATTATTGGTAGAGTTTTGGTTAATAATGGGTATGGTTTGCCAAATGCAAGAGTTTCTGTTTTTATACCTATTGAAGATGCCGATTTAGAAAACCCAATTATATCTGAATTATATCCATATAAATCAATTTCGGATGTCAATGAGGATGGTTACAGATATAATTTATTACCTAAAGAACCTTCTTATGCTGGTCACGCAGCAACTGGAACATTCCCAACAAAAAATGAAGTATTAACAGATCAATCTTACGTTGAGGTTTATGACAAGTATTATAAGTTTAGTGTAAGAACAAATGATAGTGGTGATTATATGATTTTTGGCGTACCAACAGGTACTCAAACATTATTAATGGATGTTGATTTATCTGATATTGGATGTTTTTCATTATCACCACAAGATTTAATTACCGCTGGATTAGGCGTTGAATCACAAGTTAATGGGTCAAGTTTTAAAACATCGACTAACTTAAATGAATTACCACAAATTGTTTCCTTAAATAAAATTATTGAGGTTGCTCCATTATGGGGGGAACCTGAAATTTGTTTATTAGGGATTACAAGATCGGATTTTGATTTAACGGCTAGTGCCAATATAACAATTAAACCAACATCTGTTTTCATGGGTTCATTAGTGGCCACAACAGATGATGATTCGGTTAAAGTAAGTTGTAAACCAAAAAATAATACGGGAAATTTATGTGAATTGGTTTCGGGACCTGGACAAATTCTTTCAATAAGGCAAACAATTGAGGTTGATCAATATGGAAGACCTATACTTGAGGTTCACGAATTAGAAGAAAATGGAAAAGTAATTGATTCAGATGGGGTATTTTTAATTAATGTACCAATGAATTTAAATTATATTGTTACCAATGAATTTGGGGAACAAGTTTTATCGGACGACCAAACAAAGGGTATTCCGACAAAAGGTAAATATAGATTTAAATTTAAGTGGCAAAACGAACAAGGATTACAAAACCCATTTATGAGGGGCAACTACCTTGTTCCAAATATTAAAGAGTATGGGTGGACAAACTCCACACTTGATCCGCTACAACAATCATCAACAGGAATTCAATTAACAATACAACCATTACCACAACCTCCTGTTGGAACTATTAATATTTTTTTATCAACTGGAGGTTTAGTTTTAGACAACCAAGCAAATATAAGTAGTTTTTCTGTTTTACTAAATGGTCTTCCTTATTTTGGAGATGTGACAAGTATTCCGATTAATACGGTTCCAATGATTGTGACAATTAGTCCATTGTTAATTGATGTTACGTCTGCTGGTGTTTTAGATTTTGTATTTTATCAACAAGATACGTTTGATGCCTTAAGATCATATGCCTTTAGTTTGGATTGGGATGATTATATTGATCCTCAAGAGGCAATAAATTGTGATGATACATTTTATGAGTTTAATTATAATAAAGTATATACTACTGCAATGTTTTTGGACAGATTTAAATATGGTGCTGGTAGAGCGAGACATTTAGGGATAAAAGAAATTGACGATAGGACTTGTAAAACTACTGTTAATACATTTCCAACTAATGATATTATTCGAAATTTTGATTGGATCTTTTTCTTATTCAATTTATTATTAAATATATTGATTATACCTCTTTTAGTTTTACTTTGGGTGGCTCATTTTGTTGCGTTTACGTGGAGAGTCCTTAAATATATGTTAATTTTTTATGCTATATTTTTAGGAATAGAGGCAATTGTGATTGCAACACAAGCGACATTGAGTTTAATTCAGGCAAGTACCACATTTAATCTTGGTGGTCCAGTAATAAGTCCTGGGTTAATATTAACGGTTGTTTATCAGTATTTTGTTGCGACAATAAAGCTAGCACTTTCAATTACATTTGCGTATTTTGTGAATAAATATGTAAATGCGAATTTAAACAACTTCCCAAGACTTGGTTTACCAATGATATCATCACCGGAATGTACCACTTGTGATTGTGAATGTAACAACGCAAACATTGATGATGTTACTACAGATTCAGTACAACAAGGTATTAATGATACGGTTTCTTCTCTTAGTTCAAGTTCAGAATTTGCACAATCGACCTCATTCTTAGCACCATTAAATTTGCCGGGAACATATGATGTTGAACACCCAAATTTTAAAATAAGACCGAATTATGATTTTGATGATAGTGGAAATGGTTATTTTGATTGTGGTGATCAATATTTATCTTTAACCTATTCTGTTAGTCAAAATGATATTGTTTCAGATGTTATTGTTAGATCAATTTTAGATTTTAAAAGACTTTTTTCTGGTTATGATGTGTTAACAGGTTTCCATGAATATGAAAAGTTTCATGCTCCACAACCATTTCTATTCGCTGGTGATAAAAGTAGTGGTAATGATGATAGATGGTTTGGATATCCAACAAAGGAAACATTTCCACAAAAACTTAATGAATTTAACACAAGAGATAAGTACTTTAATAATATTGGGTCTGGCGCTAATCAAGTAAAAATAACTGTTAATCCACAGTTAAGTTTACCACCATATAATTTAGGGACAC
>JGI12421J11937_10000645_pt1 | contig 13839 bp, 6 predicted proteins | sample LakErihyJuly2011_2_FD_11937 | JGI IMG/M metagenome (IMG submission 11937)
GGTTCAATTTCGAAGCTTGACTCGAGGCTATTCGCTTTTAACTAATCCGTTTAATTTTCGTTTAGATGATCTACTTGATCCTAATTATACAGTTTTTTTTCTTTCTAGTCGCGATAAGGTTATTAATGCTGGCAGTTCTGAGGGATGGGCGTTAAATGAAATTTTTTTTTATTCCTACTCTCTTGGTCGTAACCGAAACCACTATCCTAGAACATATATTTCATTGACTAATGAGAATCAGTACGGTACTACGCATTTGAGTAAAGGATTTTTATCTGATTTATCTGATTTCATACATGTTTCCATTGAAAAAGAAGTTAGAGATTTTTCTCAGGATGAGACCTCGGTGAAAGAACAAAAAGATATCTTTGGTAGCTGTCTGGTTACGAATCATCGCCAAAAATTGGTTGTGTATAGAAATCCTGAAAATAAATTAGTTTTGGTGGCAGATGGTGCATCTCAAGTTTTAGAAAATGTTGACCATCTCTGGATAAAAATAAAAGAAATTGCGATTTCACTTTATTCTCAGCGAAAAGAAGAAGATTTATTTACTGTAATCTTCGGTGAACTTTCTGAAAATCCAGATCGGCCAAAAGCCTTTGATGAATTAGAAAAAACACGTCGTCCAGAAGATGGTTTGTTGGAGCAAGATATCGTATTGCATTCGGACGAAGATTTTGCTGATTTGCTGAGAAACGATGACAGAAGCATTAAAGTCATTGGTCACGATGGTGCTGAAAAAAATATACCTGAAGCTGAAGCGCAGAAATTACGTGAAGTTCGGCTTAAATTAGGTGAATTTGTCAGGCGTATGAAAAAAACAAACGATGCTGAAGCTGATCATGCGCGAAAGCTTCTCGTTGAACCAAACGCCAATGGTAATTCATGGGAAAAAGTTGCACACATTATTTCAGAATGTATGCAACTTTCGGTTGATGAGTTTAAAAAGAAGGAAGGCTGGTTTCGAAGATTTTTTGATCTAGAAAAGTCTAGGGAGCAAGATTCGTTACGTTCACTTCGAATTTTGTTTAATCAGTTTACTAAAGAAATTAAAGCTGCAATTCCTGGTTCGACCGTGAGTTATTCTGAGCAGCGATTTTGTTATAATGTTAGACTTGAAATTGGTGAAGATTCATTTTGGATTGTTATAGCAAACCCCTTAGGGTATGTTTTAAACCGCAAGAGTAAAGATGGCGACAATCTTTCTACGCGGCAGATTACACGCGCCGCATTGGTTGCTGATTTTATTAATACTGATCTTCAGTGCACAGAATACGGATTCAGCGCACCTCAAATGAAGTTGTGCTTGCGAAAAGGTGCAGCAAAAGAAGGTCTGATGGATGATCGCTTTCTGATTGCTATTGAGAAGATTGAGTCTGTGCCAGCCGTAGGTGGTGCAGGTGTTGGCGCTGCGCCAGCAATGTTTACGGTTCAGCAGCTGTGCAAGATTGCTGAGATTATGGAGCGTGCGGGAAGTATTGCATGGGATGATACGTATCTGGTGTCTATTCCGCCGGTTGAAGGATCAGATAGTATTGGTTCACATAGATTTATGAATTTAACTGCGAGAAAAGGGTTCTTTTTTCAAAAGCATAAGTGTCCAGCATTAAAGCCATATATGCTTTTGGATAGAGTTCCTAGCGAGCTTTGGAGCCATGAATTTGCAGAGTTTGTTTATTCTCGTCGCGTTGGTGCACGAAGAATAAAACTTTTCAGTAAAATTTACCCAAGCGAATTGGATGATTTTTTGTTTGATCGCATTGCGTTGTTGTTAGATAATCCATGGAAGCAATTAAGGAAATTTGGGATCCCAAGAGAGACTGATTCTGGTAAACCAGCCTTGCAAATAGAATGCTTTAATCGTCGATTACTCTGTGATTATTTAGTTACGTTGAAAGCGTGTGGATTGCTCGATGAAGATCACGCAAATCGAATCCAAGATTTTTGGTTTAACGAAGATGCCATAAATGGGGAATCTTTTCTTATGGCTTCAACCAGAGAGAACATTTGTTTCATTGCTCGAAAGGAAAAGTTTGTAACAATTTCGCGGGGAACTCGAGTGCACAGAATTTTCGGTCAAGAAGGCGAAGCTGACGATGATGCATTCTGGCAAGAGCTTTTTGATTATGAGCGAGATGTTTTTACTCCCGCATATGAAGCGGCGCTTATGGCAAAAGAAGATTCATCTGCTGATGGCGTTCGAGCTGGTGCAGGAGCATTTGTTGATCACGTTTCAGGTCAAGCAGCGGGTGGGTTATGATTTTTCAACGTTTTTTTATTTCAGTGCTCTTGCTTGCACCAGTTTTTGGAGCAGCCGCACCAGATTTGCCTACTTTTTCGGAAGAAAAAGACTCTCGCGTATTGTTGTTTGAGCATTCCGTTTTGTGGCCATCTCGCGGTATGCCGCATGAAGTGAAAGCTTATTTCAAGCAGGTTGAGGTTTTGCCAACGTCTACAACGAAAGTTAGTTTGGTTCCAAGTCGCGCACAACGGCATTTGGCAACTTTTGCTCAGCCCAAATCACATGCTGCGTTTTTGAAAACACCTTATTTTTATAAAGTTTTTGATGAAATGATGCTCTTTATTGAGCGATTTCAAAAGACAAAAAATCTGAAAACTACTTTTTCGGTATTGTTTGATCGCTCACAACGGGAAGACGCTATTGTTACGTCGTTTGATTTTGAGAAAAAAAATAACAAAATTGTGTGCAACCTGGTTGTTAATGCGCTTACACAGACCGTTGATACTGAATTAGTCAATTTGGTGCAGTCATTAATTTGTGATGATTCATTGGTAGCCCGTCATTGGGGTAAGGGGTTATTTGCCACGGCGGCCTTGTTGGCGGTGATTTTTAAGAAAGAATTGCCATTGGGGATTGGAAAAAAATTTCAATCATTTTATGAGCAAGCGGAGCGTGAAGTTGCGCGAGTGTATCCTGGTATTTTCGGTGAATGGCAGCCGTTTGTTGCGGGCGCAAAGTTTGCAATAAAAAAAGATAATTCTCGCTTTGTAATAATTTTAGTTTCAAAAAAAGATGTGCATGCTTTTAGAGCGATGAATTTTGCTGCGATAAAAGAAAAAATTGATGGAGCTACAAAGATTGTCGTGATGACTGAGCAAATTATTCCAGCTGGGTTTGATCACTATGCTGCAGCGCGCTTTAATAAAGAGATTGAGACCAACTGCTTATGTTTTCCGTTAAAAACTACGGTTCAATTTCGAAGCTTGACTCGAGGCTATTCGCTTTTAACTAATCCGTTTAATTTTCGTTTAGATGATCTACTTGATCCTAATTATACAGTTTTTTTTCTTTCTAGTCGCGATAAGGTTATTAATGCTGGCAGTTCTGAGGGATGGGCGTTAAATGAAATTTTTTTTTATTCCTACTCTCTTGGTCGTAACCGAAACCACTATCCTAGAACATATATTTCATTGACTAATGAGAATCAGTACGGTACTACGCATTTGAGTAAAGGATTTTTATCTGATTTATCTGATTTCATACATGTTTCCATTGAAAAAGAAGTTAGAGATTTTTCTCAGGATGAGACCTCGGTGAAAGAACAAAAAGATATCTTTGGTAGCTGTCTGGTTACGAATCATCGCCAAAAATTGGTTGTGTATAGAAATCCTGAAAATAAATTAGTTTTGGTGGCAGATGGTGCATCTCAAGTTTTAGAAAATGTTGACCATCTCTGGATAAAAATAAAAGAAATTGCGATTTCACTTTATTCTCAGCGAAAAGAAGAAGATTTATTTACTGTAATCTTCGGTGAACTTTCTGAAAATCCAGATCGGCCAAAAGCCTTTGATGAATTAGAAAAAACACGTCGTCCAGAAGATGGTTTGTTGGAGCAAGATATCGTATTGCATTCGGACGAAGATTTTGCTGATTTGCTGAGAAACGATGACAGAAGCATTAAAGTCATTGGTCACGATGGTGCTGAAAAAAATATACCTGAAGCTGAAGCGCAGAAATTACGTGAAGTTCGGCTTAAATTAGGTGAATTTGTCAGGCGTATGAAAAAAACAAACGATGCTGAAGCTGATCATGCGCGAAAGCTTCTCGTTGAACCAAACGCCAATGGTAATTCATGGGAAAAAGTTGCACACATTATTTCAGAATGTATGCAACTTTCGGTTGATGAGTTTAAAAAGAAGGAAGGCTGGTTTCGAAGATTTTTTGATCTAGAAAAGTCTAGGGAGCAAGATTCGTTACGTTCACTTCGAATTTTGTTTAATCAGTTTACTAAAGAAATTAAAGCTGCAATTCCTGGTTCGACCGTGAGTTATTCTGAGCAGCGATTTTGTTATAATGTTAGACTTGAAATTGGTGAAGATTCATTTTGGATTGTTATAGCAAACCCCTTAGGGTATGTTTTAAACCGCAAGAGTAAAGATGGCGACAATCTTTCTACGCGGCAGATTACACGCGCCGCATTGGTTGCTGATTTTATTAATACTGATCTTCAGTGCACAGAATACGGATTCAGCGCACCTCAAATGAAGTTGTGCTTGCGAAAAGGTGCAGCAAAAGAAGGTCTGATGGATGATCGCTTTCTGATTGCTATTGAGAAGATTGAGTCTGTGCCAGCCGTAGGTGGTGCAGGTGTTGGCGCTGCGCCAGCAATGTTTACGGTTCAGCAGCTGTGCAAGATTGCTGAGATTATGGAGCGTGCGGGAAGTATTGCATGGGATGATACGTATCTGGTGTCTATTCCGCCGGTTGAAGGATCAGATAGTATTGGTTCACATAGATTTATGAATTTAACTGCGAGAAAAGGGTTCTTTTTTCAAAAGCATAAGTGTCCAGCATTAAAGCCATATATGCTTTTGGATAGAGTTCCTAGCGAGCTTTGGAGCCATGAATTTGCAGAGTTTGTTTATTCTCGTCGCGTTGGTGCACGAAGAATAAAACTTTTCAGTAAAATTTACCCAAGCGAATTGGATGATTTTTTGTTTGATCGCATTGCGTTGTTGTTAGATAATCCATGGAAGCAATTAAGGAAATTTGGGATCCCAAGAGAGACTGATTCTGGTAAACCAGCCTTGCAAATAGAATGCTTTAATCGTCGATTACTCTGTGATTATTTAGTTACGTTGAAAGCGTGTGGATTGCTCGATGAAGATCACGCAAATCGAATCCAAGATTTTTGGTTTAACGAAGATGCCATAAATGGGGAATCTTTTCTTATGGCTTCAACCAGAGAGAACATTTGTTTCATTGCTCGAAAGGAAAAGTTTGTAACAATTTCGCGGGGAACTCGAGTGCACAGAATTTTCGGTCAAGAAGGCGAAGCTGACGATGATGCATTCTGGCAAGAGCTTTTTGATTATGAGCGAGATGTTTTTACTCCCGCATATGAAGCGGCGCTTATGGCAAAAGAAGATTCATCTGCTGATGGCGTTCGAGCTGGTGCAGGAGCATTTGTTGATCACGTTTCAGGTCAAGCAGCGGGTGGGTTATGATTTTTCAACGTTTTTTTATTTCAGTGCTCTTGCTTGCACCAGTTTTTGGAGCAGCCGCACCAGATTTGCCTACTTTTTCGGAAGAAAAAGACTCTCGCGTATTGTTGTTTGAGCATTCCGTTTTGTGGCCATCTCGCGGTATGCCGCATGAAGTGAAAGCTTATTTCAAGCAGGTTGAGGTTTTGCCAACGTCTACAACGAAAGTTAGTTTGGTTCCAAGTCGCGCACAACGGCATTTGGCAACTTTTGCTCAGCCCAAATCACATGCTGCGTTTTTGAAAACACCTTATTTTTATAAAGTTTTTGATGAAATGATGCTCTTTATTGAGCGATTTCAAAAGACAAAAAATCTGAAAACTACTTTTTCGGTATTGTTTGATCGCTCACAACGGGAAGACGCTATTGTTACGTCGTTTGATTTTGAGAAAAAAAATAACAAAATTGTGTGCAACCTGGTTGTTAATGCGCTTACACAGACCGTTGATACTGAATTAGTCAATTTGGTGCAGTCATTAATTTGTGATGATTCATTGGTAGCCCGTCATTGGGGTAAGGGGTTATTTGCCACGGCGGCCTTGTTGGCGGTGATTTTTAAGAAAGAATTGCCATTGGGGATTGGAAAAAAATTTCAATCATTTTATGAGCAAGCGGAGCGTGAAGTTGCGCGAGTGTATCCCGGTATTTTCGGTGAATGGCAGCCATTTGTTGCGGGCACAAAATTTGCAAAGAAAAATGATGATCCTTCCTATGCGATCATCTTGGTTTCAAACAAAGATTCAGAATCTTTCAGACTAATGGGCTCTCAACAGATCAAAGCAAAACTTAATGGTGTTACAAAAACTGTTGTGGTTCTTGAGTTAGTCGCTCCAGGTGAAGCTGAGCCTCTTGTTGTTAGGTCTTTCAGCAACGCTATTCATCGAAATTCGCTATGCTTTCCATTAAAAACTACGGTCGGATTTCGTAATTTGAGTGGAGTCAATTCGCTTGCCGCTAACCCTTTGAATTTTAATCAGAATTTTGAAATAGCGGAGAAGGTTCGAGAACAGTTTTTTGATTTGTTGAGGCCTCGTCTGTCTTCGTATTTGTGGTTTCGTTCGTCGGTAGAATTCGGGGGACTTGCTGAGGATGTTATTAAATCAGAGACTAATTTCAAAGGGCCTGAAAAGAATACCACGATGATTGTTGTGTCACCAACCCATACAAATTTTATGAATAAAATCAGTCGCTTGGAAGTTTGTTTTGAGGATGCAGAACGTGATGTTTCCGCTGATGAAACCACGCGAAAGCCGTTAGCTCATTTTGATACAGGTAGAAGGGTGCGGCAGTGTTTTTATCAAAAAATTATTGTACGTAAACTAGCACCGCAGAGCTCATTTAAGCTTTTTGCCAATGGTATTATGCAAGAATTTGTGAAAGTCGATGATTTGATGAGTAAGATCAGATTTATTGCAGATACGTTGAGCGGAGAAACCAAAGGGATTGATCTTCTGACGCAAAAGTTTGAAGAGCATCGAAATTTACCTGAGATCTTTCAAAAGGAAATCCTTAATAAATGTAATGTTGATGGAGCTAGGGACTGGATAGCAGAGAGCCCTGGAACTGTTGGCTGGCATCTTCGCCGTGATGGAAGCACAGAGACATTAATTTCAATGACATCAGTATTCGTGTCTGAGCTTAATTCTTATAAGTCGTGGAATTACATTCATGTTTCATTTGAATGCGAAATGCGCGATATCCCAGCAGAAGAAACGCAGCCAAAAGCGCGAAAACTTATAGAATCAACCAAAAGTGTTACGGTGTACGATCAAAAAATAGTTGTGTATCGAAATGCTGATAATAAATTGGTATTGGTGGCTGGTGGGGCTTCTCAGGTTTTAGAAAATCTTGATGATCTATGGACGAAAATAAAAGAAATTGCGCTTGCGCGACATGCCGAACGTAGAGAAGAAGATTTATTTACGGCAACCTTTGGTGAACTTGCTGAAAATCCAGATCGTCCAAAAGCCTTTGATGAGCTACGTAAAACACCTCGTCGAGAAGCTGGTTTGTTGGAGCAAGATATCGCATTGCTTTCTGATGAAGATTTTGCTGATTTGCCGAGAAACGATGACGGAAGCATTAAAGCCATTGGTCACGATGGTGCTGAAAAAAATATAACTGAAGCTGAAGCATTAAAATTACGTGGGGCTCGCCTTAAATTAGGTGAATTTGTCAGTCGTATGAAAAAAACAAACGATGCTGAAGCTGAACATGCGCGAACGTTGCTTGTTGAACCAAAAGCAGATGGCGATAATTGGGCGAAGGTTGCTGACATTGTTTCACAACTTGATTTGTTGTCGGTTGATAAGTTCAAAAAAGCGGAAGCCTATGCGCGAAGAATTTTTGATTTAGAAAAGTCTAGAGAGCAATATTTGTTGGATGCTTTGCGTACTTTGTCTGCTCAATTTATGGAAGAAATTAAAGCTGCAATTCCTGGTTCGATCGTGAGTTATTCGAGAGAACGATCTTCTTATAATTTTAAGCTTACGATAGGTGAAGATTCTTTGTGGATTGTTATAGCAGATCCTTATGGATATGTTTTTAAGCGTATGTACCAAGAGGGCGACAATCTTTCAACGCGGCAGATTACTCGTGTAGCCTTGGTGGCTGATTTTATTAATACTGACCCTCAGTGCGCAGAATATCGATTTAGTGCTCCTCAAATGAAGTTATGTTTGCGAAAGGGTGCTACAAAAGAAGGATCCATGGATGATCGCTTTCTGATTGCTATTCAAAAGATTGAGTCTGCACCAGCCGTAGGCGCAGGTGTTGGTGCTGCGTCAGCAACATTTACCGTTTCGCAGCTGTGCAAGATTGCTCAGATTATGCAGCGCGCAGGAACTATCGCATGGGATGATAGGTCTCTGGTGTCTATTCCGCCAGTTGAGGGATCAGGTGGTATTGGTTCACATAGATTTATGAATTTAACTGCGAGAAAAGGGTTCTTTTTTAAGAAGTATAAGTGTCCAGAATTAAAGCCATTTATGAGCCTTGATAGAATTCCGGATAGCCTTTTCAACCATGAGTTTGACGAGGTTATTGAGTCTCGTCGGATTGGCCGCATAAAAACAAAACTTTTTAGTAAAATTTATCCAAGAGAGTTGGATGGATTTCTTTTTGAACGAGTTTGCCTTTTGTTTTCAGATTTTTCTGAGCGTTTTGCAACATCTGGGATTGTTACAGCTCAATCAGGGCCTGAGAGGGAGTTGCAACGCTATTGTTTTAGGCGTCGTTTGGTGAAGGATTGGCTTGTTAAATTAGTCGATAAAGGGCTTCTAGATCAACAGCAATCTGATCGCATCGAAGATTTTTGGTTACACGCCTCAAATGCTTATTCTTTTCTTGATCCTAAGAGACAGCAACGGCGGTTTGCGGACATGAGAGAGTTGTTTAGAGCTATTCCTCTTGGGGTTCGAAAAGAAAGAACCGCTGGGCTCGTGGGACATGAAGAGAATGATTCTAAATGGGCGGCGTTGCTCGAATATGAGCGAAATATTTTTACCCCGGCGTATGAAGCTGCGTTGAAGGAACGGCTTGAAAACAGCTTGATGGCAAAAGAAGATTCTTTGAGTCGCGTTTCTTTTCGGGCTGGAGAAGAATTACCTGCTGATGGTGTTGGCGTTGGTGCAGGGGCGGCTGCTGGTTCTGCATAGATATTTTTATCTTGTTTTACCGAGTTCCTATCTTGCGAAATAGTTTACAATAATTATGTTTTTGGGTGGTATCGCACTGTTTGAAAATTGATCTTTCTGCTAATCTTTGAGGTATCAGATTAAATTTTAACATGATTGTAAGGACTGAATATGTCTAAAGAATTAAAAGATACGCTACTACCAGATCCAAAGACTCTGCTGCTTGGTATTTTTACCCCAAATAATAGATGCGCTGACATGCAAGCTTATTTCGATGAGTTTGTCAGTTTAGTAGATACTCGTGAAATTAGTTACGAAATGACCTATTTTACATCGATTAGAACGATCGATAAGGGCTTTTTGTTGACCAAAGGTAAGCTTGATACCTTTGTTAAAATGTGTGACGACAATAATATTGAACGAGTTATTTGCTCTGAACGCCTTACGCCATTGCAGCATCGCGAGCTTGAAGACATCACCAGAACCATGGTGATCGATCGGGCTGAATTGATTTTAGAAATTTTCAAACGATCGGCAACCACCGCTGAAGGGCACTTGCAGATTGAGATGGCTGAACTTGAAATGTTCAGATCTCGCCTTTCAGGGCAGGGTGCTGAATTTGCGCAGCAAGCTGGCTATGTTGGCGGCAAAGGTCCGGGCGAAACCTATAAAGAAAAAATTAAACGTATTTTGGCTGATAAATTGCGCAAAGCGGGCCAACGCATCGAGGCACTCCAAAAAGTTCGCGATAACCAACGCAAGCAACGTATGCAAAGCAAAATTCCATTAATTTGTATCGTTGGGTACACCAACGCGGGTAAGTCGAGCTTGCTCAATTCGCTGACCAATAGCGAAGTGCTCGTGGAAAACAAATTATTTGCAACGCTTGATACAACAACCCGTGAGTGGTTTTTGGGCAATAATCGCAAAGTTTTGGTTTCTGACACGGTTGGATTTATCAGTGAATTGCCACACAAATTGATTCAAGCATTCAAATCAACGCTTGATGAAGCACGTTATGCAAATATTTTATTGCACGTTGTTGATGTGACTAATCATGGATGGAAAGATCAAATTCGCGTGGTGCAAGAAACATTGCTTGATATCGGGGTAAAGCCTGAAACACCATTGATTTATTTGTTTAACAAAATTGATCTGTTGTCTGAAGCAGAACTTGGGTTGCTCAAAATTGCTGTTGAACCGTATAAACCAGGATTCTTTATTGCTGCAAAAAATAGAGAGACATTGTCATCCGTTTCATCGCAAGTGTTGAATCTTATTGGTGGCGCAGAACCTGAAGTTGTCTATCCGGTAGAAGATATTGATGCCGATGAGGAAGAAAGCGTAGAGAGCATTTGATTGGTTTTTGGGTTGTTGTTTCTCCTTGAATTGTAAAAAGTGTGGTTTTTAGAAGAAAACCACACTTTTTTTTTGTGTTGAGAATTACAAAAAATTAATTTTTTTTAAAATAAGATCACAAGCTACAGATATTTTTTGTTGTTACTTTTTTAGGGGTTGTTGTGCGTCGATTTCATCTGGTTGTTTTTGTACTTTTTAGTATTGTTGGTTTGTCTGCTCAGGAGTATTCAATCGAGCTTTCTGTGGTTCAAGGTAAAGGCTTGAGGCAGCATAGTGCATTTTATAATAAAATCATCAGCCAGACTGAATTACTAGAAGATTTTTTTTGTAGTGATTTTTCAGCAGATGCTTTTTGTTCCTTGGTTGACGACCTGAAAGCTTTTTTTAAGCGGGAACTTGATGAAAATAAGACGCTCGGTGATTTTCGTGATTCGTGCATTCAATTTAATGATTTTCTCAAAGGTTCTCATCTCTTTATTAAATTAAATTTTAAGCAAAAGGTTTTTCAGTTTTTTGAAAAATTCAAAGAAGTAGCTTTTTCAACAGCTAATTTTGAGTATGTAAAGGTGCTTGAAGAATTCTTGCACGACCTTTATTATGCGCCAAAAGATTCATATGAATCGATAGAAGACGGCGAGAAAATTTATGTTCCTGGAAAATATTCATGGGATTGTCTTTATCCAAGAGATAGATTTAAGGATGCGATTTCTTCGCTTCGGATTGATACATCGAATTTGTTAAAAAAAGAATATGTTTGGCGTCGTTTGGAAAATTTTTTCCGATTAGCATCGCTTTCAAGAACTTCAACGTATAGTGTGATACAAATATTTATGTTAGAAGCCTTATGTGGCCATGGGTTTTTTTTAAAAGTAGAAAAAGAATTATTGAAAAAATTTAAACATAATGTTCTTGCTCTAAAGATTGGATTGTCTACCGCTTCAACAAAAAGAATTGATTATACAGAGTCTGATTTTGATGCTTTTATCTCTTCGCTTGAGTCCGAAGAAGATAAGCGGTGTGTTCTTGCGTGCCTTCAGAATGTATTGTTTACCTGTGAGCATATGAAATGTGCCCCTCCAGCTTGTTTTTATAAAGATGGTGAACCTGTTTTTGAGCCAGTTAAAGCAATTCCTGAGATTGCGCCGGTGGCTCGCAAAAAGAAAAAAAATAAAAGAAAGAAAAAGCTTGCTCATTCAGATCAAGAAGATGTTGATTTGGCTGCTTGCGATTCAGATAAGAGAGCTATCGAATTAGCTGCTCGAGAGTTTTTACTTGGCCAGTCTGACGTGGTTGATGGACTTCTGTTGCTAGCTGGTGCGGGTTCTCATGTCTTTGAGGCGCCAGATGAGCCTTCGGCGTTGGTGCTGAGCCATGATGTTGATGTTTACGGTTCACCCCTATCGGTGGGCTCTTATGAATCTCAGTCGATTACAACGGGATCTCCTCATGGTTCTTTAGGGGGTTTTGAATCGGCCTCTCCGATCGAATCTTTAGAGGTCCTGCCATTTTCTTTGGACGGACAGGAAGAAACATTTGCTGGTCGAGAGAGTGCGCGAAGACAGAAGTTGTTAGGCTTAACCTATGATTTCTCAGATTCATTTGTGCCTTATTCTGGAAAGTTTAAGCCTTGTTGGAACAGTTTTCTCTCAGATGATGAAGTTATTGATTTATTAGATGAGTTCGAAGTTGCCTATGAAATATTGTTTATTAAGAAATTGCTTTCTTTAGAAGCATATCCTATTGATACGCCATTTCTATCCTTTAGATCATTGAAGCTCGCGGTGGAAGATATCAAAAAAAAGAAGGGTGTTATCGATAAAAGTACTCTGCTGAAAAGCGCTTTTAGGTCGTGCGCCGTTATAAAAAAAGAAATCTCTGTCTTGCAGCGCAATTTTTTGCTTAAGCCTATTAAATCGAATAAGAAGCTTTTAGCGGCGAAGAGAAATAATTTGAGAAAGTTTGAAAATAAAATAGCAGAACTTTTAGGGTTGTTATCTGCTGATGAATGGGCTGCATTTTGCGCACAATGTGATGCGCAAAATAATTTGTCTAAAAACGTCTGCATTGAAATCTTTAATTACTCAACAGGGCTCTCAACGATTGCTAAAGCTTAAGAATTATTTATTTATTATTATTTGGTCCCGGAAGAAATATCCGGGATTCTTATTTTGGAAAAAAAGCTTAGAAAATCATCATATGAAAGATCTTTAGCTTCTTTATAGAGAAAGATAGCCATCTTTCGCGGGAATGTGCTCAGTTTGAGCTCGTAATAAATAGATTTTATGCGACGTCTGATGAGATTTCGTCTGACTGAATTGCCAACTCTGCCAGGAATTACGATGAGTAATTTGCCAGCGGGTTCAGTCGAGATCGTTTGTTCAGTCTCTTGAGGGGCTTCCGTTTTGGATTTGCGCTCAGTGATGAGTTTGAGTCCAGGAATCCTGAGGAGCGTTTTGCTGTTCTCAAAGAGTTTTTTGGCTTCAAATGATGAAAAGGTAAAAGGTTTAAACATAAAAAGGCGATCCCTGGAAATTGATATCCATAAAATCGCCTTTTTTTGAAGTAGTAAGTGTCAAGACGCTTAGACTGCTAATCTCTTGCGACCGTGTGCACGTCTGCGACGAATAATGTCACGACCGCCTTTGGTTGCCATTCTGACGAGAAATCCGTGTTTGCGTTGACGTTTAACTTTAGAAGGTTGGTATGTAATCGACATGGTTTTTGCTCCTGAGGTGCAATGGTTATAACGACAATTTATGAAGGAATTTTATCATAAGAGCGGGTGATTGTATAGTGGCAATACTTGAGTTAATCTCTATAAAAATAAGCTTTTCTCTGTGATCGTTCATCTTTTAAATTTTTGTTCTGAAGGTTTAGATTCTCATATGATTTTTTCTTTTTTATTAAAAAAACGACTTAAAACACTCCTTTTTATAAGTATTATCTCTCCTGCTGTGCTTCTCTTTTCTTACACCGATCATGTTTCGCGTGAAGAATCCCAGACCGAATACCTTGAGGTTGCGGGCTTAAGCGGTGCCTCAAAGGTTCTTGGCAATGGATTAAGGGTAGTTGCCCTTAATCAGCCATCTTCTCACAAAGTCTTGGTAGAACTCGTTTTTTCAGGGGTGGGATCAGCCATTGATCCATTGGGCAAGAGTGGTTCTGCGCATTTTTTGGAGCATATGATGTTCAAGGGGACGCCATTGCTTGGTGAAAATGGTTATAAATCTGTCTGCTCAAAATATGGGGCATGGTGGAATGCGAATACTTGGTTTGATTACACAACCTATGTGATTTCTGTTGATAAGAATAACTGGAAACCTTTTTTGCATTTGTACGC
>JGI12421J11937_10000647_pt1 | contig 13793 bp, 10 predicted proteins | sample LakErihyJuly2011_2_FD_11937 | JGI IMG/M metagenome (IMG submission 11937)
AGATAGCTCATTAAGCCCGTTAAGATAGTTTTTGTTGTAGTTAATGTGAGGGTTTTCTGGCTCGTCCAGCACATATTCGCCCATTTTGTTTTGCTCGCTGCGAAATTTATTGATTAAATCTACCCCAAATTTTGCAAAACGCACAAACTTAAACTTAATATCGGCAATTTTAAGCGCGGCATTAATACACACCAGCCCGGCAATTTGCTTTGAGCATAACAATAAATGTTGATTTTGATAAGCATAAAAAAGCGAAACCAACCCCCCAGTAGAAAACCCCCCCATATAGACTTTTTTGCACTTGCGAGATAGAAATTCAAACCCAATCTGCACAGATTCCACCCATTGCTCGTTTGTAATATGCTTCATATTTTCACTGCCCGTGCCATGCCCTTTTAGCCGAACAACATAAACATTAATGTTGTTCGCGGCTAAATATTCGGCAAGCAAACGCATCTCCTCCGGCGCCGACTTATACCCATGACTTAGCACAATACCCGTTTCCACGCTTCCATTTTTTGATGCCAAAAAAAATGGGGAGGTAATTTTTTTGGATTTTGTCTCCTCAATATTAAAAAATTTTGCATAGTCGCTTTCAAAACTTTGCAGGTCTAACTCGTATAACCTGCGAGATATATACTGATTAATTTTTGTAAAATTAATCAGGCATAGCCGTTCAATTTCCTGCTTAATTGTGGCAAAATAGCAAAGCTCGTTGTAGTGAACCCGCATTAAATTTTGAATTCTAATTTGGTGAAAATCTGGTGTGGCATTTATGTTTTCTGCCTGAAAAAATATCTCCTCCCCCTCAATTTTAATAAGATTTTGATTTACAAAATTTTTCGTGATAATTTCCATATCTTTTGATATTAAAAATTCAAATTCGTTTTCAAATTTTTCAAAGCGATGCGTCTGGCTAAATTTATCGCCAACTAAAAAGTAGCAATAGCATAAAATGTTTTTAAAATCAATAATTTGCATCTGTAAAATGCTCTTAGAAACAAAGTAATGCACTATTGCGGCGTAAAAATGCGAGGGAGTAATTAAAATGTTGTCATAAACTGCCTTCATCATTGCCCCTGTTAGCTCGTGGCGGGCTTTTTGAATAATTTTTTGCTCACTCGGCAAAAGCTTGTTGCCAAGCACGAAGTCGTCATTTTTTCCGTCCTTCTGTTCGTCATTTCTAAATCCAAAGAAAATATTTGGCATAGAAAACTTGCGGCGTTCTTTTTCAATAAAATCGGATACTTCAATTGGTTTTGCAAAATGCAAATCAATTTTTGCATTTGTTAAAATAGAAGTTTCAATTCGCAGCTCCTCATTCATGCTGGGCGAAAGCCGCTTAATTGGCTGTTTTATGAGGGTTTCAAGCCAGTTTTCCTCAAAATTTAGTGGGTGATAGCTAATAGAAATTGGCACAATAACCACCCCCTTTTTATGCACCAATCCATCAAGATTTACATTTGCCGCCTCTGCGTTATTAAACAAAAGTTTTTCACGCATAATTTCGGTTTTAAGTGCCAAAACCGCAGAGCCGGTGCGGGCACTTGTTGTTATTTCGCTACCTAGAGAGCTAAAATTTACAAAAATGTTTTTGTCTTTTAGCATTTTGCCTTCGGGGTATATCATCCATTTTTCGTTGCCAGTTAGCAGGTCGGCAATTATTATATCGTCGCGGTTGGCATCCCCCGTGGAAACAACTTTTGCCTTATGCAAAAAATTTTGCAAAAAATGCGAGCGAAAAATTTGCTTATCTGCCAGCGTGCGTATTAGAGAGCCTAAATGTTGTTTTAAAATGTATGGCATTATCATGGTCTCGGCCCTTGTAAAGTGATTTGCCACAAACAAAATTGGGCGATCGTTTGGCAGTGGCTCGTCAAATTCGCACTCAATTTGCAAATTTAGCTTGTCCTCCAATATTGAAAGGGCAAATTCGGCTGCCTTAACAATAAAATGCCTCTTTTGCTTAACTTTTTTAACCTTACTTTTAAACCCCCCAAACATAACAACCTTCAAAAATATGTAAATAAAGTATTTTTTGGATTCCCGCCTTCGCGGTAATAACAAATGCTTTTTTAAACCCCTCAGCCTCTCCCTCAGGTAGGGGGGATTGGCGACCCTACCTGCAAGCTTCACTTGCTCCCCCCCCTTAAAGAGGAGGTTGGGTGGGTCTTTGTCAATTTTTTTCAAAGTCACCACAACTCTACACATTAAGCCTAATACACTTTTTAACTTCATCAAACGAAATCTCGCCTTTTAACAATTTTATTTTTGCATCGTGACTCATTGAGGCAAAGTTGATTTCCCTTGTGTATTTCTTTAATTTTGTTTGACTAGCTTTTTGATAAATTAACTCATCCAAGTTTTCGTCAAATAGCAATACTTCGGCAATTACCATTCGGCCCTTGTAACCTGTGCCATCGCATTCGCTACATCCTGCATGGGTGCAAATGTTTGCACTTTCAATTTCCTCTTGGGTTAGTTGCAAATCTTCAATCATTTTTTCGCTTGGCTCTATTTTTTGCCTACAACTTGGGCACAATTTTTTTATAAGACGCTGCGAAATAACTGCCCCAATATTGCCAGTTAGCGACCCAACATCCGCCCCTATATCCATTAGTCTTTGTATTGCCCCGATGGAGTCTATTGCGTGGAGCGAGGAAAAAACCTTATGCCCCGTCATTGACATTCGCAGGGCTGCCTGCAGGGTTTCCTTATCCCTTATCTCACCAATTAAAATAATGTCGGGGTCTTGACGCACAAGGCTTCGCATGCCAGATTCAAATGTTAAGCCAACCGCCTCATTTACATTAATTTGGCGAATCATTGGTATGTTGTATTCTACTGGGTCTTCTAGCGTCATAATATTAACATCAGGGGTGTTTAGCTCGCTAATCATTGAATAAAGAGTGGTAGTTTTACCAGACCCAGTAGGGCCAACAACAATAATAATACCATCTGGGCGGTCATTTGCTTTTTGAATATTCTTCAGGCTTTGCTTGTAAAAACCAAGTTGTTTTAGACTAATTAGACCTTTTTGCTTGTCCAAAATTCGTATAACTACATTTTCGCCAAAAACGGTGGGCTGAGTAGAAACACGGCAATCAATTGATCTTTTGTAGACCGTTGTAGAAATTTTACCATCCTGCGGGCGGCGAATTTCGGCAATATTTAATCCTGCTAAAACCTTAATTCGCACTAGTATATTACTCCAGTAGTCCTTATGGATGCTTTTGATAATTCGCATGTCGCCGTCTATACGATAGCGAATTCGCACAAAGTTTTCCTCCGGCTCAATGTGAATATCCGATGCCTCCATTTTAACCGAGTTAGATATTATTGTGTCAACAAGCGAAGTAAGTAAATCTCGCGGAATTTCGTTGTGATGGGTCTCGTGCTTTCTCTTGTGTTTATCGGCTGTTATGTTTGACTTGGTTATTTTTTCAATAATTTCGTCTAGCTCGTCTCGCTCGTTGTAAATTAAATCCATTGCTTCTTCAAGCACGGAATAATCTACCGAGACTTTTTTAAAATCTTCGCATTCGTTGTAGGCGGCCAAAATTTGCATTGCACTTTCGTGCTCAAAGCTGCCAGAATATGCAATATACAAGGTTTTTTCGCTTACTTTAAAAGGCATTGCAGAATAATTTTGTGCAGTTTCAAAATCAATTCGCCGTGCAACTTGCTTATCAATAATATTAATTTTAAAATTTTGATATGGATTTTGCTTACCTTTTGCACCTTCAGACGAGCTTTCGTCTTTGTGCTCCTCTTCCTCTAAATCCGTTATTTTGTTAATATCTTTTTTTGTTATAAAGCCAAAGGCCTCAAAAACCGAAATTAAATTGTTGTATTTCTCGGTGCGTTTTATGTATTCCTCAATACAAATTTCAAAGTTGTTAAAATTGATTTTTTTGGTGTCCACCAGTTTTAATGTAAGCTCAATATCGTTGTTTGAAATAGAGGCATCGCCGGAGGAATCTATAAATTCCATTACTTCTTTTATGCGAAGCTTTGTTTGGTGTAGCTCGTCCTTTTGAACCGCCTCTCCCTCCCCGCCAAACAATGGTAAATCCTCCTCTTCCTGAACTTTTATTGACATTTACAAAACAAAAACCTCCCATATTTTTACAATTTTGATTATACAACATTTTTATTGCAAATGCAACACAACATTTTGTGAATTGGGCAGCTATATATAAAAAAGAAGTGCCAACCTTGTTATTCCCGCCTTCGCGGGAATAACAAAAGAAGTGCGGGAATGACAGGGGAAGAAATACTACCTTATGTATATAATTACTATAAATCATTTCAAAATATTCTTGACAAAGTTTTCGTTTCAATTATTGTTGTTGCATAGGTTAGTAATTTTAAAGATGATGAAAAAGGCCCGCATTCCAACAACGCAGGAAAGCTTGGAGTATATCTACAATGTATTTGTAACAAAGTATTTGCCAAATATAATGAAGGCGGGGATAATTTTTATAATTGGGTATTTTATTGCCAATTTTTTTAAGCGAATGATTGCCAAGCATATGTCGCGCACCAATCCTGTCGCACAAAATTTTGTCTCAAATGTTGTGTATTTTGCAATAATGATTCCCGTTGTTATTGTTTGTATTACAAAAATGGGGGTGCATTCTTCCTCTATTGTGGCAATTGTGGGTTCAGCGGGGCTTGCAATTGGTCTTGCGTTTCAAACTTCGCTTTCTAATATATCTTCGGGTATGATGATTGTTTTGTTTCGCCCATTTAAAAATAACGATTTTGTAGAGCTGGACGCCATAACCGGCAATGTAAAACAAATTGGGCTATTTAGCACCTCGCTGCTAAAAGCCGATAATACCACAATTATTATACCAAATTCGCGGGTTATGTCCTCGCGGATTATTAACTATTCCGACCAAAAAATTCGCCGCGTAGATGTTGATATAGTTATTGATTTTAACCAAAATATTAACGAGTTAAAAAAAATTGTTATGGATATGCTTCTTGCCGATAATCGCATTATTAGCTATCCTGCTCCGGCAATTATTGTGCAGTCCTACCGAGATTGGGGAATGGTTATAAGTATTCGCCCTTGGACATCCTACGCCACATATTGGGAGGTTCTATACGATTTTCAGGAGCTTACCATAAAACTTTGCCAAGAAAACAACATAAAAATTGCACGCCCAATGGTTGGGGGTGCGGGATAGTAATTGCAGCCCTTACCATCTCATTCCCGCACTTCTTTTGTCATTCCCGCGAAGGCGGGAATCCGACAACAAACAATAATCCCACAAACATTTATGTCTTTACTTGACATTTGTTTTTTTATGCATTAAACCGAGTCCCTGAAGAAGCACGCGAGCAATTTATTAATACATACATAAAAATACTCTACAAACCCTGCTGCAGATTTTAAAGACCTTGCAGGAGATAAAACATTATCCACGGAAACTTACAACATCATTGAAAAAAATCACCGAACTTAAGGCCACAAAAATAGGCCACAAAAATAACCGAAGATGATTTTGGGATGCTTGAGCAATTAGAGAGTTAATGATTATACTACCACCTCCTGTAAATAGTGAAACATTCTATGCCTTTCAACGTTTTGAGCATGCAAAAGCAGCAGAAATAGAAGCAAAACGATCCATTGTAAATTGTGACAACGAAGAAGACAAGAAATTCTTTAACGATGTATTTTTAACATTATTAACAGCTCAAAGCCATGATCTAGCCCATGCAAAAAATTTGAGTGAGTTGCTAAGTCTACTACCTAAAAAATTGTATAGGTGTGATTTTGAAGAATTTAAAAAAGAGTATAAGAGTTTAGTTGGCAAAACTAATCCCGATTACATCGCCCTAATCGCCTCTAACAATCTTGAGAAAAGGAGAGAGGAAGTCGTGAAAATACTTGAAAAATCACATGAAGGAGGCAAGAAAAATATGGAACAACCAATGAAAAACCAAACCCCTACCCAACGCAGCCTGCGATAATTGTAAGGTAGGTGCCTTGCGATTTGGTATTTTGGGGGTGTAAAATTTGCTCTATTTCAAAAGTTTTGCCCTCAAATATAATTTTGTTTTCGTAGCTAATGTTTGCAAAAGCCGAATGCAAAATTGTAAAGCTAAAGAGGCTTTTTTTAATATTTTGATTTTTATTTTGTACAACAAAGCTTTGCAGCTGATCTGCCTTTGCCCAAATTTGTATTTGGGTTGTGCCCTGCTCGTCTTGATCTATAAGCCCTCCAAAGCCATCTTCAATTTTATTGATTGTTAAAATTGTAATTTTTTTATTGGGCTTTAATTTTTCGGCTTTATTATCGCTTTTTATTTGTGTAATTTGAGAATTATTTTTGCTAAATATCATAAAAAAAAATATAAAAATGTTGATGTATTTGATTGGATCTCTTGCATAACCATATTTTATTCAAATAAAACAAGGGTTTTGAGATTGCAAATTTTGCACTATAACTCTCCTTCTGTCATTCCCGCGAAGGCGGGAATGACAGAAGGAGAGCGTGGATGACAACCCCCCAGTCTCCACAACAAAACTACACCCTAAAAATCTTACCAAGGCGAGAGTAGGCCTTGTAAACATCCAAGGTAGATGAGGGAGGGGCAATTGTAAAGCTTTCGTCCACCCACATAAAATAGATGTGATTTAAAATTGCAGTAATGATATCGCTTGCAATTTCGTCGTTATTTTTGCATCCAGCAACAAATGTAACGCTTGCATTTTCAAAGGATCCATTTAGGGCATTAACTAAAATTGTGTTATTAAAATTATTAAAAATAATTTCGCTGGGGGTAATTTCCGCCCCGTCCACAATTATTTGTGCCACCTGCAAAACAGGACTAACCGGAAGAGCTATCATTCTACAATCAAATTTAGAATAAGCAATATTTGCCATACAAATTTTTGCTTTGTAAAGTTGATAGTAAATTCCGCTACTCATGCCCCCCGCAAGCAAATTGTTGTATCCAATTTTTGCGCCTAAATTGGTGCCAATTTGCATCTCGTATTCTACCGGCAAAATAATGCTTTTTAGCTGTTGCTGTGCAAATTCTACCGCCCTGCCGCGAAAAAGCTTAATTGACTCATCGTGAGAGCCGTCCTCAGATGAAATTTTCAAATAATTTTTGATATATTCAATACTTAAAACATCAAAATCGCTTCTAATGTTTTTTTGTTTTAAAATATACTGCTTCTCGCTGCAAAAATTTACATCCCCACAATTTGCATTGCCATTATAACTAAGATGCGTTTGCATAGAAAAATAAAAAAAAGATAAAAATGTAAATATAAAATTTTTTAAAATAACAATAGACCTCTTCTAAAACCTCTTTTTACAAGATATTTCTCATAAACGAGCAAGGTGAAGAAAAAATTTTATAAAAAGATACAGTAAAAAAGTGGGTTATAGGATGGGTCTAATTAAATTTTGCAAAATGGGAAGGGTCTGCCCCGCCTTCCAAGGCAGACCCACTTTTGCAAGATGGTTCTTAGGCAATGGATAGCAATTTTATTGCATCCTTGTTAACAACATCCCCACCAACACGCTTAATTGCATAGTATTTTACAAATGGCTTTTCGGTTAGGGCGTCCATTGTAATAACAGGGTTGCCAGAATTTACCGAAATATAAGCCTTTTTAAAATTAGCAATTACAGCTTTTACAGAGCCGGCAAATGGCATATCGTTTGTAGTAAATACAGGAACCCCGTAAATACTTGCCATTTCGCCGCCAATAGGTGCTTGGTAAATGTGCCTTCCACTTGCATCAGTAAGCGATTTTACCGCCTGCAAAGTGTGTGGGTTCATTAATATTGAAGCACCTTCCAAAAACATCTCATCAATGTTAATAATTAAATCGTTGAAGGCATTTGCACTCAAAGCAGAAGCCGAAATTTGCTCCACTTCGCTTGCATTGTAAGTTAAAAAACCACGAGGACACTCAGCTCCGCTACCAGTAATGTAAGCATTGTTTTGAGCTCTTGCAAAACTTTCTGCAACTTTGTTTAAAATTGCTTCTTCTGCCTCTGCCCCAAGGTCGGATATAAACTTTTGAGTTACTTTTGGTTGAACAAAAAGCTCGTGAGTTTTAATATACTTGCGAACCGCTGGGTTTTCCTGCGTTGTACTGCCCCATCTTGCATTTTTAGATAGGTCCTCCTCAACCATTTCAAAGGAATCGTTAACAATAAAATGGTTTGTTACCAATTTTTGCACAACACTAGAACCCTCAATTGCCGACTCAATAACCGCCGCGCTTTCGCTATTCATAGTGTACGACTTTACTTCAAAATTGCCGGCGTCTCCAGTAAGAGTTTGCTTTTGATTTTGGTTTTGAGTATTGTCGTTAAACGATTTTACTTCTTTAAATTCCGATCCGTTCACATTTGTAATACTTGACATAAAAAAACAAAAAATATCTGATAAAATTTTAATTAAAACGATACAAAAAAACGATACAAAAATGCAAAGCTGCGGTTTCTAGAATATCCAATAAAAATCTGCCATCTTGGCTAGTATTTTTACTTTTGCATTGCATTTTTGATGCTTTTTATATCACTATCCCTTATATAAAAAATCTAAAAATATAAAATTTTTAGCTATAAAAATATTGCTACAAAATTTTCATCCCACCCCAGTTTTTGCAGGCAGAGGTTATTAAGACCCCTCCCACAACCAACTTTTTACTGCATCTTTTTATAAAAATTTTTCTTCACCTCGCTTGTTTACGAAATATAAAGTCGCTTTGGCTCATTAAAATGTTTTAAAAAAAATAGGTTTTAGAAGAGGTCTATTTTTAGATTCTTATTTTTTAGGCACGAATATACTATATAAACAAAAACACTTTTCAGGAAGCAAAAAACAAAAAAATATTTACTTTGTCATTCCTGCCCAATTTTTGTCATTCCTGTGCAGGCGGGAATCTAGAAAATCATTGCATTTCTTTACTGAATTCCCACTTTTGCGGGAATGACAAAAATGGGGCGGGAAATCCACTAAAAAAATTATTTTTTTAATCAAAACTTGACAAAAGAAAATTTTAATTTTATAGTAAGGTTTGTTAAGTTTTTTATTTTTTCGTTAAGTGATGTTTGTTAAGCTTGTAAAAACTGTTTTGAAACCATACTTAAATCTAAATCTTTCACGCAAGGTTGCTGTTGCATTTGTTTTTGGTATTGCATTTGGGCTTTTGGCTCGTTTTGTGCCTGCGGTTGGCTCGCATATCAATCCCGAAGGTTTTAGAACCCTTGGTGTAATTTTCATAAATTTAATTAAAATGATTATTGCCCCCCTCATTTTTGCACTAATAACCAGCTCGTTTCTATCGGTCAAGGACCCCGGCAAGGCTGGAACTCTTGCCCTAAAATCGGTCTGCCTATTTTTTGCGATGACATTTTTTTCGGTTGCAATAGGCATTTCGGCAACAAAATACTTTAAGCCCGGCAGCAACAACACAATTGATGTGCAAAAAATTATCGCGCAAAATGCAGATGCCGCAAGCGTTGCGGTGGATGGTAGTAAGCATCAAAAATCAATCGTTGAATTTTTAATTAACATAATTCCTAGTAATATTTTTCAATCGTTTTATAACTCCGATTTTTTGCAGATTATCTTTTTTAGTATAATACTCGCAATGGGAATTCGCAAATCGGGNCAGGCAGATGGCNTTGTTGGCAATGTTTTTAAGTCCTTTGACAAAGTAATGTATAAAGTTACCGATATTTGCATGGAATTTGCCCCCTTTGGTATATTTGGTATTATTGTGTGGCTTATTGCAACGCAGGACGCCTCGCTTATAAAATCGCTTGGCTCAGTTGTTTTAATTGTCTACGGCTCAGTTTTGTTTATGGTGTATGTTGTCTACGGACTCATCATGCTTTCGCTTGGGCTAAATCCGCTCAAATTTTACAAAAAGCTTTTGCCCTCGCAAATTAGTGGCTATTTACTTTCAAGCAGCTCGGCGGTGCTTCCACTAAGTATGCAAATTGCTAAGGACAAACTTGGCATTTCGGAGGACAAGGTTTCGTTTGCCATTCCGCTCGGCGCAAAAATTAACATGAATGGCACTTCACTAAACTTAGGAGTTAGTGTAATTTTTATCTCCCAGCTGTTTGGGGTTGACTTTACAATGGCAGAAATTGTAAAAATTGTTATTCTTTGCACACTTGGCTCCATTGGAACCGCTCCTGTGCCGGGTGCCTCAATATTTTTGCTCTCCGGCATTTTAAATAGCGTTGGCCTGCCAGTTGAAGCCATTGGCATAATTATTGCAATTGACCGAATTTTGGACATGATGCGCACCTTTGGCAACATAAGCGGCGATGTTTTCTCCGCCCTCCTACTTGACCGCATAGACGGCACAATGGACAAGGATATATACAATAGTTAGTTACAATTAACAAAAAAATGCAAAAAATTACATTAAAATTGCAGAACTCAGCGGAATGCAATTTGCAGTTTGCAATCTATATTTTTTTTGCACTCTTTGTAATTTTTAACAAAACAATCTTTTTACTTCCGGCGACAATCTTGTCGTTTGTTTTGCTAGTTAAAATTATCCGCACAGATTCTCCATTTAAAAGCTACGATATATATTTTGCCACCCCGCCACAAAAAACTTTGCAAAAAGTAGTAAATTCCAATCAAGTTACTCGTCAAGTAATTATTATTTGCGATAAAAATATTGACCCAACCCCCCTACAAACCCAATTGCTATCGGCAGGAGCGGTGAACTTACATATTATAAAATTACAAAAGGACGGCGAAGCAATTAAGCAATTTGAAGTGTTTGAATGGCTCTTGGAACAATTATTAGCCCTCAAACCCACTCGCAACACATTGCTTATTGCGCTAGGCGGTGGCACAATTGGTGATTTAACCGGCTTTTGTGCCTCGGTTTTGCTACGCGGAGTAGATTATATTCAATACCCCACAACCCTACTTGCAATGGCCGATAGCTCCGTTGGAGGAAAAACGGCAATTAATACCCAAACCTCAAAAAATATGATAGGATCGTTTTATCAGCCACTGGTCGTAATTTGCGACCCATTATTTTTAAACACTTTAAGCAAAACCCAATTTCTATCGGGCTATGCTGAGGTTTTAAAATATGGTCTAATTTGGGACGCGAGATTTTATAAATATCTTATAAATAAACAATACACAACCCAGTGCATTGTTTATAAATTGCAAGTGGGGGAGAAATTTAACAAAAGCGAATCAGATTTTTTGAGCTATATCGTCAAAAAATCGTGCCTTATTAAGACAAAAATTGTCTCAATGGACGAGCGAGAAACCAAGGGAATCAGGGAGCTTTTAAATTTTGGGCATACAATAGGTCATGGGCTTGAAAAATGCTCGGCATTTAAGGGCAAAATAACCCACGGACAGGCCATTGCCTTTGGCATGCTTTACGAATGCAAATTAAGCGGGCTTTGCACTGCCACGCTTGAAAAACACTATGCGGCTGTGGGTCTTGAAACTCAAATTAAAATCGAGGGGTTGGAGCTTGAAATTATGCAAATTATTTCGCAGGACAAAAAAAATAACGACCCCACCTTCACAACCCTCAGCCACAACGGCGCCGAAAAGCAAATTCGCTCCTCCATTGGCATTGTTCTACTAAATTCTCTCGGCAGATCTACCTTCACCCAAATTTTCTCCACCAAAATCTTCTCCTTGCTCACTAATAAAGACCTCTCTTAGCTTAACTTCCTCCTCGTCGTCCATGAATCCGCCCTCGTCGATGAATCCGCCCTCGTCGATGAATCCGCCCTCGTCGATGAATCCAAACTTTTTAGAAATGTCTTGTCAGTTTGAGGTGTATCTAGTTTTACACTTTCTTCTGAAGATGTTACATTTAATTCACATTTTACATCCTGCTCTTTTTCTTTACCAAATAATTTTGACAAGGGGTAGGTAACGGGGGCAAATAAAGCTGTAAAAATTGTAGCTACCTACATTTAATTCATGTTTTACCTGCTCTTTTTCTTTACCAAATAATTTTGACAAGGGGTAGGTAACGGGGGCAAATAAAGCTGTAAAAATTGTAGCTACCGCCTGTATAGCGAATGCTATGATTTTACTACCCGCCTCCAAGACCATCAAGGTTGATACCAAAGGTAAGAGAATTGGGTAAGCAAGGAAGATAAATGGGCGGGGAATGTCTAGAAGTATGCATGTTAAATACATAAAGGGGTATGCTAAAGAAGAAAGCGGCTGAAAAAGGTATCTAATATTATTTTTTCCGTCCTCTTTTTTCATCCTGTCTAGACTGAGGTGATAAAATAAAACATCTGGACTGAGGTAATCAGATAAAACAGTGTTAAATGTAACTATACTATCTTTAAAATATTTAGCAAAAGTTACAGGTTGCTGGCCTTCATTTGCCATGTAAGGTTATAAATAAATAAAAAATATTTTATAATTAATAATAACATTAATTATAAAATATTTTTTATTTGCAAGAAAAAAATATTAATTTTTGTTATACAAATATTAATTTGTCATTCCAGCACACCTCCCTCATCCCCACCCGCGCTGTTGTTGAGAGAGGATTTTTTTTGCTCTGCAATCTCTACAATGAGATATTTAACGCTTTGGATTGTCGTGCTTTCAATATCCTTATCAATTCGGTTTTGAATTTCTTGAATTTTTTCTTCCTGTTTTTTTATTTTGCTAGAAATTTTGGCTAGATGTTCTTTAATTCTATCTTCGTACTGTTTTGCAATCTGTAAATTTGCGTTCATCTGTAAAAAGTAAAAATAAATAGAGAATTTATTAGAGTGTTTTTTGAAAAAAATAATTTGCAAATATTAATTTCCCAAAAATTTATCTTTTTTCTTGAAAATTAAATTTTATCAAAAATATTGATTTTATATTATTATTGTTTTTATAATGTCTAGCTTTGAAAAGAGGGTTGTGGTTACCGGCATTGGTGCAATTTGCGGCCTGGGGTGTAATATGGATACAATTTTTAGTAATATTATTCAATCAAAATCGGGTATTGGTAAAATTACTCGTTTTGATACAACAAATTACGAAACAAAAATTGCTGGGGAAGTTAAATTGGCTAGCAATGATGAGCAAAAAGCTGACGAAAACAACTTTTTTAATCCCCTTTCTGTTATTGATTTTAAGGATCAAAAAAAGATGGATTTATTTATGATGTATGCCATTAAAGCAACAGATGAGGCCTTAAAGCAAGCAAATTGGCTACCAAAGGACGAATATAGTTTGCAACGCACTGGGGTTGTTATTGGCTCGGGCATTGGTGGGCTTTCGGTAATTCAGGATCAAACGCTTGATGCTGAAAAAAAAGGAATCAACAAAATTTCTCCATTTTTTGTGCCAAAGGCTTTAATTAACTTGGCTTCGGGGTGGGTTTCTATGAAATACGGATTTATGGGGCCAAATCACTCAGTTGTTACAGCTTGTGCAACGGGGGCACACGCAATTTACGATGCCGCAATTATGATAAAAGCCGGAATGGCAGATGTGGTTGTGTGTGGCGGGGCGGAAAGCACGATATGCTCAATGGGTATTGGCGGATTTAACGCCGCAAAGGCACTTTCAACAAAATATAACGATAGCCCCGAAAAGGCATCTCGCCCGTGGGACGAAGGCCGTGACGGCTTTGTTATGGGTGAGGGAGCGGGCATTTTGGTTCTTGAAAGCTACGAGCATGCACAAAAACGCGGTGCAAAAATTTTATGCGAATACATCAGTGCTGGTATGTCGGGCGACGCTTATCACATAACCTCCCCCTCACCGGATGGCCGCGGAGCAAA
>JGI12421J11937_10000654_pt1 | contig 13727 bp, 17 predicted proteins | sample LakErihyJuly2011_2_FD_11937 | JGI IMG/M metagenome (IMG submission 11937)
TAAATTGAATAAATAAGTACTTTTTATATTTAAATCATATACATATATTTATGTAAAAATAAAAAAGTGAATAAATAATAAAATTTTTATTTGTTTATATTAATTTTTTTTTATAATAAAAAAAATTATTTTTAAATAAAATTTTATTTAAAAATAAAAAAAATTTATTATAAAATAAAAAATAAAAAATTTTTGCTTGAAATAAAATAAATTTTTATATATATGTATTTTTTCAAAAATATAATTATATTTTCTCAATCATCCAATTATGATAGAGCTGCTACACCTCTTTTAATCCAATGACTTTACGAATGTGTGTGATATATATCTAAATATATATGCATAACAAAATTTGTAGAATGTCCAGAGGTTGTAAGTGTACCACGTCTCGCTGATGTTCTATAAACAGGACACTTGTATTTCTAAAATAAATTAATTAAATAATTTTACTTTTTCATTATCCACCCAATTAGGGGTATCCATTGTAGGTATCAGCTAAATGTAAGGGAATCCGACGAAGAGGATCTTAGGATCGCTTTCATCTAAGGTTTGTTGCTTCACGTTCCATTTGCACCCATCTAAAAACAGTCCATATATATAGCATCCATCCTATGGTGGGACAGAAGTATCTATATGATCCTCAGGGTTAATCACAGCAAATTGCCAGTTTAGCATATCTATCGGGTAATTGTACTTTCTAGCATAATTCTGCAGAACACCTGTAAGGAAAGATTGAGTGAAATGGAATCCAGAAAACCAGAAAGCGGGAGGCACTCCATGATCGATCCATTTTTGAATAAATTATAGTCTATCCCTGAAATCAATAATCCAGCTTCCAAGAGGCTTCAAACTTGGGTAAGACACCTTACCCCATAAAGCCGGTACTTTGTTATCCTATATGGCTGTGAAAACAGTCTCTAAATCTTAGGACATGACTAACAATCCATCTATAGCTTAAGATGTGTTCCTTAAGGTGCTAGACACCAAAAAAACCATTTTGTTGTATCTTTCAACCTCTAAATTCAACACTGTATTCATTGACTCCTCTCTTTTGATTGGATACATTCTGTTGACGTGTTCAGGATCATAAGGTTTAGGTATTTCCTTCAGAATCTTAGATATTTTATCTTTCACTAGTTCTTCAGGAGACTAGCCTCCTGCATCTACAGTCTACCTAGGGAGTAGTGTAAGAATGGTATCACAAATAAAATTGGTCTCAATTATATTGCTTGTGATTTCAGCGTTAGAGTGAAGACCGAAAACTTCAGTCGGATCATTTAATGGTAACTGCTTGATATAGGTCAGGTAGTCATTGAGGCTTCCAGTTCCTGATGGAGCGTAATAAATTCCGGATTCTGAGAACTTATAATTATCGTCATGTATCTTTGGAGTGTAGAAAGTCTCAAGAATAGTTGCTACTGCAATTCTGTCCATTCCATCTGTAACTCTGCCTCCATAATTACACTAAGCTGACATATACTTAAGAGCCGCATATGGAACATCAGGGTAATCAGTCAGGAAGATAGCTAATTGATTCCAAGAGACAGTGAAATCAGGAATTGTGAACTCATAAGCGATGTTCCAGCCTAGGGGTCCGTATTTCCTCCTCTCTAGAATTAACGCATGGAAGAAACTCAACCCAAAGAACATTTTTTTCCTTAAAAATTATATAAATTTAAAAATTACCACATAGGACACTTATCTCCACACCTTTCAAAGGCTTTATCATTTGGTTAGGATTAAAAGACTCTAAGAAGATTGTTTTTGATACCTCTAGGAGGCTCATACGTCATCTTAACTCCCTTCATCAATATAGTAATAGGGAAGACAGCGGAAGGAGCAGTGGTCAACCATATCCTGAAGTCATTATGCAAATTATCCTTCAAATTCTCTAAAATTCTATCTAATGTAGGCATATAACTTGACGCAAGATGGCAATTCTGGAGAAGAATCCAGTTACCTGACTCCATGCAAGCATTTATAGTTGTAGTTGCTATTATCTCTTAACCTTGTCCTAAAGATATAACCTTGAAGTTCTGTTCTCCTTTTCCTTCTAATGCTGCCACGGTATCCATCTCAGCTTTTGGATCAGCTCCGGGAGATAGAATGAAAATCAAAGGTATTGATTTATTACTTAAGGCATAACTTTCCTTAATGTTGAATGGAGGAGGCTAAACGTATTTTTCACCCATCTCCTTGATTATCAATACCTAAACAGCTTTAGCAAATTTATCTGAGTAAAGGGTTCTTATGACTATCAGTTTTTGGAAATTAAGGAGATTATTCCAACGATCTGGGAAATCTAACTCTTATGGGTTTGGACTATTGTAAAGCTTTTTCCAATGTTCTTAATACTTCTCAAAATCTGCGTTAAAGCCTTTAAAACAGGGGAGAAATTCGGAAAACTCATTGATTGTGAACCATTGCTTAGGAGACAGCCAAGACTTACTTTCTTCGGGTTAAGGTATGGGAGCTTCAGTCGCACTTCCTCCAATCATTAAGAATCTGGTCTCTTTCATGGTGATTATATGGTCGATTTCCAGTATCTTAATACATAGAAGGAATGAGAATATTAATTTATCCTTTTCTAAAAGTGCTCGGCAGGTGTTTTCGTAAAGGATTAACTGAGTTGTCTCTATGATGTTAGCGTTTCTGGGTGTGCTTTTAATATCCCTCGACTTCGCTATCGCTTCCACAAAGAGTACTAGATACCAGTCAAGAGAGTACTAATACGTGGGTTCGATGATAGCTAAATCATAGATTACGAAATAGAGATTGGCGACTCTCTTAGCGACCTCATTGTACTAATTTCTGGCGGTGGTGAATAGATCATTAGTCTTCATCTATCTCATGATTTTCTCTTGAATATCCTTACCAGATTCATTTGATAACTTCAATGTTTTTATCAAGAGTTTGTTGTCAAGAATTTCTCCTTCAGAGTCTTTCAAAAGTCGAAGAATATCGTTTTCCATTTAAACCAAAATCATCTTGTTCTAGAAATACTCCTGAACACCTTTTTCCCTCTAGTTGTAGAGTGTGGATTGCTCAATACTCACTACAATATTGGAAATTTAATCTTGCAGACCAGTTGGCGTAACCTAGAAATTGAGCATAGTAACCATCACACATATCTCTGGTGTATAATGAGGTTTTGGAAGCTTAGTCGTTATATAAAATTTAAACTTAGGATCATATGAAACCTCCTTGTCCCACAATTTTATGTTAAACTTGTTTCCTTATTTGATTATCTATCTTTTGAGAATTGGGTCGTAGATCTGGTCTAGATTCTCCCCTACTCTTTCCAGGAGAATAGTCCAACCGTTCTAAACTGCGTTCTCTAGAAGATTGGTAGTGTCTGTATACTCTCTCTAAGTCATGGGGGGTTTAATTATCTTAATATCTGGCTCCATAAGTCTAATGAACATATTAGCTTAACCTTAAGGATCAATGAAAAGAGAGAATCTTTCAGAGTTTTTCATAATAATAGCGTTATTGATACTAAACTCATCATTGGGGAGTTTAAACCTACTAGTCCACTATCCAACAGTATTGGGGTCGCACAATATCTCTTCAAGCTTGAATTTATTGTTGAATAAAATATTTTATTCCTTTAGGATTCTCTTCCAGTTATTGATGGCTTCCTCTCTGTATTCCGATGGGAATGCTCCAAGGTAAGCTATGATACCGGAACACAGCATACAGTCTCCAAGAACAGTCTTAAAACTTTCAGCGTTCTAGTCAGCCTTACCAGACCAGGCTTTACCTTCATTTTGAAGTCCATCAATCAGGTCAACTGCGTTTCCTTTTCTCACTAAGCAGAGTTTATATTTATCATTAAGTTCTTTTTCCTTTGCTTGAGCTGCTTTAGATTAAGAAATAAGTAAGTCTAGCTAGTCTAGAACCTCTTTGAGTACTGCCTTCTTCTAGGCGAGTAAATCTTCTGCAGCTTTGAGTTTAGCCTCTGCTGCAGCTAGTTCCTTTTTCTTAGGCTCGACTATAAGAAGAGCGTCATATGTCTTAACGACTGCTCTAATCCACAGACTCAATTAAAAAGCGGCGTTAGATGCATTTTTGACAACTTCTAAAGCCATCATAGGGTCGTCAACGAATTTTTTGAGAGTAATGATTTTATCTTCTGGAATTGCCAGAATCTGCTCTGGCCCAAAACCTTTGACTCTTACTATTAACGTTGAATTAAGAAGTTTTTTTTTGGCGTAATCCCAAAAATCTTTCATTTTTTCTCCTGGTTTCCCATCAGGTTTAGGAATCGATTTAACATCTCTATCCTCATTAAAGGCATAGCACATTCCTTCCATCACGAACTTTGCGGCTGCAGGAGGGTTTGCGAAAGACTTCAGAGTGTTGATATCGTCTTTTGTAATTTTTTCAAGGGCTTTAGCTGCTGCATCTAAGATAGGAATGACCTCGCTCAAAGATTCATCGCAGACCGTTTTTATGGCGAGAGCCTCCTCTTTAGTTATGTTACATTCGGCCTCATCTTTAAGGCAAGCTTCTTTCTTTACGTTGGCGTCTGCCTCATTTTTCTTCAAATTTTGCATCATGATTGCATTCTCTTTCTACATTCGTTGAAGTTCTGGTTCCATTTATTTTAGTTCTGTTTACATGACATTTACTTTAGAGTTAGTCTCTTCTATCTTATTGACTCCGTTTCTATATCTTTCTATCATTGTTGTGCATTCTTTGCCTCTCTCACCATTGAGTTTTTTGAAAGTTGCTAAGAGTTCCAAATAGGAGGTTGGAGTGACGTAGTAATATCTTCTTAACTGTTGGACCATTTTAGTTGTTAAATCTTTTACTCTGGTTTGCATATCAACACTCACTTCAACTAACCCATCAACAATTTTTTAATCTGTTATGCCCATATTTGTTATGTAATGATTAGTAGCAGTACTTCTTAAGGCATCTTCTGGCCATGGCAAGAACCAATCAATGGTTGTACAATTTACCAGAGCAGGGAAGGTAATTAATCTCTTCCTAAACTCTTCTCCGACAGGAGAAAATGCAAGAACTATATGCAGTTTATCCTTGCAAGCTTTCACAAACATCTAATATTTCTCATTGGGTAGACCACTGCCTTCCACCTCTTCAAGGAGCTTCCCCTTATCCTCAGCAGACCAAATACTAGCGATTTCTCCATTATTTAGCAAATTACATATATCTTCGACCATACTCTCTCTAAGAATTTGAGTATCACTGAAGAGGAATACTGTTTCTCGGTTATCAACACCAGCAAGCTTCAAAAGTCTCTGAATTTCCTCTTTCCATTCCTTCTAATTAACTATTTAAGGTTCACTTCCGTCACAAGCGATAAAGGTAGAGAGTGTTGCGAGTGATTTTCTGCCACTACCACCTACTCCTACTAAAAGAGCATGACCAAATGTAGTAGTAATCACACGGACAATTTTAATTACATGGATTATAGCCGTTTCAAACAGCACTAGGTTCATTTTATTGGCTATATAAGCTTCATTATACTCATGTAGCATACTATAGCAGATCTTGACAAGATCCTCTCTGTTGGTAATCTCGCAATATACATTTGGAATCTTCTTAGTTGGATCATTCTCATCCTTTAAGATAGTCGGTATGAAGTGAGACCATAAAAGAGGCTTGACTTCTACTATCTCGTCAAGAGAGCGCTTGAAATATTTATCGACCATCTAATTTAACATCAAATCAAATACGTCTTAGTCCTACTAATTTATTAACCTATCCTTGAAGACTCTAGAAGATTCGTGAGCCCAAAGTTTGATGAAATCAGTGTCTTTCTTAAAAGCTTTGTTGTTGGATTTTGTCATTCCTTAAAACACCTTTGAGATATCTCTAAGATTGTAGGTGTAATGGGATTTAGAAGGAATAGGGGCAAGCTAAGGTGAGTTCTAGATTGACTTATAAAGATCTATGGTTGCTTCTACCGTTCTATCTCTTAGTTGAGTAATAGCTGCTATACCTATCTGTTCTTTGATAAAGTACCAGTCTAAGACATTGGTAAATATGTGGAACAGGGAGTCCTTTTCAAATGGTTCTACGTATAGTAGGTTATAATGTCTTTAATATCTTTATGAGATCACGTTCCTGCCTCCAGTTGGAGGAAGCATAGATGAAATGAAGGTAAGACCTTATAGAGTTTTCCATTCTTTTTCCTTGCTGTCTAGATCGTACCATCCTCCCATATCCATCCACTACCTCAAAATTTCGATTGGAGGTTGGGTACCATATACCTCTTTTTTAGGCATATTAAGATCATCAATGAAGATCGCAATAAATTTCTTTCCTTCCTCAGGGCCAAAGACACCTTTCCTTCTTCTAGTATTGACCTTTCCCTCAATGAGTCTTTAGGTTTAGTTAGCTGTGGTTTGTCCCGAGAATGAAGTTATACAATTTGTGTAGCCATCATCTTCTTTGCAGATTTTTAGGATTTTATTGATGATGTTTACAGTTTTACCTGTTCCAGTTGGGCCGCAAATCATTAAGTGGAATTTATGGTCCATGGCGAGCTTGATAAAGAAATTATTTCTTATTGAATCTGAGGTTGGTATCATTAAGTTAGTGTAGTCGCCACCCATTGGAGTAGAGAATTTAGTCTCACTCTAAAGCCATGAGATCCATTAGTTACGTGAATCCTGATAAACTAAGTTAAAGAAACCAGTTTTTTCTGGGAGTTTAGCCTAAATATCTCTTGGGAAAAAAGGAAATTTCAACTCATTCACAATATCAAATTCTGTTGGGATATCAGCCGATTAGGTAATGAGTTTTTATAGTAATTCTCCAAAAGGCCTACGTGTGACTTCTTCTAACGTTCCACCTATTCCCCAGACTACACTGAATAAGATCATATTACCAGCTATGGCTTCAAAATCTTTAGGAACTTTCACCTCTTTGGTCTCATTTTCTAAGTAAGTATTGAAGAATGTTTGGAGAATTGAGAGGCAGTTGTCGACCATTATCATTTGACTGTTGTGAACATAGAACTTTCCTTTCTTCAATGCCCATGCTAGAGCAACATTAATAATCCACATGAGAGTAGTTTAGATGTATTCTTTATATGGTAAAAGTGCTGGAGGTATCTAATTGGCAAATGAAACGATAAGAGGGTCCCAGCCCAAATTTTGAGCCTCTAGGAACACCATTCCGCACCTGGAAACTGTGGCAGGAGAGGCTTATGATAAATCATCTACCTCAAACATCATGGTCATCTAGTTTGTCATTTTGATGATTTCTCCGTTACTTAAACATAATTTTTTGTTATCGTCTAACACAGTGTTCATGTTCTCTATCCAAATAGCATCAACAGGACCATCAAACACTATCCATTTCTTCTCTGGATTTTCCACATCCTTTGTACACGATCTCATGAGAACAGATATAACACCATCAGTCCATTGCTTAGTGTCTGAATCTAGCTTACCATAGAGTTATTCAGCCATGATTGACTTAGGGTTAAGTTTGAGAGTTTATACATTCTCGTAACCATCTACAACTCCTTTAAGATTAGAGATAGCTCTTCTGAGAGTCTCCATTACCATTGATTTACCTGAGAAAGCTTGTCCTACTAACATTAATCCGTGACGAACGGCACAGGTATCGAATAATTGAATACATTTTTAGATGAAGCTATCACTAGAAACTAGATTGAGTTTCTCACATATCAATTTTATGGAATTTACGAGTGCGGCAGTATCCGGATCCGGAAGCTTAATTCCTGGGAAGAGATCTCCTGTTATACCGTAAAAGAGAGGTATGTCCTTAGCTGTAAATTTAGGAATATTGACGTCCATTAACGCTCTCATTATAACGAAATCTTCCTTTACATTAAGCATGACTCTTTTAAGCTGACCAGCTGCAGTAAGAATAGCTTTCAACCCTCTCATACCAAAATCATAATGGAACTGACTTGACAATTACTCGGAAGAGAGTCTTAGGGAGGTTGTAATTTTCTTGGATAGAACTCTTGCATCTTCGTATCCGACTGAATAGAGATAAATTTCTGCAATAAGAGGATATTCGGGCACCATCATAGCGCATGGTCTGAACAAACTCTTAAGATTGTCTGGGAGTTCTGATCTTCCAGCGTAACCGGGGTTCATTGTAATATTGATAGCACATGTCAAGAGTAATTTAATTGGATCTTCCTCACCATCAAAGTGGAATGATGATTTTTTCATTTTTACGGCTTGTTGGATTTAGTAAACTTATTGGGCAACGACTGAAAGCACTTCTAAATCAATTCTGTTGAACTCATCAAAGCAGCACCATCCTCCACTTGAGGCTAGACCTTTAAAGAAGGTTCTCATAGCAAGATAATTGAGCTAATCTGAACAGTTAAAGACGACACACATGACAGCATTAGCTTTTGCCAGATCCTTTGTTGTCTCCGTTTTTCCTGTTCCGGCTGGTCCTTCAGGACCACCTCCATACTATAGATAGTAAGCTCCCATTAAGGTTCTGTAGCACCTATCAGTAAGTGGTGTGACAACCAGTCTAGGAGTATTACCTAGATACTCGAAACCGTATTTAAGTTAAGTGTTGATGATTTAAACCCATAAAACATGTTCTTTCTTAGACTCATCCCATTCATATCTTAATTACTGCATCCAGTCGAAATCTTGAATACTCGATGTATTTTTAGCCGCAAGATCCTCTATCACATCCTATGCATGTACATCAAGTGTAATTAAAGCACCTAGGATTTCTCGATGGAGAGCAGTTAGAGGTTTTCTAACCAAAGCAACAATTTCTTTTAATTAACTTACTAAATACTCAAAATATTCTTTTAAATTCGAGAAATTAGGATCTTAAGAAATCTTTCCTCTAGTGATCGCGATCTCACTTCCGACAGTCCATCTATACATATTAACCGCTAGAACAACCTATCCAACCCATTTTCTAACCCAATCAATTCTGGGTGTCCCCCTATCCACAACTGCTCTTCTTGTGACATCTCTCAATGTTTCAACCATCATGTTACAAATATCATCAAGCCATACTTCTACATTACCTTTACGTGATCCTTCCAACACATTAATGGATTTCAAGAAAGGAACATTTTCTTTTTCAGCAGAGATCATTCCTATAACATCTGCCTCTCCCTTAAAGTCTAGCTAGTAGATCGCTTCAAAGCATTTATTGACATGTTTCTGAACCTTCTAAGGGTCTTTAGTATCTGCAAGAATTTCTAGTAGCTCCCCGTCTGAGAGGAAATAGAATCTTGGGAAATACTGTCTTTTCTTCTCTAAATACTTACTCAATTTTTATTGAATTTGCTCAAGTGAGGTGTGATCTCTCTAGAAGTCTTACTTATACTTCTCACTGTCTATATTTTCCCAGATATTAGGTTCACCGGAGAACTTACCCATTACTTATCTCCAAGCACTATCGATTGTGTCAAACCTCGATTTCTCTTGCGGAAGATCCTTCTTGATATCATCTGATGCGAAAATAGGTTCTAAGTACATCCAACCTCTCTAAACCTTCATCCAATAGTCTAAAGTATCTTAAATCCAATTCATTTTTTATTCCAGAATTTTCACATTCTTTTCAATATGGCCTCTTGCGTACGGGGAGGATTTGATCATAATCAAAAGATTTAGTTGATCATCAATGAGTTATGCTATTTCATCAGTTTGCATTAGGACAAAGGTGCCTGTTTTTTTGTAGGGGAATATCTTCAATTCTGCAAGTTTTAGTTTTTCCTCCATTTCTTTTAATTTCTTCTCAATCTGCCATTATTTGTCTGCTTTCTTGCTGACTTCTTCTATAATACCTCGGAAATCGACGAATTTATTTTATATAAGTTTATCTAGGGACAGATCGTCGTTAACCTCCAAACCATCCTTTATAAGTCTCTATTTTTTACCCTCTTCATCAGTCTCCACTCCTTCTGCGAACAGGACGGCGTTATAAATCTCATTCCAATGACCTTGCGATTTTTTGACGTTTTTCATTGCGTCAGTAGTGAGCATTTCGATGATCCACATAGTCTCTTTAAACTTCTTGATGTCTTCTTCTAGCTTAGACGCTAAACCTACTGCTCTTTCATCTTCTTTCTCTTAGAATCTCTTTAATAAGGCTTTAGTTTTAAGGAAGTAATCTTTGGCTACTGCTCTCTCTATATCAACGTAAATCTGGTGAAGAATGCTACCGGTTCTCCAATCCTAAGATTAGTTTTTAAATTATTAAGAGATTTCCCATAGATCTTTGTAAGGCTTGAAGTCTGTCTCAATCTGCGACAATGTAGGGTATTCAGAGTGAGACTGACTGAACAAAGACTCCCTGTCGTTAAATGATCTAACCTTCTCTTCAGCGTTGGAGATTTTTTCGCTCAGAACAAAACATTCTTAATTATATTTCTATTTCTCTTCATAATTATCAAAGAGTTTTATTTTCTAGAAATTGCTTTCTAAGTCTTTAAGTGTCTCCTCAAACTCTATCCTCTCCTTATCAAGTTTAATTGTGAATCTATCCTCCATTTTTTAGGCGTTTTCTTTACCTGTCATGATAGCTTCTTAGATTTACACAGGTTATTCTTTGAGATCCCAATATTCTGATGTTACATTTTCTTCTATTTGAAATTAATAGTCTTCCATTATTAGTAAGAAGTCATAAACCTTATCAACCTCGTTTCCAAGCTTAGCAAGAGTGATTTTATTCTCCGCAATGGTGTTTTTGAGATTTACAAGGTTCACTTCATTATCAGGCGGATGTTTAATTATATCAATCTGCTCTCGATATAAGGCACTGATTCTTTATATATTGTTACCGACGATATCCTAAGTCCTATCGAGAATACACTTAATGACTTCGTCCGATCTGTCAATTAGATTCTTTTTAGCTGACATTGTTCTTACTTGGAAAATGATGCAATCCTTAACGTCCAAGCAAGTTCTCTAAATCTCATTTTTTGCTTTCTTGTAGGCCGCGAGTTTTTCTCTTACATCTTATTCATCTAGATTAACAATCATTGGGATATCCTCTTCTTTGCCATAGAGTTGCTTAGTGATCTCTTTTCCTGATTTATCCATCAGGAAATTATATTTTTTAAACACTTCTAAGATCCTACCCGGCTCTTTGTACCCCTCTTTTAGGTATTCTAAAAGTAAGTCTTTTCCTTCTTAAATTTGTCTATATTCGGTGCTATACCTCAAATCCTCTGTTGCTGATTTCTCCACTAAGTGGGTATAGCGCTTGAACCTCCCAAGGATCTTAGGGTTGCCCTCTTAAAGGAATGTTATCATCTAAGTTTTGTATTTAGCAAGCTCTCTTTTCTCTGAATCCTCTAGGGTTTATTCTTTAACCTGTTTTTCTAATAAAAGAGATAGTTTTCTAAAAATTTCAATGATCCCACTAGTGTCAATAGGTGTTGTTTAGTCCTTCATTCCTTCTTGAAGGTAATTTATTACAATATCTTTTGACTCTTAAACTTCTTTGAATTCATCAACTATATGGTAAGAAGTCTCATGTGTCATCTCTATGAGAGGAACCAGATCCTTCTCGAGTTTGAAGAAACTATTACATGATTTAACTAACCAATCCAGGGGCTTCAACATGGTAGCGCACACCTGTTGAAAGTTGGGCTCGAAGAAGATTGCTTCTTAAGGAGTGTTTTCATCATCTTATTCTTCCTCTTTTTCTTGTTTGCTGTGTTTAGATTTTTTCTTATCCATTTTTTGTTGTTTTTTTTTATCTGTTTTGTTACATATTAGATTGAGGATAAGTAAAGGGTAGGTTTTAACCTCCCAAATTTCAGGATCTTTCTATTCAGGAATTGTAAAGTTTCTTATAAAATCGCAGTATTTCTTAATGTTGTACTTAATGATCGCCTCTCTCATAAAGGTATTGAAGGTCAGGTCAATGCGGATCAGCAATCGCTATAGCGAAGAGTCAATATACGCTACATCTTCAGTTACATAAAAATTCTTCTGATTTGGGTTGTGGAGGGTATCTTGAATATCGCTAATGACTAGCTCTCTGACTTTGTTCTTTGTCTGTCGTACCTCCTTGTCATGGAAATTCTCATACTTATTCTCATAATCCTGAAGAGCCAATGGGAGGTCCATTTAACCAAGATGTGTGTTAAATAAGAGAGTCTTGTAGTTGTCTTAGACCCTATTGTTGATCTTGTTTAAAGCCTTAACAACTAAACTTTCATTACTCACGTGTCTTATGGCAAGCTCCGCCCTTTTCTCATCATAACTGTAGTCTAGCTAGGCAAAGGTACCATAGAATGGAATTATTTTCTTCTCATATCTGTTTCTGATGCGGTATCTTATCCATTTCTGCTCATTTGAGCGATCTGACATCTCCTTTAGCACTATGCATTTCTTCATGAATCTCAGGTAGTCAAAAGACACTTCTTCCATAATCTCAGTTATGAGCTCTTTACGGAATGGGGAATTGAGATCCGGTTTGTTGATAAACTTGAAAGGGGAGTTCATTTTCTTCAATATTGAGTCTTTTAATTACTGACTTATAGTGGATATGGAGTTAACAGGCTAGGCGTCTACGAATTGTTTGAATCTCACTTCATCCTCAGCGTTGCTTTATCTTTGCTTAGACAACTCTACCCTCTCTTTGAACGCTTCTGGGTCCTCTCCTTTGAACATAAGAGAGAGCCTGACTACCCATTTATGCTTTTAAGTCTCTTCAATTAAGACCCGGAATTTATCGGTCTTCTTATCATAATCGATAACCCTAACATCGCTCCAAGTATATTATCCATGAAAAAAGGCAGGGCATACAGCGTGAGTTTAATTTGGCTTAGCACGGCATCTCTCGATCCATTGCTCTGGTGTGACTTCCTCTCCCCAACAGTCATAGTTCTTCAATTTCTTGTTGGTTTAAAGCCCCTAAAAAAATAAAAATTTTTGTTTACTTTTGTTACAAATTCTTTATCGACTATTTGCTCATCACCCTCAGTGAAAGCATAAGCTTGGAGTTTGGATTCAGTCAAACTTTACGAGAAGTTTTCTGTGAGGGAGTGTTTGTCTATTTTCTCTAATACCACATGACTAGTTTTTAATTTTGGCAATTGATAAATTTTATTTGTAAATTGTTGATAATTTTAGGACATTGAGACTTGTGAATCATTAACAATCTGACTATCATTAGCTAATTATATAGAGCTAAGCAGTTAAGGGGCTTTAAGGCGTCTGTTGTTGGGGGCCTTAGGGTCATACTTTTTAGAACTAAATGTTTTTAAAGTTTCTGGGACTCTAATTTATATAAGCCCTTTTGGTTGATTGAAATCTTCCATAAATTCTATTTTATCGTCCTCGATAGCTGAAATTATGTTTTTAACTGATTGAGCTCCACGTCCATAAAATCTTAATTAATATAATTGCAATAACTACTTATGTAAGAGGTGCTCTTCTCCCTTCCATCCTTTCGTAGCTTTCTCTACATCTCGATTTTCTTGTTAAGCTTCTTCGTATCCAAATTTTGGTTGCCCTGTTTAAAACAACGGACCTATTTAATACTATATATGTTTTATTATTACCTAATTTTTTTTAAGTGGTTTGCTTTTTCATCTTGTTAAGAGATAATTTTGTATAGCAGTTTTAAATATTTACGACTAAGTAAAAATTAAAATTAATTATAATTTTTTTGATACATTAATTGACGAATAAAAAAATATTTTTTTTATTTTTTAAATAAAATTTTTTTAAAGATTATATTATTTTTTATTATATGAATAATATTTAATTTAT